>ERZ807291.7740-NODE-7740-length-12271-cov-19.828504_pt1 | contig 12271 bp, 11 predicted proteins | sample MGYA00521257_ERZ807291 | MGnify/ENA primary metagenome ERZ807291 (study PRJEB31413, sample SAMN03169783) | marine metagenome | biome: Marine; feature: Water; material: Subsurface seawater | place: North Sea | collected 2011-04-28 | depth 1 m m ...
GTGATGTAGTAGGTAATAGATATTATGCCAATAACTTCACCGCATCCGATCAACTTCCTGATGTTCCGACGAACGATGCTGATGAAGAAATTGGTAACTACACAACGCTTGACCCAAACAACAAAGCGAGTGGTGTAACCCTTTCAAATGGAAACTTAACAGTTTCGGGAGGCACCCCATCAACAGACCGTGCAGCGTTTAGCACAATAAAACTGAGTTCTGGAAAATGGTATTTTGAGTTCAAGTGTAACCCCAACAATAATGTTGGGGGATGGATTAACTCCAACTACAATCTAGTAACTAAAGATGTTGAGTGGAACGTAGCTGACAAGTGGGCAGTTTCTTATGAAACAGCTACCCTTATGCGAACACATTTGGACGGCGCGTATGCCGACCGTACAATATCGTCATTTGATGCAACTAATGACCGATATTGTATCGCGGTAGATTTAGATAATAATTACATCTGGCTTGGTCATTATGACGATAGTGCTGGCACAACTGCGTGGGTGGATGGTAGTGGCACGTTCCGTACTTCCGATGAACCGGGATTAGGAACAAACCCAACTGACACAATGGACAGTCCACCTTATCAACCATTTGCAGGAGCTAAACAGACAAACCTAACAACAGTTAACTTCGGCCAACAAACTTTTAGTGGCACAGTGCCGGATGGGTTCAAAGAACTCGCCACACAGAACCTACCAGACACACACCCACTCTACACTGGCACAGCGGCACAGTATCGCGCTGGTACGCAGATACAAACAAACGCAGCTTTAGGTACTAACACTTCTGGCTCTGAGAGAAACACAACTCAGCGACAAGAGATTGCTGCGTCTATTATGGCTGACGTTGACGCTGATTGGATCAGGGTTAAATTCGCTGCTCACACTTCCGAAGGTTGGGGAATGGATCAAGCCTACGTTGGTGAGAAAGCCAGTAGCGGTAATGCTTGGGACTTTGACGGTAATCAGGTGCAACTCACATTCAACGGTAGTGTTTCTGTAGTCGTTCCTGCAGGTAGTACAATGTGGTCAGACTGGGTGGCGTTATCAACAACAGGCTCAATCAATAAGATCGTTTCGTGCAACGTCACTAGCGACACGTCCAACGATGCAATGGCGCGGGAGATTGGTGTGACTGGTTACACTCGACATAACAAAGCAAGTTCCGACGAAGCGGGTACTACTGCGCCAACAGGCTACACCAGCGATGCAACCAACCTTGGCTATGTCAAAGCAATAGAGGTTCAGTAAATGCCAGACGAGTTCCAAGGCGCTGACGGTGCAACACAGGCAAGAGCGAGATAATTATTATAAATAAAAGAAATAGTGAAATATTATATTATGTCAACCAAGTAATTAAGGAGATATTTAAACATGGCTTGGGCACTTGTAGAATCAGGTAACGTAACAACAATTTATACACGACCAAAGGCAATCACACTCAATGACATTCAGCACCCACGTAATATTTTTACTGTATGGTCTGCTGCTGAACTCAAAGACATTGGTATCTATTCATATAATGAAGTCAATGCATCTGTTGACTCTCGTTTCTATACACAGGGTAGTTCTACAGTAGTTGTTGATGATGCCGCTGGTACAGTCACAACGACATATACACATAACGAAAAAGCACTTGAAGATACTACTGAAAAAGTAGTCACACAAGAAGCAGTTGATGAAGTACCAGCAGTTCTTTATGCAAATGGTGCTATTAAAACTGCATCAATTCCAGCAGTAGAAGAAGAATCCTATCTAAATATTATTTCAAGTGGACTAAAGTCACAGAAGAAAGTTTTAGTAAAAACAACTGCTGCTTCACTTCTTTCTGGTTCAGATTGGTTGGTAATTCGTGCTGCTGAAGGCGGTACTGCTGTTCCTGCTGCTGTTGCAACATATCGTGCTGCTGTTCGGACCACTTCTGGTTTAATGGAAACCGCAATCGATGATGCTGCTGATATGGATGCATTCATTGCTCTTCATACAGATACAGATGATGATGTCGGTGTTCTTAATGACTGGCCAGCAGTGCCAGCAATTTTAAGTTAACAAGGATAGAAAGTAATGGCTCTAACAAAAATCGAAAGTTCCAATATTGCTGATGATGCGGTAGGGAGCGCCCAAATCAACGTTGGATCTCTTGCAGGAGCCAATACTGTCTTTACACATCGTACTAACGAATTTAGTGTTGCTCAAACAGGTTCAATTAGTGCTCTTGGTTCAATTTCAGGAGCAAATACGATCAACTTAGCAACAAGTAACTATTTTAGTTTAACTGTTGGTGGTACATTAACACTTTCTAATCCATCTAATATTACTCCTGGTCAAGCTGGTTCGTTATTCATTACTTCTGGCGGGAGCTACGTAACATCGTGGGGTTCTTACTGGCGCTTTGCTGGTGGTGATGCACCAGTCCTTTCAACTGTAGCAAGTAAAGTTGATCGTGTAGATTATATTGTTCAGTCAGCAAATACGATTCATGCTGTGGCAACCATTGATCTTCTCGGAACATAATTATGCCTATTAGTAATTTTAATCAAGCAATGATGATGGGTGCCAGTGGTCAAAGTGGATTTGATGTTTTGGGCGCGTTAGTTGCTTCTGATTCAGTTCAGGCGGGTGAGAATGGCAATAGCGCCACAGGTGACGGCGGTCTGGATTCTTTTACAGTACCTTTTGGTGATGCAGATGCTGACCGTAAAATATTAATACTCTCTGGTGTTTCTGGACAAGTTACTTCTGCTTATGGTTTGTCAAGTATGACTATTGGTGGAATCACTGCAACTATTATTAAGTCACAAGTTGATCGACTGTATACTGGTGCTATACTTATAGCCGATGTTCCAACAGGTACTTCTGGGATATTACATGCTAATGTTTCTGGTACTAATAGAGTAAATTATTTTGGATTTCATTTATTGAGTCTTATTGGAAATTGGACATCTGGTTCAACGGTAGGTGCAAACTCGACCAACGCTTCTTCTCAAAACGTAGGATCAATTACCGTTCCAAAAGGTTCAACATTGTTTGTATCCATTCATACTCTTGGTAATGGTTCAGAGACCGCTACATTAACTTATCCAACAGATTTTAATGCAATTGCTGAGATACCTGGACCGCCAAATAATAGGGCTTCTGGCAGTTATAAAACATATGCAGGATATTATCAACCAAGTGTAGAAACAACCGTGTCACCAACATTTACATTCAACCAATCTGTTGAGGTAATATTAGTTTCAATGGCAGTATTAACACCTCCAGCATAATATATAGTTTATATAAATAGATGTAAATGACTGGAGTTTTTTATGGCTGTTCCAAACTCAAGACAAGCATTCAAAGAATATTGCCTTCGTCGGCTAGGTTCTCCTGTAATTGACATCAATGTTGATGACGAGCAGGTTGAGGATCGCATTGACGAGGCGTTGAAATACTATCAGGATTATCATTTTGATGGCACTGAACGTATTTTGCATAAACATATTGTAACTGCTGACGACAAGACCAATCGGTACATCACGATTCCAGAGTCGATCATAGGAATCAATACTATCTTACCTGTCGGGCAAGCATTACAATCTTCAAATCTGTTTAACATACGTTATCAGATTCACTTAAATGATCTATACGATCTTTCTGCAAGTTCATACGTTCCTTATTGGACAGCGATGTCACATGTGAGTATGCTTCAAGAATTATTTGTAGGTCAAAAACCCATAAGATATAATCGCCATGTTAACAAACTTCATATTGACATGGACTGGGATACTGATATTTTATTAGGTCATTATATTATTGTCGATTGTTATTCTATTACTGACCCAGAAACATATACAGATGTTTGGGGTGATCGTTGGTTATCTCGGTATGCGACTGCTATGATTAAACGTCAATGGGGTTCTAATCTAAGTAAATTTGAAGGAATGCAAATGCCTGGAGGGTTGACTTTTAATAGTCAAAAAATATATGATGATGCTGAAGCAGAAATTCAAAAACTTGAAGAAGAAATGATTAGTTCTTACTCTCTTCCGGTATCTGATATGGTAGGATGATCACATGCCTACAAATAAATATTTTACACAATATGCATACGGGCGCGAACAGGATCTTGTTGAAGATTTAATTATTGAATCTATCAAACAAACTGGGTACAGTCTTAAATATATTCCAAGAACAATTGTTCGTGATGATCCTTTATTTGGCGAAGATACATTGTCAAAATTTGACGATGCAATTGAACTCGAAATGTATATTAAAAGTGTAGAAGGATTTGAAGGTCAAGGTGATTTTCTTTCTAAATTTAATTTACAGATAGACGATCAGATAACATTTACGGTCGCTAAGAAAAGATTCGATCAGGCTCGGTCAGAAAAGTTGACAACAGAAGTCGGATACAATTATCTTTTAGAGTCTGCAAGCACTACAACTCCATCAAGACAAAGACTGAGCGAAGATGGAGCTACAGATTCTATTGTTCTTGAAACAGCAACAGCTGATGGATATAACATTACTTCCAATAGACCAATGGAAGGTGACCTTATATTTGAGCCATTCTCTCGTAAACTTTTTGAAATAAAATTTGTAGAGCATGAAGCAGTTTTCTATCAATTAGGTAGATTGCAGACATATGATGTTCGTTGTGAAATCTTTAACTACAGCAGTGAAGAACTTGATACTGGCGATACATATATTGATAGTATTGAAGATAAATATAGCACTGATATTTTATTCTATGAACTATTACTTGAAGATAATACTAAACTATTAGATGAAAGTGGTGGTTCTATACTACAAGAATTTAGAATTGAAGCAACTCAGCCTACTGCAAATAACGAATACTATTCTGCAGCAGACCCAATATTCAATTCAAGCACAGTTATAGACTTTTCGGAGAGTAATCCGTTTGGTGAAATTGATCGGTATTAATTATGTTTAATCAACAATACTACCACGGAACGATACGTAAATATATTATAGCGTTTGGTAATTTATTTAATGATATTGTTATAGCAAGATTAAACACTGCTGGAGAACGTATACAAGCAATTGAAGTTCCTATTGCATACGGACCAAAAGAAAAGTGGTTGGTACGTTTAAAGCAAGATCCAAACCTTGAGCAAAATGTAGGTATTACCTTGCCTCGTATAGGTTTTGAAATTATAAGTATGTCATACGCACCACAAAGAAAACTTGCTTCTACACTACAGAATGCACATTTAAAAACATCTGATTTGAATAAATTAAATACACAATATGTTCCTGTTCCTTATGATTTAAGTATTATGCTTTCTATTTTTGTTAAGAACGCTGACGATGGAGCACAAATACTAGAGCAGATTTTACCATACTTCCGTCCAGAGTTTACGACAAATATTCGACTAATACCTGAGATGGATGTTGTTGTTGACACGCCTGTTGTTCTTCAAGATGTTTCAATTGAAGATACGTACGAAGGTGATTTTGATACACGCCGAGCACTTGTATATAATTTGACCTTTAGTATGAAAGCATATATATACGGTCCAGTGTTTAATCAAGGAATCATTAAAAGATCTGTTACAAATATGTTTAATGATCTTCCAGAAAATGCTGGAAACAAAGTTGAAAAAATAACAGTAACACCAGCTCAATATGCAAATGGTGCACCACTCACATCACCATCTGCTAATGCGTCTCTATCTGTTGCAACAAGTGCAATCAGTGCTAACTCTGATTACGGTTTCTCGACTAATATAGACCAAGATCCTTTTAATATGGAGAATTCATAATGGCTAAAATGGTATCAAAAGTTGAATTTAAAGTTGTTCACAAACATAGAACAAGTATTGGTAACAGCCCACAATCTCGTCCAAAGAATAAGCATAAAAGAGCATCTTTGAAACGATATCGTGGACAGGGAAAATGAAAACAAATCTTGAGAAGAATATGGAAGCAATTTTTGATTTACCAACTGATACAAAACCAATGGCTGAAATAATTGAAGAAACAAAACAAATTACACCATTAGAAAAAATATCATCTACTGGTAATGATGAGGTAATGGATGACTATTATTATGCAAGAGAAAACTTAAAAGAAATTATTTCAAGTGCGCAACAATCAATTGCTGACCTCTCCTCGATTGCATCTACTTCTGAATCCCCTCGCGCATATGAAGTCTTGTCTACCATGATGAAGACGATTGTAGATGCTAATAAAGACCTCCTTGAACTTCAAAAGAGTGTAAAGAAACTTAAAGAAGAGGATAAAAAAGACAACCCTCAGAATGTTACTAACGCTCTTTACGTTGGTTCAACAGGGGATTTAATGAAGTTAATTAAAGATAATAATTAGTTCTTAAGCGGTACAATACCTATTATACCCCCATTATAAAATATGTCAATAGAAAAAGTGAAATAATGTCAGATACTTATCTTGCTAATCCCAATTTAAAAAAAGCATATGTACCGATTGAATGGACCGAAGAACAGGTCCAGGAAGTCATTAAATGTTCTAAAGATATTAGTTATTTTATTAAAACATATGTGAAAATTATCAATCTAGATCGTGGTCTTATTGATTTTGAGATGTATCCTTTTCAAGAGGATATGGCTAAGATGATTGATGATAATAGATTTACAGTTATTAAAACTTGTCGTCAGGCAGGTAAAACGACCACATCCGCAGCAGTTGTACTATGGCATGCATTATTCAATGAGTCGTATACGGTAGCGATTCTAGCTAATAAACTATCTACTGCCCGAGAGATACTTGCCCGTGTTCAGAGAGCGTTTGAATATCTCCCGAAATGGTTACAACAGGGTGTGGTCGTGTGGAATAAAACAAATATGGAGCTTGAGAACGGTAGTCAGATAATTGCTTCATCAACTGCCTCATCTGCAATTCGTGGTTACTCTATCAACTTTCTATATCTTGATGAATTTGCATTTGTACCTCGTAATATACAAGATGACTTCTTCACTTCAGTTTATCCTACTATTATATCTGGTACAAATACAAAAGTTGTTATTACTTCTACACCAAACGGTTTTGATTTGTTTTATAAAATATGGATTAATAGTGTAGAAGGAAGAAATGAATATGCAAACTTTGGAGTTAACTGGTGGGATGTTCCAGGTAGGGATGAAGAGTGGAAAGAAAAAACCATTGCAAACACCAGCGAAGATCAGTTCCGTCAGGAATTTGAAGCTGAGTTTCTTGGTTCCGCTAACACTCTTATCTCGCCAAATATATTACGTTCTATAGCATTCACTACTCCAATATCAACACATTACGAGGGTAGTTTAAGTATATACAAAGAGCCAGTAAAAGATGGTGTGTATTTCTGCGTTGTAGATACGGCTCGAGGTGTTGGTATTGATGCTTCTGCTTTTGTTGTTATTGACGTTGCATCTGTACCATATGAGGTCGTTGCTTGTTATAAAAACAATATTATCGACCCATTAATATACCCAGAAGTTATTCATAATGTGGTTAAAAATTATAATGAAGCATATACACTAGTTGAAATCAATGATAACGGTCAGCAAATAGCTGATATACTACACCATGATTATGAATATGATAATATTGTATTTACATCGGTGAAAGGTAGAGCAGGTCAGGTTATTGGTGGTGGATTCTCTTCTTCAGTTCAACGTGGCGTAAGAACAACTAAACAGGTCAAACGTATTGGTTGCTCTAATGCTAAGACGATGATTGAGAAGGACAAGATTAAACTACACGATTTTAATCTCATTAATGAATTGTCTACATTTATTCAAAAGGGAACATCATACGAAGCTGATATTGGTTCCCATGATGATTTGATAATGTGTATTGTGTTATTTGCATGGGCAACGAACCAAGAATTCTTTAAAGACTTAACTGACACCGACTTTAGAAAAAAACTTATGGAAGACAGAGATAGAATGATCAATGATGATGTTCTTCCATTTGGCTTTATAGATGATGGAAGTGATATCGAAGAAATAATAAATAAAGGGAGCCAAGAGTTTTGGAATGGAGCTGATTTTTCAAACAAATGGTGACTCCTGACTAAATCTATATTTTTATAAATAATAATGAAAATTAAATAGATAGAATAACTCTATAAAGTAGGAGAATAAACAATGCCTTTTCAAGTATCACCAGGTGTTAATGTTTCTGAAATCGATCTTACTACAGTTATCCCTGCAGTATCAACGACTGATGGTGCTATTGCTGGTCGTTTCAACTGGGGTCCAGCTGATAAACGAGTATTGATTAATTCAGAAGACACATTAACCGCACAATTTCAAAAGCCAGATAGTGACAACTATCAAGAATGGTTTACTGCTGCAAACTTCCTTGCTTATGGCAATTCGCTGTATGTTTCCCGTGTTTTAAACGGCGCTAACAATGCAACTGCTAATGCAAACACAAGCATTCTTATTAAAAACGACGACGATTATGAAAATAACTATGCATCAGGCGTTGCTGGAGCAGGCGATTGGGTTGGAAAATATCCAGGAGCAATTGCTAACTCGCTTGAAGTTTCTGTTTGCCAAAGTTCAGTTGCATGGGAATCAACTCTTTCGTCTGCTAACCTTGTATTTACACCTGCTTCAACAAGTGTTCTTACAAAGGGTGCAAACACATCAGTTGATCTTACATCTGGTGCAGATATTGACCTTTCAACTACTATTTCTGTTGGTGACGTTTTATTCCTACAGACAACGGACATTAATCTTGGTGATGGTATTAAAGTAGCAGCTGCTAACAGTACTGTTATTACTCTTGCAACTGCACCAACTGCTGAAGAGCTTGGTACGACAGGTACTACAAAAGTAAAATCTGCTGCTGTTAAAAGACGTTGGGAATACTTCAACTTCTTTGATGCTGCTCCAGGAACATCTACATACGCTACTCGTGCAGGTGGTTCGGGCGATGAACTTCATATTGCTATTGTTGATGAAGACGGTGATATCACTGGTGTTCGTGGTCAGGTAGTTGAGCGTTTCTCAAATCTATCTCGTGCCCGCGATGCAATGTCAGATGATGGAACATCTATCTATTATAAGGAAGTTATTAACCAACGTTCACAATGGCTTTGGTGGGCTTCTCATGTAGATAATATGACTGGTGCAGGCGGTACTGCTTCTCAGACATATACAAACTCAAACGATCTACCAACATCTACCTCGATGGCTGGTGGTTCAAATGGTGCTGCTCCAACAAACGCACAACTTATTAATGGTTATGATTACTTTAGTTCTGCAGAAGACGTTGATGTATCACTTATCCTTGGTGCTGATTCTAATCAAACTCTTGCAGTTCATATTATTAATAATATCTGCGAGACTCGTAAAGACTGTATTGTCTGCTTGTCACCAGAAGCTGGCGACGTTGTAAACAATAGTTCTTATGCTGGTAAAGAAGCAGAAGATACTATTGCTTTCCGCAATACACTTCCTTCAAGCTCATACGCTGTAATGGATTCTTGCTGGAAGTATCAGTATGACAAGTATAATGATGTATATCGTTATGTTCCAATGAATGGCGATACTGCTGGTCTTATGGTTCGTACAGATACAAACCGTGATCCATGGTTCTCACCTGCTGGCTTTAACCGTGGTAATGTAAAAAATGTTATTAAACTTTCAGTTAATCCTAAGAAAGCAGAACGCGATTTGCTTTACAAAGCAGGTATTAACCCAGTAGTTACATTCCCAGGTCAGGGAACAGTACTATTTGGCGATAAGACTTTACTTGCTAAACCAAGTGCATTTGATCGTATCAATGTTCGTCGACTCTTTATTGTTCTTGAGAAAGCAATTTCTACTGCTTCTAAGTTTACATTGTTCGAGTTCAACGATGCCTTTACTCGCTCACAGTTCCGCAACCTCGTTGAACCATTCCTTCGGGACGTTCAAGGTCGTCGTGGTATCTTTGACTTCCGTGTAGTTTGTGATGAAACGAACAATACTGGCGAAGTCATTGACCGAAATGAGTTCATTGGTGATATTTACATTAAGCCAGCTCGTTCAATTAACTTTATTCAACTTAACTTCGTTGCAGTTCGCACTGGTGTTGATTTTGAAGAAGTTGTTGGTCAGTTCTAATATAAATAAAAGAAAGAACCCAGGAGAAACAATATGGCTTTTAGTGTAACAGAATTCCAAGGACAGATGCAGTATGGTGGCGCTCGACCATCGCTGTTTGAAGTCAATATTTCTAACCCATTCAACGCATCTGCTGATGATAAAATTAGATTTATGTGTCGAACAGCTCAAATTCCAGCATCAACTGTTGGAGTTGTTCCTGTACAATACTTCGGTCGCCCAGTAAAGTTTGCAGGCAACCGTATATTTGATCCATGGTCAGTAACAATTATCAACGATGAAGACTTTGCTGTTCGTAGTACTCTTGAAGAGTGGCATCAAAATATCAACAGCGTACAAGGCAATGTTCGCCTTGCTGGTGCGGGACCAGAAGCATATAAGTCACAGGGTTCCGTAATTCATTATGGCAAACAAGGCAATATTCTTCGTGAATATAAATTTGTTAACTTGTTCCCATCGCAGATTTCAGCTATTGAGCTTGATTGGGCAAACGAAGGCATTGAAGAATTCCAAGTAACGTGGGAGTATGATTACTTCACAATTGACAATGCAAGCGAGTTTGGAATCGCTATTAATACATAAGATATTTTGTATTTTTATTGACAGTAGGGGAGCTTCTATTTCTGAGGTTCCCCTATTTTCTTTTTTCAGTTCTTATAAATAATAAGAGATAAAACTTACAGTATGGGAATTAAAAAAAATGGCTGAACTTTTTGGCTTCACCATCGCCCGAAAAAAACAAGACGATCAACAAGAAAACCTTCCTTCAATTGTTTCACCAACGCAAGATGATGGCGCAGTTGAAATTGCTCCTGGTGGAGCATATGGAACATATGTTGATCTTGAGGGCAAAGCAAAAAATGAAGGCGAGCTTGTAACTAAGTATCGTCAAATGGTTCAACAACCTGAGTGTGATTCTGCAGTTCAAGATGTTGTCAATGAAGCAATTGTTGTTACTGAAGACGCTGGTCCAGTAAGTATTGTTCTTGACAACCTCGATTATCCTGACTCTATTAAAAAGAAAATAACAGAAGAATTTCAATCAGTATTAAAAATGCTCGACTTCAATAACACTGCTTATGATACATTCCGTAAATGGTATGTTGATGGTCGTTTGTATTATCATATTGTCATCGATGAGAAAAATCCACGTCAAGGTATTAAAGACCTACGTTATATTGATCCTCGCAAGATTCGTAAAATTCGCGAGCCTATTAAGGAAAAAGATAAAAGAACTGGTGTTACGATTTACAAAGGTATGAATGAATACTATATGTACAATCAAGGCGGCTTGACAAGTGCAAACCAAACACAAGGTGTTAAGATAGCAAAAGATTCCATTGCTTACTGTCATTCTGGTTTACTTGATGAACGCAATAGTATGGTATATTCATATCTTCACAAAGCATTAAAACCACTCAATCAGTTGCGGATGCTTGAAGATGCGGTTGTCATTTACCGTCTTGCCCGTGCGCCTGAGCGTAGAGTATTTTATATTGACGTTGGTAACTTGCCTAAGATGAAAGCAGAGCAGTATATGCGTGACATGATGGTCAAGCATAAAAACAAACTGATCTATGATGCATCTACAGGTGAAGTAAGAGATGATCGTAAATTTATGACAATGCTTGAAGACTTCTGGCTTCCTCGTCGTGAAGGTGGTCGTGGTACTGAAATCACAACACTTCCAGGCGGTCAAAGTCTTGGCGAAATGGATGATGTTGATTATTTCCGTCGCAAACTTTATAAGTCATTAAATGTTCCTGTGACTCGTATGGAAGCTGAAGGCAATTTTAATCTTGGACGGTCATCTGAAATAACAAGGGATGAAGTCAAGTTTAATAAATTTATAATGCGTTTACGGACACGATTCTCAATATTATTTGATGAGATTCTTGAAATCCAACTAGCATTGAAGGGTGTTATTACTCGTGCTGAATGGAAAGAAATGAAACAAGATATTCATTTTGATTATCAAGAAGACAATCATTTCACCGAACTTAAAGATACTGAGATTATGCAAGGTAGATTACAAATACTTGGTGAGATTGATGGCTATGTTGGTAGATATTTTTCTGGCGATTGGGTTCGTAAAAATGTTCTTCGTATGACTGAAGAAGATATTAAAAACGAGCAGAAACAGATTGACAAAGAAGAAAGTGATGATCCTGATGCAGAAGA
>ERZ807291.7741-NODE-7741-length-12271-cov-4.503684_pt1 | contig 12271 bp, 8 predicted proteins | sample MGYA00521257_ERZ807291 | MGnify/ENA primary metagenome ERZ807291 (study PRJEB31413, sample SAMN03169783) | marine metagenome | biome: Marine; feature: Water; material: Subsurface seawater | place: North Sea | collected 2011-04-28 | depth 1 m m ...
AACATGCCGAACTCACGTGAGAAGTATAGTTCAATGTAATCATTCCCAAAGGTGTATTCAACAGATGCAAGGTTGATTGTTCACTTGTCTGTAACATCAGACAGTTTGACAACTCCCATCTATTGACTAGAATATGATGTTGTACCTAGTGCAACCTTATTTATTGACCTAATATTTAAAACAATTTGGAGAAGACAATGCAAGATTGGAAAAGTTTATTATTGCTTGGCTTGCCTTTGGCGCTTGTAGCCTGTGGCGACAAAGACATTGAAGAAGAAGAGACAACAGAAGATACCGATACAGAGGACACTTCTGATACAGAGGAGCCTGTTGTAGACAATCCTCCATTGGTTCCTGCAGCCATTGGTTTTGAGTACGCTGGTATTTGGAATGAAGCCGGAAATGATGGTGCTGGTTCTTTGGACCCATACTTGTTCCCAGATCTCAACAACGAGAACGAAGGACTCCCTTTCGCATTAGGGAACTTGGTTACTGTAACATTGTCTTCCGTCGAGTACTTCTCTTTGGGATCCAGTGCGACTGACGAAGAACGTGATTTTGAAACCTGTACAGTATTGGCTGATTTTGCATACTCGCCTGCAAACTTGTTGGCTCAAAACTTTGATTGGACTTCTGGTACTGGTGGATTGGACAACGTTGAGTTGTGGCAATCGTTTGAAGGTACTTTGGTCTTCCGTTTGGACTCTGCTTCTGATCGTTGTGCTGAACTCGACGAAGGACACTCTTTGGATACATTTGACGGTATGCGTTTCGGTATCGGAATGGGACCGTTGTCAACATACATGGCTGGTGAATTTGAGTCTACAGATTGGTGGGCTGATGATGCAGATGCACAAGCATCTTACCACACTCAATACATCGCTGTAAATCACCCTGCAGAAACAGATTTGGGTTTCAACTTTGTTGCTTATGATTGGACCAGTGCCATCATGGTAAAAGTAGATCCTGAAAAATGTGTAGATGTAGAAAGTGGTGAAGTTGTCGATGCAGACCCAGAATCGGCTACTCAAGTATGTGGTGAAGTTCTGACAGTTGAAGAAGATGGCTCTTCAAACTATGATTTGGCTGACCAAAATGAAAACTTTGGTTCACGTCAGGTGTATGTATCAGGAAGTTCTTGGTGGTATGAAGATTATCCAAACTTGGACTTAGACCTCATGAAAGAATATCCTGAATAGACGATATTCTTCTTTGAGAATTGTAAAGGGTGTCCATTGGACACCCTTTTTACGTTTTTCATGACGTTTTTCATGACGTTTTTCATGACGTTTTTCATGACGTTTTTCATGACGTTTCTCATGGTGTATTGTGTGTTTATGAAGGTGTTACTATGAGAACAATCCTTAGAATGCTGTGGGTAAGATCTTGATATTGCAGACCACAGATTCTACTGATGACCAAGAAATCTGAATCGTAAACAGTTGTGTATCAGATAAGCCAAACAGTAAGGCAACGATTTAGTTTGATTGCCTAAGAAGAATCAGCAATCCTTACTTTTCTTCTTTCACAATTGCATTGGCTTGTGTAACCCGCATTGAAATTGCACCAACAGTACCTTTTCCAAAACTGCGTTCAATGGAGTCAAGAATGCGATCTTCGACTGTTGGATCTGCCTTTTCCATCTTTTCCAATTCTGCTCGTGTGACAAGCATTGGAGACTCATCTGTTTTGGGGGTTGGTTTAACAGTATAGACCGCGCTGGTATCCCCTTCTAAGATGGTACCCTTGATATTGAAGATCTCTTTGCGCTGGACGGCTCCAGATGTATCTTTGATGGCAAGTGTAACAATGATATTGTTCACAGGGTATGGAGACAGGTTCTGGAGTTTAAACGAGATATTTGTTTTGTCAGAACCGTATTCTTGTCGAGCCCAACTGGTATTCAAGATGTTGATTTTACGATGTGGGTCAAACCGTGCTTGATATTGCTCGCGAACTTTTGCTTCTGAAAACAAATACAGTGGAATCAAATCATCAATGGATATCCATCCTTCTTTGCCTTCATACTTGACCTTGAACATGGTTCCACTTTTGTCCAACAGTTCGACCACTTCATTTTTATTCAGTGTACTGAGGGTTTGTCTGGCTTCAGCGTCACCATAAAACTTTGCGGTATTGGTCAATAAGGCATCACTTTCAGTGAGGCCATTGTTTCCGATGAGTTCTAAGTCTGCAGCAGAGGGGATCGCACGTTGGTTTTCCATTGCAATGTACCCAAAGCCCAATGATGCAATCAGTAGAAAACTACCGATTATCGTCGGTGTCTTAGAGGCTTGTTCTATTGGCGCTTCATACAACAAATCTTTAATGTTGGGAAGCTCTCCGGCATAAAGCCATTCTGAAGTTCCTTGTGGTTTGATGAGATCACTCGGCTCTAAGTTTCCATTCTTGGCCATTGTCATCAATTCATTGAAGTCAGCAGCTTGAGTGGTATACGTTGTTCGAGTGATGTGGTCGTATTTGTTGATTTGAAATTGGGCCATAATACATTTACAGTTGTGGAAGGTGTACTTTTATATACTGTGTTTACCGTAGCCATTTCAATGAGTTGTCTGTTTTCTAACTAGAAATTGACAACTGATTTGTGTAATTCGGAGAGGGCGTTGTAGATTTTTAGAGCCACATATCTCTGACGTTCAGGGGTGCAGATTAAGGCCTGATTAATTTCAAGTTCCAAATGCGCACACTGATGACGTTTGCCTTTGTCTTCAACGGAGAACATGAGACCACCTTTGCCTGTATAGGGTTGATTACAGGCAACGAAGAGGCTTTCCTTACGTAGAAGTCTTGAGACATGGAGACCCAATGTTTCACAGTCATCAAACAATACACCAATATCCATATTTCGGACAGCACCATTCCAGACTGGGGTAAAGGAGTGCATCGAAATTAGGAGTACCGGAGGCGTGTGTTGGACTCTTTCCTGGACCAGTTGATCAAAAGCAGTATGATACGGAGAATAGTACTGTTGCAATCGTTGTATTTCATCAGAAGGGGTAAGGTGTTGATTGAAAGATATAATGTGTCCTTCGGTTTCCTTACGGATTAGATCAGTTCTGTCTTTGGAACGATTGAGATCAACCCAAAGACGAGAAAAGTTTGAGAAGATCCCTTGTGATTGTGTCAACTCTATTAAGTGTCGGGTAACAGAAGCCACACCAATGTCCCATCCCCAATGAGTACTTAGGAAATGACGATCTTTTTCAGAGGTGGAAATGGAACTGGGCAATGCATTTGAAGCGTGTTCACAACTGAACAAAAATGGCCCCATTCGATTTGGGTGCAGCAACGTGAAGGGAGACATGGGGTTCCTTAATCAATGATGAATGATGAATCTTGAATGTTGATTGACGAATGCTCAACAATAACAATTCAATCAATGATTTCGATTTTCATTAAGTTTGCAGCTCCACGAATCGGTGCAGTTCCACCCAAAATAACCACTTCATCCCCAGAAGATAGATAGCCAGACTTTTTGAGTGCTTCCTCCGTCGCGTTGATCAATTCTTCTGTCGATTCCATGTGGGGAACCACGACTGAAAAGACACCCCAGACCAATCGTAATTTATCGGCGACGGTTCGAGAGGGGGTAATGGCAAAGATTGGCTTTGGTGGTCGAGAGCGAGACGCGACGATCGCAGCATTTCCTGACCAAGTAAAGACGACCATTGGACGATCTCCTTCCTGAGCCGCGTAGCATGCTGCACGGACCACTGTATTGTAACTTCCCTTAAGTCTTTCCATTTCAGTGATCTGCGTACTGCGCATGTGTGAACTGGATTCAATTTCATAGGCTATATTGGACATGGTTTGGATGCAACGGAAAGGATACAGTCCAATCGATGTTTCTCCAGAGAGCATCACGGCATCTGAACCATCCAAAATGGCATTGGCAACATCTGTCACTTCTGCTCGTGTTGGAAAGGGATGATGGGTCATACTTTCGAGCATTTGTGTGGCAGTGATCACCAAACGTCCTTTCTTTTGAGCCGCATGAATGAGTTCCTTTTGGACTACAGGAACCGTTTCGATTGGGATTTCCACGCCCAAGTCCCCACGCGCAACCATAATGCCATCACTTTCTTCCAAGATGTCATCGATATTCCGAACGGCTTGCGGTTTTTCGATTTTGGAAATGATGGGAAGGGTTTCATGTCCATTTTCTTTCAGTCTTTGACGGAGGAGGCGTACATCATCTCCATGTCGTACAAAGGATAGAGCCACAAAGTCGACACCTGCAGCCAATCCCACAACCAAATCCGCTTCATCTTTGGGTGTAAGAGCCGGTGCTTGGATATTTGAATCGGGTAAATTGATGCCTTTTCTAGAAGACAACTCACCACCCACACTGATTTCAATATCAATTTCTCCAGGGGTGCTCTCTCTTCGAATATTTAGTACGGTTCCTGTAAGTGCACCATCTGCAAACAATACGCGTTCTCCAACATCAACATCGTCGATCATTGTGACCCACGTTGTTCCAATTCGATTTCCATCTTGTGTAAATTGATTGTCCATTACGAGTGTCAATACATCATTTGGCTTTAAATGCAATTTTCCTTCGATTTGTCCGCAGCGAATCTTAGGTCCTTGAAGATCCAATAAGATTCCAACAGAACGATTGAGTTTTGATGCTGTTCTTCGAACAAGGGCAATGGATTTTCGAATACCAGCAGCATCACTGTGAGAGCAATTGACACGACAAACATCGATGCCTGCAAGCAACGCTTTTTCAAGGGTTTCTGGTTGAGTGATACTTGGTCCGAGTGTGGCGACAATTTTGGTCTTTCGAAGATTAGAAAGCATCGTGACTCCTTATTTACAATGGGTAAGGATCTATATCGTGAAACCAAAAGAGATGCATCGGACACTCGTTTGTAAAACAAAAATGTTTTACAAAATATTTGACGTGTCAATCGAAAAATCATAGATTTAATACATACAAATGAACTGAAGAAAAGATTTTCTCAATCAATTTGGAGATGGAAAATGTCTGATAAATCTTCTGGAAAAGAACCCGCAAAGAAACCTGTGAAAGGCAAGTCCCAGTCACAAAAACGACAAAAGGTCGCTCGTAATTTCATAAAGTCTTATGGTCGTGGTAAGTTTCGTGAATTGTTGAGTGGACTCGCTCAAGGAAAGTCAGGTCAGGTCATTGCCGATGACTTTGGGGTCTCTCGTGAACGTGTTCGTCAATGGAAAAACACCTTCGGAGATATGGTAACCATTTATCAGTTGCATCCAGAAATAGAAAAGATTCTGAATGAACGGGGCTTGCGCTAGTATCCAAAATCTGAAAAGGTTGAAGGATTCATTCTGTGGCATTTGAGCATGTTCTGTCATGTCGAATATACAGTATGGGAATAGGGAACTTGGAATCAATGTTTTATTGGTACCACAGACTCTTTTGAGTTTTCTTGTAATGACTGTTGACGTGGTGTTTTGGGTGACAGATGGGTCAACTTGTTCCTTATATGTGGTTTCCTGTGGTCAAATGGTGTTTGGATCGGCTAAATTGAGTATGGGATTTCTTTTACCATCGGAGTAAATCATGTTGACGAATGCAGCACACCTTCTTCCTTTTGTCATACTACTTGCGTGCGACTCAGGAACAGAAGTTAAAATTGGAACGACGAACTCTCCACCATCTGTGACGATATTATCGCCTGGTGACGGAGAAGCGTTTGATGAAGACAGTATTATTCACTTTCAAGCGAAAGTATCTGATTCCTATGATTCTCCAGCCGATTTGACTGTCTTTTGGGGTAGTGATGTTCAAGGAGACCTCAATTCTCAGGCGTTGCCCGATACCCAAGGAAACCTGATGTTTTCAACAGCCAACCTTGAAGTTGGATTGCACGTCGTAACCTTGACTGCATTGGATACAGATGGTGCTCAAACGCAAGCCTCAGTTGGGGTAGAAATTATTGATTTACCAGAAGATCCGACCATTGAGGTTCTGCAACCAACTGAAGATGATTCGGCCATTGAAGGATATCCGTTCACTTTATTGGTTCAAACGTGGGACGCCAGAGATGAGTTTGATACGTTGGCTGTTACAATGGAATCCGATCATGATGGAGAGATTTGTCAGACAAATCCAGGGACGAATGGTGTTGCAGAGTGTGATGCATTGTTGACTCCAGGGACTCATCTGTTGACATTTACAGTTGTGAATTCAGCTGAATATGATGCTCAAGCTACAGCGTATTTTGAAGTCGTTTCCATTCTTGATATCGATGATGATGCGGATGGTTTTACAGAGAATCAAGGCGATTGTGACGACAATGATCCCACGGTCAATCCCAGTTCTCCAGAAGTGGAAAATGGGTTGGATGACAATTGCAATGGTGTCACCGATGAAGGGACGAACGCCTATGATGACGATGGTGATGGATTTAGTGAGAACCAAGGTGATTGCAATGATAATGAGATTGCGGTCTATCCAACAGCGGTTGAAACGTGTGGCAACGGAATGGATGACAATTGCAACGGTTCTCAAGATGAACAAAATGGAGTCAATTGCACAACCTATTATCGAGATTCAGACAGTGATGGGTATGGAGATCCAAATTTGACTGAGTGTTGGTGTCAGCCTGGTGGGTCTACAGGTGAGTTTACAGTGTCTAATGGAAGTGACTGTTTTGATGGAAACGCTTCGGCTTCTCCAAATCAACAATCCTATTTCAATACAGACAGAGGTGATGGTTCCTTTGATTACAATTGTGATGGAACACAGAGTAAAGAACTTACAGTATCTGGTTCTTGCAATAGTTGGGGATCCTCTGTCGGGGATTGTACGTTGAACACTGCAGGTTGGGACGGCGGTAGCCCTTCATGTGGAGCCTCTGGTAGTTATTTGTATGACAATGATTCATGTTCAGGTGGTTGTGAAGTATTTGGAGTACCATTTTGTTGTGAAACAGGTGGTCCGTCTTACAATAGTCGTGTTCAGTCTTGTCGTTAAGGAGTATAACTATGCGAATGTCTACAAACTTGTTTGGACTTGGTATTTTGATCACAGTGTTTGGGTGTGAAAGAACCGTTGACACAAAAGAAGGATTGTTGCTTGATCCTCAAATTAGTATTTCTCAGCCAAGTACCTTATCTCAGTTCCGTGAATACGAAGCGATCGTGTTTGTTGGGTCGGCAGAAGGTGTTGGAGACGCCTCTCAATTTGAGGGCGTTTGGAGCAGTGATGTGGATGGAGAAATATACGCTGATGTCCTTGGGGCAACCGGTGTATCACAGTTTTCGTATACGTCGTTAACTCCCGGAAATCATGAGTTGACATTTTCAGTGGATGTATCTGATTTGGGCGTGTTTTCTGATAGTATTTCATTGGAGATTACAGATGAGATCGATGCTCCAACTGTATCATTGGTTTCTCCTGAAGGTACGTATTCTGCAGGAGGAGAGTCGATTCCATTTGCCGTGTTGGTTGACGATTTGCAAGATGACCCGGAGGTATTGGCTGTTGAGGGAAGCACCATAGAACGAGGTTCTTTTTGCACGGTAAATCCAGACAGTACGGGTGTGGCAGATTGTGCAGTCACTTTACCGGTGGGTGAGTATCAGGTCACATTTACCGCAACCGATTCTCATGGCTATGTCGGAGAATTGACGTTTCCATGGTCCGTCTTACCCAGTACGCAGATTGACAACGATGGAGATGGATTTACAGAGGAAGAAGGGGATTGTGATGATGGCAATGCCGCTTTGTTTCCCACTGCGGAAGAGATTGTGGACGATATCGACAATGACTGTAATGGATTTGTAGATGATCAGACACCTTATTTTGATGATGATGGGGATTGCTTTTGTGAAACGTTACCCTGTAATGGCACCGTTGCAGATCCAGTAGATTGTACTGTGTTGGCTGGTGGTGATTGCAATGATGCTTCCAATCAAGACTCTCCTGCAGCAGCTGAGCGGTGTGATGGCTTTGACAACAACTGTGATGGTGAAGTTGATGAGTATACGGCTGTTGATGCTACCGTGTGGTATGTAGACGCTGATGCCGATGGCTTTGGGTCGTCAGACTTTTTACTGGCAGCCTGTAGTCAGCCTGTAGGCTATGCGTCCAATGACAGTGATTGTGATGACAACAATACCAATGTGAATCCAAATGCAGTAGAGCAGCCCAACAACGTCGATGATGATTGTGATGGTATAATTGACGACAACACAGTCAATTATGATGACGATGCGGATGGGTTTAATGAGAACGAAGGCGATTGTGACGACACAACACCGTTGGTCAACCCTTCACAAACGGAAACCATCAATGCGATTGATGATGATTGCAACGGTATCATTGATGACAACACCGTGATTTATGATGATGATGGAGATGGCTACAGTGAAAATCAAGGGGATTGTGATGACATGAACATTGCAGTTGCACCTGATTTGACAGAAATTTGTGCCAATGGCGTTGACGACAACTGTGATGGTTCAGAGAATGAAATTAATGCTGTGGATTGTATTGATTTTTATTATGATGCCGATGGAGACGGGTTTGGTGGCAGTTTCTATCCTTCAGAATGCTGGTGTGATCCTGGGGGCAACTCTGGGATGCTTAATGTCACGGAAGGTGGTGATTGTATGGACAACGCACAGTCACAGTCCACCAGTGTATATCCGGGACAAACGCAGTACTTTGATGTTGATCGTGGTGATGGATCTTTTGACTATGATTGCAATGGTTCAGAAGAGAAGTTCAATGATCAACTGGGTTCTTGCACATGGAGTTGGGGAACGTGTGACATTGACAATACAGGGTGGGTTGGAACAGTACCAGCCAATTGTGGAGACACCGGTGAGTTTATCAACGACGATGACCACTGTAGTGGATTTTTCAATTGTGAAATTGATCAAGGTGAGGTATTGTTTCCCTACATCATGAGTTGTCGGTAATCTCTGATTTGGAATCTCGAAGTTCCCACGAGTTCAGCATTGCGGGTAAGAGAAATAGGTCGGCAATGATCGCACTGACAAGAGTTATCGAGGTTAGCATCCCAAAGTAGTAAGTGGAAGATAGTTCACTGGTAGCCAACAGTCCAAAGCCACAGATCAACAGAATAGAGGTCAGAATAATAGCGTGACCAGCACCTTTCAATGTTCGTTCCATGGCGATCGCATGTTCATATCCTAGATTTCTTTCAGAGCGATAGCGTGCAACGAAGTGAATGGTATCATCAACGGCCAACCCGATGGCAACGGTGAAAGATACGATGTTGCTAACTTGAAGGTCTCTACCTGTTAGTTCTAAAAATGCCAATGTTGTCAACAAGGGCAACACATTTGGAATGAAGGCCAACATGGTGTGTGCTACGTTTCTCATCAATAAAGCCAATACGACCAATATGATGGCAAATACCAAACCAACGCTGCTCATTAAGTCACCGATCAATTTGTCAATCCCAATACTGGCAAGCATGCCGTCACCAGTGATGCGAAACTGGATATCCGAGTCTTGCAACTGTTGTGTTGCAAAGGCGTCAAACTGTTCTTTGAATTCTAGAAACTCAATGCCACCGATGTCTTTGCAGAGCAATAAAATCCTCGCTTGGGTTTCATCTTCAGAGAGGATGTGTCCATTGTTCAATCCTCCACCCAAGTCGAGTAAGAGCCGTTCTTGTGCCAAGAAGTCTTCGGTAGAGGGCAGGCCGTCTATTTCTGTAAGTGCGTTGTGAATGAGTCGTTGTTGACTGGCAATAGAAGTATTCCATCGAATGAATTCTTGCGTTTTCAGATACTCCTCTAAAGTATCAATCGCTTGAAGGCCTTCCACCGTATAGAGGGAGGTTGTCGATTCTAAATGAATAAAGACGGGTACAATCCCACTAAGGTTGTTCTCCATTGTTTCCATGGCTTCCACCGTTGGATGTTCTGGATCATACACTTCTAAGATGTAAGAATTTGCAGTGACGCCACTGGCAATCCAACCAACCACCGCACAGAGGAGTGCCGAGATGCCAATTATCCAAAATCGACGTTCAATGTTGATTCGATGAATCCATTCAAAGAATCCGGTCCATTGAGGTTGGCTTTGCAGATTGTGTTCAAACACCGAAGTGGGAATGAAGCGCAACCACAAAGGAATGATGACCATGATTCCAATGTACGTTACGATGACTGCAACAGAGGCATGCCATCCAAAATCTTGGATCACAACGGTGTCTGCAACCAGAAGGGATGCAAATCCTCCTGCAGTTGTGATGGTGGTCAAGAAGCATGCACTGGCCATTTCCTCTAAGGTCAACGCCATTACTTGAATCGGATCGCTCGACAATCCTCGTTCTTCTCTGTACCTAGACACCAAGTGGATTCCATCCGCAATGCCAATCACCATTGCAATCGCAGGAACCAACATGGACAATATATTAAACGTCACATTCGAGACGATTAACAGTCCGATAGACCATCCCATCGCGATTTGAACGGCCAATACGGGAGCAAGTGCCAATCTTACACCTTTAAACAACCATACGATTGTGATGAAGAACATGACCGCAGATACAGGGATATAGAACAGTTCATCTTTCAACATCAAATCCACAATTTCAGTGCGAATGTGTGGAACGCCTGTGAGTTGCCAGTCAACCCCATCTGGCGGAGGGTGGTTTTGTATTTGGGCTGTGATGTCCTTAGATACTGGTTCTAGATCGGCGATTTTTTCGCGGTGTTGTTCAACACGCACCTGAATGATTTGGATGTGGCCATCATCTGTACTGAGGAGGTTGCGGAATATGGGCTGTGATTGAATCGCTGTCCATGGTTCAGATTGTTCCCACGTGGTTTCGATACTCAATAAACCATCAATACTTTTTATATAGGGTGTGTTGACCAACGACAGTACTTGTGTCACACCATGTATATTTTCGAGAGATTGATGGGTTTCTTGAAGCCAATGTTTCCCTTCTGTAGTTGTTAACGCTGCCCCTTGTACTAAGATTAGAAAATCGTTGTCTTCTCTTCCAAATGTTTGCTCCACAGCGCGAAGATGCTGAACCATTTCTCCATCGTCTAAAAAAATGGATTGAGGGGTGAAGTCAAGCGGGATGCCATCTTGTTCAATGTGTTGATACACATTCCAACCCAAGATGCCACTGAGGATACATAGCAAGAGGGCAATTTGAAAGCCAAAACGATATAGAGTTTGTGCCCATAAACGATAGAATTTCTTTGGTGTTCGAGGCGTGTTTTGAAACTCTCTATCGGACATCGTTAGGAATCCCAGTGGACTGTTCTGTATCCGTTACAGCATCGTCTATACCATCATCCGTTTCTACAGGGTATGACTCAAGAATAGAGGATACTTTGAGCAATGCAAGAGCACCAAGTCCTACGCCCAACCAAAGGGTTGCAACTCGAGTTAACAAAGCCGCTGTGACGGCTTGACCTTCTGTGACTGTCAGAAACTGCATTGCACCACCCACCAATGCTCCATCGGCCACGCCTAATCCACCTGGCATGGCTGACCCTGCAACGGTGGCAAATGCATAGAGGAAGAAACAAACATCGAACCCTGCATCGATGCCCATACCTTTAAAGATGAGTTGAAATGCCAAACACTCGGCTCCCCACGCAACTACACTCAGTACAACTGTCCACAACAATGGAATGGGTGCAACACATGTGCGCATCGAATCAATCATTTCTGATATTTTTGGGATCAGTTTATCAAATACTGGTAGGGGAGCGAGTAGTCTTAAAATGAGATCGGTGGCAGGTTTACTGGCTAAGACCAAGAGTCCTACCACTGTTATAACGCTGGGGATAACAAGCCATTCTATTTTATCTGCCGCATAGGTCATCACACCAACACCTGCAAGCAATAACATGGCAATGCCATCAGTCAGTCGTTCTGTGATCAGCGCAGGAATGGTGCGTGCCATAGGGGTTTTGGTTACACGTCGTACGACATAGGGTTTCAACAACTCACCTGCTTTACCAGGAGATATCGCCATGGAAAGACCAGCAATGAAGTTCCAAGCATCCAAGACCCAAGGAATTTGAACATTGAGTCTACCCAACAGGTAATGCCACTTTACAAAGCGCAAGGCATAATTGCTGAGGGTCAGACCAATTGCCGCTACAAACATCCACCAATTAAATCGCCTCAGTTCTTGACCAATATCGTCCAACCCAGACCAAACACTGAATCCCACATAGAGTACAATGCACGAAACGATAGCCAGAACAACCCACCGCTGAAACTTTGCGAAGGAGACTGGAGTACTTG
>ERZ807291.7743-NODE-7743-length-12269-cov-9.699853_pt1 | contig 12269 bp, 7 predicted proteins | sample MGYA00521257_ERZ807291 | MGnify/ENA primary metagenome ERZ807291 (study PRJEB31413, sample SAMN03169783) | marine metagenome | biome: Marine; feature: Water; material: Subsurface seawater | place: North Sea | collected 2011-04-28 | depth 1 m m ...
CAAAATTACCAGATGTTATTGATCCTAGAAATTTATTTGGTAATACAACACCTCCACAATTATCACCTGCATCTACACCTTCACCTACGGCAAGATCACCATCACCACCTGGTGTGGCAATAAGATCACCATCACCACCACCAGGTGTGGCCGCAAATAAACAACCATATTTACCTCCACAACCATCTTCACCTCAAGGTGCTAAAACAAATAAAAAACCATCTTCACCTCAAGGTGCTAAAACAAATAAAAAACCATCTTCACCTCCACAACCATCTTCACCATCACCACCAGGATCTCCACAATCACCATCACCAGATAGTGCTACCTCCGATTCAACACCCCCTTCTTCATCATCACCATTACCTCCACCATCAACATCACCGCCAGGATCTCCACCTGCTGCAAGAAAACAATCACTTTCATCATCACCATTACCTCCACCATCAACATCACCACCCGGATCTCCACCTGCTGCAAAAAAACAATCACCTCCAAAACGAAAACTAAGTTTTAACGGTATTTCTGATAAAAAAGTTGATAAAAAAAAATATGCTAATTTAAGTTACGAACAGTGCAATAGCGTTGTCAACCAATGTAGAGATGTATTGAAAAAACAGGAAAAAAGTAGTAAAGTAAATAGACAACAAATTATAAATCCAAAAACAGAAAAACCGATATATACTGACAGTCCAATTACAAAATATATATTATATACTTGTTATTATCATAAAGCTATAAAAGCTGTTGAAGATGTTGCAGAAATAAACACATTAGCTGATAAACCACCAGCTATTAAAAACAATTATAACGATATTCTTACTAAATGTAAAGATCTGAAATTAAATTATACAGAATCTAATTTAGATAATTTATTTGTAGAAACCGAACTTGACGTTAAATATTTACCTTATTTTAAAAACTATATTACATCTTGTAAACAAATTGAAAAAAAACAAACTATCGACTTTGATACAGTTTGCAAACATTTTGAAATTATATTCAATTTATTAAATGTTGGTAGTAAATCTACAATAGCTTTGTATGATGATAGATTTTTAGACGATTTAAGTAATGCTAATTATCCTTCTAACTTCATTGTTGATAATAAATTATCTACAACGAATAGCAATTTATATAATTATACCGATATAGTTTCAGAATATAATGCTATTAATATTATTGATACATTAACAATATTACAGAATTCTATATTTAATAGAATATATATATTTTCCTATACACAAAAAAACATAGAATTCTGTCCATATGGTAAATCACTTTTATCATTAAATGCATTAGATCGAATTTCAATAGTTATTAAAAATAGTAATAAAACTGTTCCTAAATATTTTGCACATTCATATCGAGATGATACTGAAACTAATAATAAACTTAACTATATTACTGCATTCCTAACTACATTTGCTACTGATTTTGTATCTAATATTGAAATAATTGAACCAGATTCAGCAAATAAAATAACTGAATTAGAACAAAAAATTCCTAATATAAAACGAAATGAATGTTATGATCTTGCAACATTATTATATCATAATGCGATATTTAATAATGATAACACAAATACACCTATTGTAGGTGTTTTTAATGGAACAGTAAATAGAAGTTCAGTAAATGTATTTCAATATTTATTTAAATTAATAGATATTCAAACATATAATATAAATAGAGATAAGCTATCTGAAATTGAACACAAGTATAAAAACGGAGGAAGACATCCATTAAGTAAAAATCTTAATTTAGAATTAAGTAATTTAATCCTTGATTCTAATTTTAACTTAAGTGATGCAGTTAAACACCGATTAATTACTATATTAACTAATATGCAAGCAACAGGCAAAAATAATGATTATAGTAAATCGCTATTTTTATTTCACGGAACTTCAAATAAATTAAATTCAAATTTATTAACTTCGTTTTTATCAACTTCTTTTAATGTTGATATAGCAATCCGTTATAGTAATAAAAATCCTAATCCACATATGTATGTTTTTAGAATCAATGATAATATTATTAAATATATTAATTTTGCGGATGGATTACACCAAGTATTATTATTACCAGGAACAAAAATAATTGAACAATGTATATTAAAATATCATAAATACACTTTTATTATATGTGATCTTGAAATGACAAATGCAACTTATCTTTCAAATATTTTACATAATGTTAAAACATACAATAGTAGATATACTATTACAGAATATGATCTTAATGTAAAAGATTACACAGATGATTATATTAAAATTGCTCTATATAGACACGATGATTTAATCGATTTTAAATATGGTAATGATACTATTAAGCTAACTAATGATAATAAATATTTAGCTTCTGAATTATTATATGAAGCTTCTTCGATTCATAATTTATTTTTAAATCTTAAATATACTATTCATCAATTAATTATTAATAATATATATAGTTATTTTATGGATGATAAAATTCTTAAGTATAGTATAATATATTCTGATAAAAAAATAACTACTACTAATATTATCTTAACGGGATGGCATTATAATAGTAGTTTAAAATCAACCCTTACAAACCCGAATTACAAATATGATTATGATTTCTTAATTATTGATTTATTATGTAATAACTTTGATATAGCGAACAACTTAAGTTATTTATTAACAACTGATAATAAAGTTAAAAAAGTTTGGTTTAAAACAACTGGTATATTTAATGGTGTTGCTTGTCAAACTATTACTGAAAATGATAGTAAAGATATTGCTAAATTAAGTGCTATATTTGAAAAAGATATAAATACTATTATTGAAACAAATATAATTTTTAACAATAATAAAACAGATATTACACCATTTGTAAATAAATATATGAATTTAATACACCAATTTAAAACTGACAATATTCTTGATAAAATTATTAATTCATTTGAATTATTTATTAATAATGTTTTAAATATTCCACATACTAGTGAAGAATATAAACAACTAAAAATATTTATAGAGATTATTAAACGATATTTTAATGCAAAAGTAGATTATATGTTATCCCTAGATAAAAATGATTTAATTGCTACAATTCATAGTAAAATGACATTAACAGGCGGAAAAGATAAAAAATTATCTCCAAATAGTCCTAAAATACCAAAGAAAGCTAAATCATCAAGTAAAACCCTTATTATGAATACTGATCCTACTACATTTGATGAAGAAGGTTATGAAATTACACCACAATATTATTCATCAACACATACAATTAGTTCATCATCACTTAAATCAATAAAAATTTTTACAAAACTTAGAAATTAACAATATTCTTTAAGTCTTCAAGTTCAACTGAAAAATATTATACTTGATCACAAGACACAAATATAATACCTAAACCTATTAAAACTATTCCTATTATTCCTATATTACTAATATGAAATTGATTTGTATATATACTATAAATTAATAACAACATTATTTCTAAAGCCACAAAACTTCTAAAATAAGCAGGATTAGGACATATTTTAATTATATAATATGATAACAATATAACTCCAAATACAACTATACTATATATATAATATTTTGGTTTATATAATTCGTCTAAATTAGTAGTATTATAATTAATAATAAAATATATTAATGCTATAAAACCAATTAATATTGTTGTAATAATTGGAAATAAAAACTTATCTGTCTTATCTGTCTTATCAAGTTTTTGAAATAATATTAATCCGGCAGTTACTACACTACGTAAAATTGCTAAAGGTATCCATATCATTTTATTTTAGCTTTTTTAATTCTTCCCGACATTCTTTTATTTTTTCTTTAATCTGTTTTAAGATACCTTTATCCCTTAATTCAGTTTGATTTAATTTATCCATCAATAGATGCGCTAATTCTGTTTTAAATGTCATTTATTATTATAATTCACATTAAAATAATTATTCAGATTCTAATTCTTTAAGTTCTTTATCTAATTCTTGTATAGCACCAATTAAATATGCTATTATTTTAGTTTCTTCTAAAACCTTATATTTACCTTCTGTATTTACTATACTAGGAATTACTTGTTCTACTTCTTGCGCTATAAATCCTACAGAATCTTTATTATTTTTAATCCATTTAAATTCAACAGGATTTAAATTGCTAACAATATCATAGCAATTTTCTAAAGTATTTATATCTTTTTTAAGATTTATATCAGAACTATGATATGTAGCAAAAGCTATAATATCAGCTGCCACATATAATTGATCATTGACAAATAAATTACAATATATATCAAGTGTTGACTCAATGTCGAATTCTGTAACAACACTACTAGGTTTAAAATGTTTTATACAAAATTCGGGTAATACCTTGTTTTGATCTAAATAACCAACACAAGGTATGTTAAATTTAATATTTGCAACTTTATTGCCAGTACCAAAAGATGCAGTAGTATCTAATTCTAAAGCAGTTGCAATTACGTGATTTAATTGATATTGAATACATTCTGCACCATCTATTACTTTATCAGTAGCAACTTTTAAGCTTTCATCATTAAAAACAATATCATTGGCACTAATATTATATTTAAGTGTAATTTTTTGGCTTGATACTAAATTAAATCTATATTGATTATTCATATTTTTTTAATCTATTACTAATATTTTTAATACTATCAACTATATACGCTATTAATTTATCTTGTTTTATAGTTTTAATTATTTTGTCATCTAATGTAGTATCTCTAACAAACTCAGGTAATATTTCTTCAACTTCTTGTGCTATAAATCCTATAGTTTTTTTATTATTATTTTTCCAAGTAAAACTTACAGGTCGTAATTTATTTATTATTTCTAATCCATTTGTAATATTTTTAACATTATTTTTTAATCTAATATCTGAAAAAATATTATTAGCAAAAGCAGTTATATTTCCCCTAACTTCAAGTTCACCTTGAATCGAAACATTATCATCAATAACTAAACCTTTTAAACTACCATCAGGATCATACCAATTATAAAATTTATCAGACATAATAATATTTTTAGGTATGCTATCCTCTAGTGTAATATCATAATAACCAATGTTTGGTAAATGTGATTTAACTGTTATTGTATTAGTCTTTATAAACGCTAAACTCTGTTGTTCTGATGCAGAATGTGATAAAGCTTTTGAAAGTTCAATACCGGCAGTTAAATTACTACCATCATTGTCATTAAAATTATTATGATCATCACTATTAATTTTATGATAGATTGTTAAATTTGGAGAATTAGTAAATACATTAGTATCTATTGTTACGGGCATTTTTTATCTTTGTAATACGATTTTTTAAAGTTTTAATAGAATCTACTAAATATGGTATTAGTTTATGTTCTTTAATCATTTTATATTCTCCTTCTTTTATTAAATTTGGAAAAATTTCTTCAACTTCATTTGCTATAAATCCTATTTCATATTCATTATTTTTTTTCCAATTAAAACTAACAGGTCTAAGTTTTTCTATCTTTTCTAATGAATTATTAATTTTATAAATATCATATTTCAAATTACTATCAGATGAAAAAGAAAATGAAGAAAATGCAGTTATATTGCTTTCAACTATTAAATCTTTTTTAATATATAAATTACAGTAATATACCGCATAATTACATTCACCACCATAAAAATCAAAATATCCACGTGGATATGTATTGTTTTGTAAATTTGAACAGTTTTCAGTATTAAAATTAGTAATAACATCTACATCATCTGAATAATAATTACAAAGTCTAAAATTCTCTATATTTATTAACATATCTTTTATATCAATACAATTCGTAATATCAACTATACAAGGATGTGATGTATTATCTATTTTTTTGTAATTAATTTTAATATTTTCATTTGCATTATAACTATCAACAAGTATATCAGTCATATTTCTATTTCTTTAACAAAAAAAAGAATGATTACAGAATTCAACAAAAATTATTTTAATAATAAATCAAATTTAATAGTGTTTTCAAATTCTACAGTATTAACTAATACTAATTTTTATTATAATTTTATTTCATCAACTAAAAACGATATTAATATTCATTGTTTAAATCAAGACAACATTTACTTATCTATATATGATAATAAAACTATATATAATAATTATAATTTTATAGGTATTTTTACAAAAGAATATGATCACCATACAATTTATGAATATTTAGATTGTAATACAATTTATATTCATAAGTCTAATTTATATGTAGCTATTAATGATAAAATATTGCCTTTAATAAAAATTAATATTGAACCTATCATTAAAAGTTACAATTTATATTTTAATACTAATTATTCTATAAAAAACTTGAATTATATGCCATTCACTATGTCAATAAATGCTATTTATCCAATTCATATATTTAAAAAATTATGTAGTTGGTTATCAATTTCAGATATAGATTTACATTATCAAATAGCAATATTTATTGTTTTAGAAAATTTAAATATTGAATATTTAGATATTCAATATGAATTAAAACATTATAATAATATTCCTTCTTTAGAATATTTATATTTATCTGATATTTTTGATACAAATATAACAACTGAATATATTGAAAATATATCTGAAAATGCTTTAAAAACTATTAAATATAATAATATGATAATTAAACAAAAATACACAGGAGATCGTTATTCTATTATTGTAAATGACAAAGAATATTATAATAATTTAGATCCGTATGATCCTGTTCCATTTTATTATAACAATAAATTACACATAATATTTAATGGATTAACTCATAAAAATATTAATAATACTAAATGTCATCGTAAAATGTATTTAACAGATTTAAATAGTTTGATAGAATTAAAATATACAAAAATAATTGAAAAAAACTGGGTTCCTTTTATACATAATAATTTATTATATTTTATAACTTCTTTTAATCCTTTAACATATTATGACTATCATAATAATATTTTTATTACTAAAAAAAATAAATACAATTACTATCCAAAAGGTAATTTAATACGTTATAAAAATTATTATATTGGTTTATGCTATCATAAAGAATATAAAAATAATATTAAATATCAAGGTGTATTTGTATATTTTATTGATCCTATAACATTTGATATTATTAAAATATCAAAACAATTATTATTTAAATATTGCAATAATACACCTAATTTACCAATTAAATGTTTTGATCATAATGATACATTAATAACACTTAATAATATTATTGTAAATATATCATCTACAATTTATAAAAAAAAATTAGTATATTCAATAATGCCACTATATATATATGAACATAATAGTGAACTATACATAATTGTTAATATTCAACATTGTTTGTCTTTTATTTATAAATTAAAAATAAAACCATTTTAATCTTTCTTGAAATGCAAGATAACCAATTTCAAAATTTTCATCAATTACAAAATCCTGTATATTTTCAAATTTATTTGTATTATTTTCTGATTTAATTTTATCCGTTGCTGTTTCTTGTATATTATCTAAATTTAATGAATATTTATAATAACTTTTATTTGTAATAACATTAATATTTTCATTAACATAATTAATTACTTTTATTTCTTCATTTATTATTACTACCTTCTGATCAGTTTTTTTAAATGTAAAAGAATTGTAAAAATTAAACTTATATATCGTAGATTTACCAGCTGAATAATTTGCAACATATAAATTATTTGAAGCATTTGTTGTTATATTTGCGATAGCTATAGGGTTATAATCAATTGCTATACTTTGTACTGTAGATTTAAATTTATTAAAATATATAATATATTTATCATTATTTACAAAATATATATCATTCCTTAAATTATTAATAATACTAGTTGGTCTATAAAGCCTAAATTTAGAACTTGATGTGGGTTGTGTGGATCCAGGTCCATCATCATTTGTATGAAATCCTTCTTCACCAACAATTGGTGTTGCAACACTGCTATTATAAGTTTTTTCATATATTACAGAATTTTTTGTATGAGCTATATATATAGTATTATTTGGAAGAACTGTAAAATTATTTGTAATACCACAATATACATTAGGTATAATTAATAATAAAATCAATAATTTCATTTATTATGGTTTATAATATAATAAATTTGAATAAATACCAGTAGTATCAATACTAGTATTTAAGTATTCACTGTTATATAATTGTAAATCTGCTATTTTACCATCAAATTGATCATATTTACCATTAAATTGATAATAGTTAGTTATTTGTGTAAATGTTAATTCATGAAAATCATTTAAATGATTACCTCTGGATATGCTCGCCCCAAATATGCCTCCAAATATATATATTTTATTGTCCAGAACTACCATTGTATGCTCTGATCTTTTAGGAGGCAAAGTACCTGATATAGTTAATTCGGTTGATGTAACTGTATCTGAATCAATTTCAATTTTATAAGAATCATTTAAATAACTGAATACACCATTACTATTGCGTCCATATCCTCCAAATATATATATTTTATTGTCCATAGTTACCACCATTGTATGCTCTTTTCTTGCAGTAGGCAAAGTACCTGATATATTTAATTCGGTTGATGTACTTTGCTCTATATCAATTTTATAAAAATTATTTAAATGAGTACCTCCAAATCCTCCAAATATATATATTTTATTGTTCAGAACTACCATTGTATGTTCATTTCTTGCACTAGGCAAAGTACCTGTTATAGTTAATTCGGTTGATGTACTTTGCTCTATATCAATTTCATAAAAATTATTAAAATTACTGAATACACCATTAATACCGCTAAATCCTCCAAATATATATATTTTATTGTTCAGAACTACCATTGTATGCTGGTGTCTTTTAGTAGGCAAAGTACCTGTTATAGTTATAGTTAATTCGGTTGATGTACTTTGCTCTATATCAATTTCATAAAAATCATTTAACCATGAATTAACACCAACACTATTGATTCCATATCCTCCAAATATATATATTTTATCGTTCAGAACTACCATTGTATGCTGGTGTCTTTTAGTAGGCAAAGTACCTGTTATATTTAATTCGGTTGATGTACTTTGCTCTATATCAATTTCATAAAAATCATTTAAATGTCCTAACTGACCATCACTTTTGAGTCCAAATCCTCCAAATATATATATTTTATTGTTCAGAACTACCATTGTATGTCCATTTCTTTCACTAGGCAAAGTACCTGTTATAGTTAATTCGGTTGATGAAAATAGTCGTGAATGGATAGTATCAATATTAGCAATATTAACAATATTACTAATATTACCAATACGCAAATAATTAAGTGAATTTAATGAATAGTCATAACTATTATTACTATAATTATCAATATATATTTTAGTTTTATTTTGTTCTTCTAATATTAAATTATACCACTTATCTTTATGAATATAATCTTTAATAGTTGTAATTTTTGAATCTTGTATACTGCTTAATTTAAAATCATGTATAAAAAATTCTAAATTACAATTATTAACATTTGATAATGATATTAAATGGTAAGTATCGTTAGAATTAATAGTGTTTAAACAAAAAGATATACTTAACAATTTAGTGTTATAAGAATTTTCTAATTGTAAATATCCATTTTCTTTAAAACTCACATAATATTCATTATATATTAATGTATTACCTAAGCTTTCACTTAACTTATAACTACTATTATTATTTTCAGCAATATTTGAATTATCACCAAATCTATATCTTAGACTATTATATTTTAATATTTCATTGTCATAATATATACCAGATAATAAATTACTATCTATTAATAACTCATTATATAATCGTAAATCTGCAGTTTCTAATTGTATTGAATTAAATTGTAGGAGGATACAGTCAATTAAATTATATGCTGATATAACTCCTGATTGTTCGACATTATCAACATAAAACTTATAGTTATTATTATAATTTTTATATAATACTAAATTAAACCATTTATTTGTAGGAAGTTCTATATTAATGTCATAATTGTCTATGTTTAAATATTGAGTATATGTTCCTGAATCTATGATGTCTATTTTAAAATCAAGTTTATTGACTTGTTGTTCATTGCATAATGACAATATAGACAATGGTGCGTCCGATGATGTTATGTCAGCATTTAATTTAAACCAAATACTTAAGCAACTTATATCTATGTTTGCCTCTAGAGTATTAGGTGCTGTAAACGTTATAAAAAACTTACTAGATTGAATATTACGCGCACTTGTAAACGTAGGTAATTCATCAAATTCATTTTCATTATATTTATTCTTTTCAGGTTCAATATTGCAATTAAATTTATATTGAATAAAATTTGCTTGATATACTGGACTTTCACTAAAATCTAAATATTTTTTAAAATTATTTTCGTTTTCGTTTTTGTATAATTTTAAATTTCCTATTTTGCAATGCGATTGTATACTTTCTGAAAAATTAGAACGTATACTTTCTGATTGTACATTACCAATATTTAAAGTAATTGTAGGTAGTTTTTCAGCTTCGGTTATGTAACTATTATAAGCAAAATCAGTAAAGTCAAATAAATTCTCAATATAATACCAGTAGTTATAAATTAATGGACTAGATTGAATTATTATGTCATCATCAGGGAAAAAGTTTGTTTTAATTACTAAGTCAAAATTTGAAATCATAACTGTTAAATATTTATCATTATCATCATTATCATTATATAATGATAATAAAACATTATTTTGGATGTTACTTTGTAAATAAAACCAAAAACTTATTTTTTCAATTGTAAAATCTATTTTATCATTTTTTAAAAATGTATCAGTGCCATTAAACTCAACATTATATTGATTAAAAAAAGGTAGTTTATCATATTCTAAATTGAATATTGGTTCTATAGGTGGTTCTACATTTGCGTTATATTCAAACTTATAAATCAGCAAAGAAGCTTGTACCGGTAATGGTATTTCTAAAAGTGTGTTTTGTGGATTTTTTGATAAAAGCGTAGGTCTTTCATAAAATTTAGGATAATTTTCTATATCATCTTTTACAAATGAACTTTGATCATCATTATTATTAAATATAATTATATTACATTTTTGTGATAAAGAACCTGTTATTGTTAACTCAATATCACTAACAGTAATAATTAAAATAATATCTTTTAAATAATGTAATTTATTAACTTTACCTAAATCTATACTAGCACTACTATTAACAACAATAATTAATTTATTTATATTTTTATTAATATCATAACTATTATAGCTTGAATTATCTAAATATAATGTAGTTTCATCATAATCATAATCTTCAAAAATAGTAATTGTTTGAGTATGAGTTACTGTTTTGTGGGAAAGAATTTTTATTAATTTGTTATTGCTAACACCATTATGAAAGAAAACATTATTATTAATATAAATATTAATATTATTTAATGATCTTAAATATTTATCACCTATATTATTCATAGTAATATTAATACCATCATATATATTCAATTGATTTACATATGTTGCATCAAAAGTAATATCAATTAAAGATAAATAATCAAATTTATTTTCTGTGATTAGATTACTTAAATCAAAATTAAAAGTACTTATATTTGAATATATGTTAATATTTAATTTATTTGTTTCAGTACTGCTAATAGAATCTATACCATTATCAACAGTACTATATTTAGGATTATTTACTTCTAATTGATAAAGATCATCACTTTGACTAATAATATCTGGAACATTGATAATTTCTCCTTGTTCGATGGATGTTTTTCTAAATGGAATCTTTAAAACAAACTTAGGTAAAAAAACAAAATTAGGTAAATTATTATTACTAGTATTAATTTCGTATAGTGTAACATTATAATTAGTATCTGTGGAACTATAATATAATTGTGTAGATAATATATTAACTGCATTAATGTCATACTTATTTTGTGATTCAGTACAATATTCGCAACGATTTTTGTTTATATGTGAAAATGGTTGTAAACTAAGTTCGTTACAGTGTTCAGATTGTAATGAGACAAATTCTTTATAAGATAAATCAGTAGTAGTATCATAATGCACATTACTAATAAATTTACTAGCATTTGTTACAAATTTATTAATATAAAGTGATTTATTAGTAAAATATTCTGCTCCTCCGTCATTATAATAGTCACTAAATTTTATTTGTGCATTATTAAAATTATAGGCATCATATGTATAATTTTTATGAAATTTTTTATAAAGATTTTTAAAACTTATGTCAGTTCCAGTAGTTCCCGTAGTTCCCGTAGTTCCCGTAGTTCCCGTAGTTCCCGTAGTTCCCGTAGTTCCCG
>ERZ807291.7744-NODE-7744-length-12269-cov-4.109546_pt1 | contig 12269 bp, 8 predicted proteins | sample MGYA00521257_ERZ807291 | MGnify/ENA primary metagenome ERZ807291 (study PRJEB31413, sample SAMN03169783) | marine metagenome | biome: Marine; feature: Water; material: Subsurface seawater | place: North Sea | collected 2011-04-28 | depth 1 m m ...
TGCTATGATTAATAGCTTTGTCAATTGTGGCGCCAGTTGCAAAGCCCTCTGTTATTAAGATTTCTTTACAATTCTTAAAATTATCTTCATTAAATGTGAAGAAATTCCCCATTTTACCTCCAGCTCCATCCCTAAAAGCTTTTAGGAATCTTTTTTCTCCATTTTGATTAATAATTTGTAAGGTACATATTTTACCATTAATATCTTTAACCGGAATTATAATTGAATTATCATTTCTGAACCTAATATCTTTTTGCAGATAATATTCTGATATTGATTTATTTTTTAAATATCTATTATTTATAGCTAGTTTTCTATTGTTGGGATATTGATTATATTTACTTGTTGCTAGTTGTGATAGTTTTTCTTTTGCAGCTTCTTTCTCTAAATCATTTATTTTTTTAATTGTTTCTTGTTCTTGTCTTTCTTTTAAAATTTGCTGTCTTGTGACTATATTATTTGATTTCATATTGCCAATACCCCATGAGAAAAAATCTCCAGTTTTATAATCCTTGGCGTATCCAGCTTTACCATGCCACATTATTTCACCTTTCTTTTTTGCTCCAAAATAAGCTTTAACACCTTGTTTTGTAAAAGCTTGGTTAATAGCCTGGCTTAAATTCTTTGAGTCTGATATTTTTAAATTATCTGTAATGGCATTCTGAAATTTACTACTAATCTCTTGTAGTGATATTTCTAGCTTAGAATTTCTTGATTTTACTCTATTTGGATCTTTACTTATAGCATTAATCTTGCTTTTCTCCAGGAGTTCTTTTTCTAATTTTAAAATAGCCATATCTTTATTACTTCTAATCCTGTCAACAGCACTAATATTGTTAGCAATATTATTTGATTCTTTGAGTTTGCTATTTATGTTTTCGTTAGCGGGTGTAGAAAGTTTATTTGGTAAAATATCAAGCAAATCTTGTTTTAATTTTAATTTTTGTAATAAATGTTCATAATTATCTTGAGCGAAGTTAAAAGACCCTCTTTCATCTTTGTTATTATTGATTATTTTATCAATTACTGCCTCTTTATTATCAACAACCAAATAAAGATTCTCTTTCTGGCGGGTCATTTGTACCAACATGTTCCTTTCGCTGGTTAGGTGATTCCATTTGCTTTCTGTTACAACAATAGCATTTTTTTGGGTGGCGCCTTGACCTTTATGCGTTGTTCTAGCATAATCATAGTCGATATGTCGTAAAATGGGGCTATTTTTATCGATCTCCATTTCTTTATCATTAATGTCAATTATGATTGATTTATTTCTGATATCTTTTACAGTGCCAGTTGTAGAATTTATTATTTCTTGATTTGTTTCTATTTTTCTAGTAAAGATAATTCTGTCATTTTTGGCTAGATCTAAATTCTTTTGATTATAAAGCTCTAAATTCTGAGTAAATATTTTGGATTTTGTAACATCAAATACAATATTTTTTTTAGATTTTACATCAAGAGACGATATTTTTATTTTATTATTATTAATATCTATAATTTTAAAATATTCATTTTTGTTAATTTTAAGATTTTGATTTGATTTATTAAATAATATAATATTGCCAATTTTGTAAGTTGAAATTAATCCTTTTTGTGCATTTGTAGGATTTTCATTGATTAAAGTACTAGTTTTTATAGATTCTTGACCTATTTCACCCCTATTCATTAAGATGCTGCGAATAAACATATTAATCTTATCTTTTGTGTCGTTTGCTTGTGATAATATTAATGTTTCTTTTTGCTGCTGAGAAGAAAATCCTGTATATAGCTTTGCTGCATTAAATGCTACCTTATCATTTATGGACTGATTATCAAGAGAGCAATCCACAAGATTATTTCCTATTTTATTAAATATTGATTTAAAATCTTTTGCATAAGCGCTATAAGCAATTGCTAGTCCCGTTGAGGTTTTTTGCCTGATAATTTCATTCATTTGTGCAGTTTCCATTCCTTTTCTTTGCAAATCAGCAAATATATTTCCTGCCTCTACTGATAATAGCTGCTTTTTGTCTCCTATGAGTGGAATTCTAAAATTTAATTTTTCTGAGATTATCGCAAGGTCTCGCATTTGTTTTGCTGATATCATGGATGCTTCATCGGTTATAAATATTTTATTAATAAATTTTTGCTGCTCTAGCTTTAATCCTTCATTGGTGCCTCTTCCTTGAGCATATCCATCATATTTTGCTAATAATCCTTGCAATGTTTGTGCCTTTATACCAACATTCTGAAGTTCTTTAACTGCAGCTCCAGAGGGCGCAAGTCCATGTAATTCATATGGCACATGATGAGGATTGTCTTTAGTGATTTCTATATTTAATTTATCTAAAACTTCTTTTACTTGAGATAGCATGTGAGTTTTTCCAGTACCAGCATATCCTTGAATGCCAAAAATTCTATCCTTACTTGTTAATATTAATTCTGCTGCAGATTTTTGAGTATCATTTAACTTTAGATTACTTAGATATTTTTTAGCATCGCTATGCTGTAAAATTGATGTAAACTGATTTTTACCTTTATTTAATGAATTAAATACCTCTAATTCTCTTTTGAGAGCATTTTCAGTTGTATATTTAAATTGCTCTATGTTATTTGTTATTAAATAATTTTTATTTACCAGTCTCTCTATTTCTTTTATAATATCGCTAGTTCTTGTGCCGTGACTAATTCTGTTAAGAGAGTGATCTAATATTTCTTTTAAAGAAAATATTGTATTTCTTTCGCTGAGATGTTCAATTGCAAAATTAACAGCTTCCTTTATAGCTTTATTATGTTTTAAGGATATTCTCTCATTTTTTGATTTTGTAACTAACAACTTTAACGATTCTATAATATTTCTTTTTTGTGGAAAATCATTAACAAAATTTGTTATTTTTTTCTTAATAATCCCAAATATCTGAGCACCTGATATATCTTTATTATTTCTGGTAAGTAAGTTAGCTATCTCTTTGGTTTTTGATGTAGGAGCTTTATTTAACTCTTCAGCTTTTATATTAATTTTTTCAGTTCTTTGGCTATAATATTTACATAAATCTGAATCTATATTTTTTATTTCAAAGAAGAAATTCTTATTATCAGTTTTTTCAATCTTATATCCTAGTTTTGTTAATCTATATGCCAGCTCTGCCCTAAATAATTTCCCTAAATGAATATGATTCTTAGCTATATCAACAAAATATGCACTCCTCCATTTATCATTTTGATCTTTTGCCATATTTGCAAAAACACAATGTATATGATTATGCCACTCTTTGTCTCTATTTAGGTTTTCATAAAATAAACCTGCAGTTATATTGTCTACTTTTTCATATTGAATTTCTCCACCTTTCTTGATTCTAGTATAAACATAGTTACTTTCTATATGTTTTAATACCTCTTTTGCCGAATCAATTTCTGCATTTCGAATTCTTTTATCTCCCCCTAAATTAGCAACTAAGCTAACAGATTTTGGAGAGTTAAATGTAAAATCTACTCCAGCAGCATGTATTAATTCATTATTTTTTTTAGTTCCAAGAATTATTTCTTCACCATTATCATTGATTTTTCCTTCTAATATCTTTTGGAAGTCATCTTCTTTGATATTTGATTCTAAATCAAGTATTTGCGCTCCTTTTCCAAACCATTCACTGTGACTAAAACTATTACCATCTAATGTATAGTAATTAGTTCCTTGACAATAATATTTAGCTCCAGATGAAGCAGATGATACATTACTAAAAGTTAACATTATTTATTATTAAAATCATTTGGCATTAAGTCTTTTTCAATCGCATTATTTATCGCCGGTAATTCAATATTCTTTAATTTTTCTTTATCATTATTGAATTGTTTTAATGCAATTGATCTAACTAAAGAATATGTTTTGCAAATATTAACATAATTTCTTTTATCGATCTGAGATATAGCTTTACTATTATTAGAGTCATCTTGATCATATAATAATCTTGATCTTATATATTCGTTAAAATTCATTCCACAATCTTCAGCTCTTTGCAAGATTATTTCTTTTTCTTTATTGGTAACTCTAGCACCAATTGTTATCCATTTATTTGACATAATTCATTATTATTAAAGTTTAAGCAAAAGTATTATCATCATTCTCATCCTCAAAATCTAGATCATCTTCTATATTATTAATCTGCACCTCTTTATTATCTTTTTTTACTTGTTTATTTTCAAAAAGATCTAGTATTTTTTTATCTATTTTAACATCGTTAATTTCTGCCTCTATAAAAGAGGGAGATATTTCTGGAAATTGCACAAATTTAGAATCTGTTCTTGCAGAACCAAATCCCTTAGAAAATCTAACATAACAATTAAGAGGTGGCAAATTCATTATTTGTGAATCAATAGCCAGCTCTTCTTCTGCTATTTGCCTGTTAATACTAACCCCATCTCTCATATCGTGGGATCCATAAGTAAAGCTTTCTGTTGTTCTTTGAGTCACAACTTTACCTAGAGATTCTGAACACCATCTTGCAGTTTGTCTATCTGGAGTTGAGAATATTAATCTAGTATTGCATAAAGAGGAAATTGCGGTTGCTGCAGAGTTGCCATATATTTCTTTAAGATCAGACATTTCTTGTAGGCCAAGAACCATGCTTGCACCAAACTGCCTTCCTTCTTTAAGCAAAGACTTGAATGATGGTATTTGATGCAAGGATGCTAATTCATCCAAAAATATCCATATGTTTCTTTTGTCATTTTGATTTAAAGAAAGCAAAGTATTTATTGCTGTTTCTAAAAATATTGTAATTAGAGGCTTTATTGCATCATGCTGGTCTGCTCTTGATGGAATAATTAAGAACCCTTTTTGACTATCATCAGATATCCATTTCCTGATAGAAAATTCTTGATCGTTCGAGTCTCTTAGATATTTCAAAGATCTAATAGCAGTTGTCATTATAACCATAATGCTAGCGGCTGTTTTATCCGACTTTTGATCTAAAGTTCTTTTTAATAGCCCACTTGATTCTATCAGTTTCTGAAATTTATTATTATTACCGAAGAAAAAATCTTTCAGAAATTGATTATTAATTTTGTTATCACTTTTGAGATCCTTAAAGACTTTCTTAAAAATTAACATAACTTCCGATAATACAGACTTAGGCGCATCAACCCAAAAAGGATCAGATGAATTCTTTTCTGGTATAAAAGCAGATGCCATTGAATCAAAATGTGAATCTTTAACTATTTCTGATAATAAATTCCAATTTGCAGATCTTGCGTCTAAAGGATTTAGCAATACATCTTGCTTTGGGTCATAAAATGATTTTGTAAGATCTCCTGTTCTGTCATAAATAATTGCTTTACCATTTTGTTGTCTAACTTGAGCAATCATTTTTTTAATTTCATTAGTTTTGCCACTACCACTTGTTCCTGTAATTATAGTATGTGTTTTTTGAGTATTTCTTGGATAGGGTATGTTAACTATCTTGATAGGAAAAAGGGATTTTAGCAACTTAATATTAGCAGTAACCTTTGTTATAAAACACTTGGATTTAATATCTTTAATTTTTTTTCTTTTCAATAAGTATAGTAAAATATTAATTATTGATAAAAATAAATTTAAAAACTTAATTGATAAAAATATTAAGAAATTATATGTTATAATAATATTTAGGGCTATGTAGTCATATAAAAATTTAAAATCAAATAGATTTTCAAATAAATTATTAATTGTAATTTTTATTTTTAATTCTATTGGCTTATATAATCTCTGACCCTTTAATATTTTCTTTTTTGTCAATAGAGAGCCTCTTATCAAGAATGTTATTATCATTAATATTATGATAATAATTGCATATTTTCCTCCAATAAAAGATAGAGACTGGATTTTATTATTAATATAATTAAAAGTACTAACTACCTCGTGGTTACTAGCAATATCAATTACCTTGTAACTATCAGAATATCCTGATAAATTAGTTATAATAATTTTAGTTTGCTCCAATCCAAATAATGTTAATATTTTACAATATATATATGTAAAATATATTTTAAGATTATATAAACTGATTGAGGATTGGTAAAGTCCAAATAAAACAAACCCAACTATAACCAAGGCTCCAATTCTAAGCAGGCCTTTTATGACCTGCTTTAGCATTCTTATATAATGTAATGTTGTTTGTCCACCCCTAACAATAGTATTCATGATTATTTTATTATTTTTTTAATCTGATGTATTTGAGAGTTTCTAACGACAATTTGAGTTTTTTGATGGGTTCTGCCATCCTCACCTTCCCAGCTGGAGTTATGAAGAGATCCTTCTATATATATTAGATCTCCTTTTTTAAAATTTCCTCGAGCTAATAATGATAAAAAAGCATCATATACTACAACATTATGCCATTCTACAAATTTTACCTTTTGATCGGTATCTTTCTTTTTATACTCAATTTGAGTTGCGATAGAAAAGGTAATAAATTTGTCACTTTTTTTTGAAGTTCTTACAATAGGATCTGATCCTAAGTTGCCCTGTAGGGTTACTTTATTTATATATTTATTTGTCATAATATTTAATAATTTTAATTTTTTATTAATAAAGTTGTTAAAAAGAGGTCTATATTAATTTATTATATCCAAGATAAAGAACCACAATACATAAGAGTATTACATATAGTAATTTGGCCCATAAAGAATCCAGTAAAAATCGACAAGAAGCCAACTATAAATAGTATAGAAGGCTTTACACAAAATTTCTTTGCAAAAATTAAGCCACTAATAAATGTTATCACTACCCCTGGAATTGAAAAAAGATGACCAAGAACAAGTAGTCCTTCGTGGCTTTTCATATTAATTATGAAATAAATAAAATATGTCAGAAATAAGGCAAAAGAGATGCCACTTAGAAAGTATTTTTCTATTCTAAACAAAAGAGATATAATAATAAATATTGTGGGCAATACTAAATAATACCAAATTCCCACATATAAAACATCGCCTATAAAAAATGCTATTATTGGCATTATTAAAGAAATAATAATTGAGATATATAAATCTTTTCTGATAATAGTTTTATTTTTCATGATGTATTTTTAATTTTTGTAGTTTTTCTAGTCATTTCAAAAAATGGTAATTTTATCTTGATGCTATCTTCTTGCTGACTAACAACCAACTCATTGTCAAATATATCAGATATAATATCTGCACTTTTCTCAAATACCTCGATTGCATCTTGATTTTTCTTCGCCTTCGACATCTGACAAGCATGCTGGGTTAATTCTTTGAATTGGGTAAAAGTATCTATAATTGCTATAGTTGTATTAATGGCTTGTTTACTTTTTAGAATTGTGGCCAGCATATATAAACCGCGTTCTGTGAATGCTTTCGGCATATTATTTATATTTCTTTTTGATGCGGTCGCAAATTGCGACCGCATAGATTCTGCCTCTTCAAAACTAAGTTCAATTACATATCCATTGGGAAACTTTTCAAGGTTCCTTTTTACAGCCTCATTGACTCTTTTAGGCTCAACGCCATATAATTCAGCTACATCACTATCTAGTAACACATTTTGATTGCGTAGTTGAATAATTTTAGATTTAACTTTATCATGTGTTACTAATTTCATGTCATTTTAATTTTTAGATTAATATTATTTATTTAAAATTGATTTTAATTCATTTATATAATTCTTATTCAGAAATCTAATAGCAGCCGCTTTATCGAATATATATTTACTGGTAACATTATCATAAATCTTATCATATTGCATCTTAACAACTAAAGCAGATTTATTATTTGCCTCTGGAAACAATTTAGCCTCAACTTCAATATCGGCACATTTATTTTTTTGTGCACAATATTTCTTTTTAAATAAGAAGCGAGAGTTTTCTTTATCATATTTAGTAACATTATCTAATTTTCTTTGTAATCTTGATAAAGCAATATCAAATGAAGTATTTATCGTAAGCTCTTTAGAATAATCGTTGCTATTTCTTCTAACATCGTAACGCTTTACTAAAAATGTATCTTCAATATTGCTCACGATATTGCTAATTAATTTTTGATTAGGATCATAATCTATAAAATTTATTTTATCTAAATTAGACTCTATTAAGTTCCAATCAATAACAATATTAGCAAGTACCGGATTATGTAATAATCCTGACATTGGAGTTCCAATTGAATATTGAGGTAAAGTTATTGTTATTTTTTGGTTTGCTAAATTAAAATCCGAACAATTATTATCAATATTAATAACTAGATTTGCGTCAGCCTTTCTATAGTATATGAGTTTATTTTCATTTCTATAAGTCCTCCAATTCCATGTTGCGCTATAGTTAACATCAAATTGATAATTGTTATTTTTTGAATATACATCACTATTATGAAACTTATAACGATAACCTGATGTAAAATTATATCTATCTTTGTCAGGAACCAAGACATTAAACTTTTTGAGCTCATAGTCCGCGAATCCATCTAGTCTTTCTCTGATCTTTTTAGCAGCATTATTTAAGGCAAATTTACAAATTAAGTACTTATCTGATTTGTCTATGAAGTTACTTTGGGAAACTTCTTTTTCAATCATCTTCTTTAGATGTATTTTATCTTGTTTAGGAATCTTGTTCTGTAATTCTTTATAAACCTCATTATAAACCTTTTTTTCAGAAAAACTATTGGATGAGTTTTTTAATTCAATTGTCCAAGATTTATTATTAATAGGAGATATGTGGGATTGCTTTTGATAGTTTGCACAATTCGAGAATAATGTTAATATTGTAAATAATAATATATTTTTGATCATATAATTTTGCATTGTATTTTTAGATAATGTTATTAAATAGTTTAATGTGATGATTACTTAATACTATATTGCCTTTCTTGTTTTTATCAATATTTAGTAAATAATAATCTTTTAAATTGGTCAAAATTGTATAAAAATCATACAATTTTGTATCAATTTGCTTAAATTTGCTCTTTACCTTGCTTTTTGTAAAGCTATTTGCTATAATTTTATTATTCAATAAATAAGATTTTATTAAATTATTATGAAAAAGAAGTTTAAAGATAAAGTTCAAAGAAGATTTTATAAAGCTCTTTTTAAGGTTGGCGCTGTAAGTGGAGTTATTGCTCTTATACTGTTCTTTCTTTGTGGTCTGGTTGCTGCAATTATAGGATCTGCCACAATCTTTGCTATCTCTAGAAATATTGCTATTTATAAATTGCGCAAAAAGTACGAATCTAAGAATAAAAAAGTTCCAGAATGGATTCGTAATACTATAACAAAGCTTGAGACGCATAACGTAAAAAAAATAGATTCCAATATAAACCCTACAACAAACCCTGCTTATAGCAGCTCTCCTTGTAATGCTTTTTATCGTTATTAATTTAGTCATCCTTATTAATAAAAGATTTATATTTATCTAGATCAAATTCTGGCATCTGAGGCTTACTTTCAGACTGTTGAGCCATTCTTTGATTGTTATTATTGCTGATATCTTGCTTCACCTCTCCAATTAGTGATGAATTATCAATCTTACTTTCATTTTGTGAATGATATTTTTCTGCTAATTCTGCATTATTATTAACAATCTCCTGACTTAATAATTCAGAAGATCTTGCGCCAAAAGAATCATTGGATAATTGACTTTGAACCTGAGCAAATAATTTATCATCTTCTTTATTTATTAAGATTGAATTAATATTATTTTCTAACCAATTACTATATTCTGCAGCATATACCATTCTTCTTTCAGGATTTTCCATTATATCAGCTGCTTCCATAGGACTGCTTTTGCTGCTTAAATATTGATGGAACTTATGAGATAAATTTTGCTCTACTTCTAAATCAAAGGATTTCATCTTTTCTGCTGCTTGTGTAAGGTTCTGTGCTTTTTCATTATTAATTGCTGCTGATTCTAATTTCTGCTGCGACTCTGTATAGGAATTATTAAATGCCTCATTTAAAGAATTGCCCTGGCTATCAGTTATAGAAAATCTTCCTTCTTGTGAAGCCTTATTTATGGTTTCCATGGAATCTTTAAATATCTCTTGATCATCTTTTGAAATACTGGCTCCAAAATTTAAGCCTCCCTTTATCCCAAACATATCAAATAATTTCATTTCTCCAGACGCTCCTGCTTCATACTTTTTATTCAAAATATCTAAATTTTCTAATGCTTGATGTGTATTAGCATCAACTCCTTTAGTCCAAGATTCACCAGATTCTTTTGCTTGCGAATAATGCTCAGACATACTAATTGCACTTTCAGCGGCTGATGCATAAGATTTGCTTGCTTCTTGTGTTAAGCTCTCTGCTTTTTGTTGATAAGAACTTGCAGAGCTTGATATTGAGCTTGATATTGTATCTTTAACATTCATCTGAGTATGAAGATCGGAATATTTGCTTGAGGTATCAAGTTTTGCTGATCCATCTCCATGAACTGTTGAGATGCTGCCATCGTTATTAACATGCGTAAATGCATTTTCATTAATATATCCTGAAGTATTATTTTTATTCGCAGAAATATTATTATAACTATGATTACCAAATGAACTATTGCCAATTGAATAATTTCCTCTTGAGCTTTCTGCCGCTGCCGCAGAAGCTGCCGCTGTTGAGGCGCCTAAGAAATTACCTACAGCATACCCCATTGATTGCATGCCACTAACTAATGCCCAGGCTATTGGAGGTATAGAAATCATCATATATCCTGCTACTATTGCTATTTCTTGCGTTATTTCATCAATTTCAGTGACTTGATTCAGTGTCATTGAACCAGAAACAAATCCTAAACTTTTTTGATTTCCTACCATTAAAACTAGATGCAATATTGCATATAAAATTGGCCATAATTGGATCCATAAAAAACCTCTTATATATCCCATAAAAACCTTAATTCCTCCTGGTAGTAAAAATAACAAAAATACAAATGGAAAAATACCATAAAATATAGCCTCTAATACAGATCTTAATAATACTACTGACTTTTGTGCTATAGAAGCAGTTCGTTTATGAGTTTCTTTTGTTTGTAATTCTGCTAAAAGATCAGAATATTCACTATTTCTATCAACGGCAGTATTAATTGCATTAATCATTAAATTTTGCCTTAGAATGCTTGTTGAATCTTGCGATATACCCATTAAAAAATTATTAGAATCTTGTAACTGTGAGCTAAATGTAGATACTGCTATAGCATCTGAATCTGCTTTGCCAAAATTTCTTTCATAAAGATATAATGTATCTTGTTCTATTTCGTTGTCCCATTTTTGATGAAGTTTCTCTGATCCCTCTTTGCATGTGACTATCTCTATATTGCCATTATCAGCATATTTGAACATCCAAACTTCGCTTTGTTTATTTTCTACTGTTAAAAAATTCCATATATCATCAGTATTAAATAAATCATTATAAGTATATTTATTAGCGGACTCAATATCATAGCTAACACATTGATTTATAAATTCTGTTAAATTCTGTGAAAATTCTAGATCTCTAATTTTAATATTTGTCGCTTGTCTTAAAACTTTATTTCCAAATAAAAATCCTGTCGATGAGTAGCTTTGATCATTAGGTAGGGCAAAAGCTTGATCAAATAATTCTGCCATACCATTTCCAATAGCAGATGTATAGCTTCCTATCATGGCAAGACCATATGGAACATTATCAACTGTAGCAACATAGGTACTATCAAACTTATCAGTAACAATAACATCTACTTTTGGAAGTAATAATCCTGTATAAAGCGTTAGGTACGTTCCAAGCCAGATAAATGTATCTTTTGATGACGACAAATTAAATGCAGCTTTAAAACCTATCCAAATAGTTGCAAAAGATAATGCAATTACAATAAGATCGGCAAAATCTGCACCTGATGTAATCATTGCAACTGCATTTAAAATATAATATAAAATTTCTCCACCGCCGTGAGTTACTATTTCCATTTTTACATTCCAAATTTAATTTGACCTTGACCATTTTTTATGAGCATCTCCTCAATCTTGGCCGTTCTCTCAAGAATTTTTAAATGATTTGAGAATTTATCACCCAAACCCCTTCTCTTTATATCCAAAACGCTTTTAATGTTTTTTTGATTTGCAAAGAACTCTTTGAATAGCTTGTCATAAGGAGCTTTGTTATATTTTGAAGCGGCTTTAAGCATTGTTCTATTGACTGATTCAAAATAGCCATATAACAAATCTAAAGCAACAAAGTCAGCCATAGAATCATTTTCTGTATTATTTTCTTTAAAATATGACTGGTTTACCCTTAATATATTTAGTATAGGCAAAGATGAAAATGATAATAGCTTATAAGTTTG
>ERZ807291.7745-NODE-7745-length-12268-cov-8.772947_pt1 | contig 12268 bp, 9 predicted proteins | sample MGYA00521257_ERZ807291 | MGnify/ENA primary metagenome ERZ807291 (study PRJEB31413, sample SAMN03169783) | marine metagenome | biome: Marine; feature: Water; material: Subsurface seawater | place: North Sea | collected 2011-04-28 | depth 1 m m ...
ATTAATGAAGATAAAAAAAATACATTAGTATTGATTTCAATTTAAATAAATATATATTTATAGATAGATTTATTTATTTATTAAAAAATATGAATTCTGAAAAAATTATTAAATTAGTAGCATGTGTTTGTGCTCAAGATGGCATAGTTTCACAAGTAGAGTTAGAAACTGCATTAAAACTAATAGATAAAGAAATAGAGAAGACCTCTAAAAAAGTTTTTTACTCTCAAATTGAAAAATTTTTTGATGAAGATCTTTCACTTGAAGAATACCTTCTTGCAGTTCCAAAAAATTTAAACCCAGATACGATCCTTAATATCTGCTATCAGTCTGCAATAAGCGATGGACTTGAGATAAGAGAGAATCTTGCTTTTGATAAAGCATGTAAATTTTGGGACAAAGACATAAATAACTTTTCTAAATAAATACATATGAAGTATAGAGAAGATATGAGCCCTCAGCCGAAATCACACATCAAAACTCTAATGCGCATTGGTTATAATCTTAATTCTGCAATAGCTGACATTATAGATAATTCAATTACAGCAAAAGCATCAAAAATAAGCATTACTTGCCCTTCTGAAAGCGATGAGCCTTTTGTTAGTTTTGTTGATAACGGTGAAGGTATGAGTCCAAGTGAACTGATCCAAAATATGAGAATTGGCTGCAAAGATCCTAATGAAAAAAGAGAATCAGGAGACCTTGGTCGTTTTGGTTCTGGAATGAAGACTGCAAGCTTTTCACATGCAAGAAAATTAACAGTTATAAGTAAAAAAAAGGGAAATAAAATTGCAGCGGCATGCTGGGATATTGATGAAATTGAAGAAAGGAACACTTGGTGTCTTCAGGAGCTTGATCAAAAAGATATTATAAATTTAGAACATCTTGATAAAAATATTGCTGATGAGGGCGGTACTCAGCTAATCTGGGAGAAGATTAAGAAATTTAAAAGTACTGATCACAATGACAGTAAAACCACCATTGAATCAAGTATGGTGGAATTAAGAAAATATTTAGCTCTCCATTTCCATAAATTCATACAAGGCTCAAACAAAATAAATATTTATGTTCAGAATCTAAAAATTGATGCATTTGATCCATTCTTATCTACAAAAAAAGGCTACCAGGAGGGCTCCTCAGAAGAAACTCATATCAAAGGAGGTAAATTAAAAATTAAGGTCCATACTCTTCCACATCATAGTAATTTAACTCCAGCAGAGATAGATGAGTTTGGTGGGATGGATGAAATATACAAAGGACAAGGACTTTATATATATAGAGAAAATAGACTAATTATTGCTGGGGGATGGATGGGTTTATCGAGGACTTATCAGCTTGGGAAACTAGCTAGAATTGAAATTAATATACCATCAGCATTAGATGATGAGTGGTCAACAGATGTTAAAAAATCTTCATTGCAACTTCCAGAGAAAATAAAAAGAAGATTAAAGAAACTTATTCAGGAGCCTATAGAAAAATCAAAGCGAACTTACAATTACAGAGGCAAAAAGGAAGAAGCTAATGAATATTGGGAAATTATAGAAAACCCAAGAGAAAAAACCATCATCTACCAAATTGATAGCAATAATAATGAGTTAGAAAAGATTGCGAAAGAAACACCAAAAAAAAATATATTGGATCTTAAGGATTATTTAAGGAATCTTGCAAGAAATCTCCCAATAAATCATATCCATTCAAAGGTATCATCAGACCCTAAATCTATTAGACAAGAAGATGCTATTCTTGAATTTTCAGAAGAGCAATTAACAAAAATAAAGGAGCTCATGAAGTGGAACACTTAAAAAACTTTATTATTGGAATTAGAAATTTGCTATTAGATAAAATTGATATCAATAATCCAATAGACCCTGCCATAATTGAAGAAATAATTACCATATGTGAGCCTGCCCTTGCCAATCCATTATCTGAAGATGAAAGAGAGTATGTTAAATTTACTATTCACTCACAATTCACTATTGATTTAGCACATAAAGGAACGGTTCTAGGTAATCCCGATGTAAAGAGGTGGCTTGATAATGCTAAAACTGATATCACATGGACTTATTGGAATGCTTTCAGAGATTACTTAGCAAATGATCAAGGAAGAGCTGAAAAAATAATAGAAGAAAATGAAAAAATTATTGATAATATTTTAGATTATTCTGGTGATCCAAGAATTGAAGGCTCATGGTCTCGAAAAGGTCTTGTTATGGGGAATGTTCAATCAGGTAAAACCCAAAACTATCTTGGCCTCATCAATAAAGCAATGGATTCAGGTTATAAGATAATAATTCTGCTTGGTGGTCATATGAATGATCTAAGAAAACAGACTCAACAAAGAGTTGATGAAGGAATAATTGGAAGAGAGTCGACACATATAGTTCAAGCCAATTTAGGTATCCAAAACAGAATAGGTGTTGGTAAGTATAGAGTTGAAGATGTAGCTACTGTGACTTCCACTCTTCATAATGGTGACTTTAATAGAAATACTGCTAATAATCTTGGTGTAACGCTCAAACAGTTGAGTGACCCTATAATTTTTACAGTTAAAAAAAATACTTCAATCTTAAAAAATCTTTATGAGTGGATCAAAACGAAGCACATGTTAGATGCTGAAGACGGAGACAAGCTAGATTTACCTCTCTTATTAATAGATGATGAAGCTGATTATGCTTCTGTAAATACAAGAGCTCATAGAGATGATATAACTGCTACTAATAAATATATAAGACAAATAATTAGTCTTTTTCATAGATCAACATACGTCGCATATACCGCAACTCCTTTTGCTAATATTTTTATAGACCCAGAAACCTCGGACGAAATGTATGGTAATGATCTGTTTCCAAGTGATTTTATGATAAGAGTCCCTGTACCAGATAATTACCTTGGTCAAAATTTTTATTTTGAGAACCAAGATCATGAAGAAATTGCCCCAGTAGTTATTATTGACGATAACGAAGAAATGATTCCTGTCAAACATAATTCTGCAACTATAGTTGGACAACTATCACCAAGTATAAAAGATGCTATAAGAGCCTTCATTATATCCTGTAGCCTAAGAGATCATCGTAAACAACAAAATAATCATAAAACTATGATGATCAATATTACTCATTTAAACGCTCTGCAAATGCAATTAACACCAATGATTGATGATTATATGAAAGAACTTAAAAATTCTATAGATAATATAGATGGATACAGTTCATCTGAAAAGCTTAACAACTCATCGATAAGAAGTTTTTATAAAACGTTTAATACGAAGTTTGAAGTTGATGAGGTATTTGAAGATGTTTTGACAAACTTAAGAAGATCAATACACAAGATTAAAGTCTATGGAATTAATACTCAATCTAAACAAGTATTAGACTACTCTATATATCCCGATGGGCTATCTGCTATAGTTATTGGAGGCCATAAGTTGGCACGAGGCCTAACATTAGAAGGCTTATCAGTTTCATATTTTGCAAGAAACTCTAAGGCCTATGACACCCTTATGCAAATGTGTCGATGGTTTGGCTATAGGCCTAATTATGGGGATTTGTGCAAAGTCTATTTACCTATAGAGTCTAATGAGTGGTATACATTTATAGCAGAAGCTGTAAATGAATTATACGAAGAACTTGAAATAATGAGTTTACAAGAAAAAACACCTAAAGAATTTGGACTCAAAGTTCGAGATCATCAAGGATCTCTTATTGTGACAGCTAGAACAAAAATGGAAACTGCTCAGAATTCAATTATAAGCATAGACATGTGGGGTCAAAGACAAAGGAGGCATAGGTTTTTTAACAATATAGATATTAATAAAAACAATCTTGAATTAACTGAAAATTTCTATGAACGAATAACTACAAATCAAAAGCCAAAAGTTATTGATGAAAATAACTCATTGCTACTCGAAAATGTCTCTCATGAAGACATTATTGAATACATAGAGTCCATGCAACTAAAAGAAGATGATTTAGGTGATGCGGCTTTAATAAATCATATCAAAACAATGAAAGATAGCAGTCTTCCAGGCTTTAAAGTTCTTGTAAAAAGTATAGAAAAATCAGATAGAAAGTTGAAATGGGCAAAATATAAACCAGATATACATGAAGAAATGTTGAAAGAATATGATTTTTGTGGGAATAAAATTAATCTCCAAAAACGTAACTATAAATCAAATGGAGCTTTACTATTTTTTCCATCTGCAGAGGCAGGCTCAGGAACTGATGAAAAGGCATTCATATCCAATCAAGCATATTTAGATATCATAGAAAAAAAATCTAATGCGCAAAATTTCCAATTTATAAGAGCTCCAGAAAGAGATTACCCAACCATGATTATTTATATGTTTTCATTAGCAATTGTTGAGCCTTATTCGAGCCAGGATTGGAATGAAAAGAATATATCAGTGCAAATACCTTTTGATATTCCAACTGTTGGGATATCTATATCATTTCCAATCTTGGAAAATGATCAAAATCTATCACCTTCAGAAATGAGGGCATTAAATCAAGCTTCAAAAATCTCTTATCAAACAAATCAAGTTTACAGACAGCAGATTCTTCCTTTTCATATGGAAGATGAATATATCGAAGATTAAATATGCAGGATATAGAAAAATTTTTTAATGATGATCCCTGGATAAATATAGGGTCTCCTATATATCCTAATGGGCAGAGACTTTATCAAAAAGATGAAAGATTTTGGGTTTCTATGGATGCATCTAATAGATTGATTTTCTTCATTAGAGAGTCCGGTAAATATACTATAAAAAAACTACCTAAATTGAGTGGTCTAGAAGTCTCAATTGATTATGATACTAGTGGAGAAACTAGGTTGATTTGTACCCTAACAGAACCGTTACTTAAAGATAAATTTGCAATAGTTGCAAAAGATGTTGCATACACCACCGATAAATTTCAAGGGGATAAATTTTTAGATGAGTGTAAAACTAGAATAATATCTTGGGCAGATTTTTTAAAACCGTCGAGAAAAGGTTTAACTAAATCAGAGTGGTATGGTTTTTGGGGTGAGCTCTTCACTCTTACACAAATTCTTTTGCCCTCTTCAGATTATGCAAACACTATAAAGTCTTGGATAGGTCCTGATGGCAAGAAACAAGATTTTACATTTAACAATAGTGCTCTTGAGATTAAAACTACCTTATCTGGAGATGCTAATTCTATAAAAATTTCTTCATTAGATCAGCTACACAGAGTCACTGATTCATTATATTTACTACATTTACACATAAATTATTCAAATGACCCTGGAGCATTATCCTTGCAAGATATGTATGAAAGAACGCTAGCTGCAGTTGAAACTGATACCGACACTAAAATGAAATTCTTAAATAAAACAAGTAAGCTTTATGGAAAAGCATCTGAAGAACAACTAGAAACAAAATTTAATTTTATAGCCATGGAATCATATGGAGTAAATGATAATTTTCCTAAATTAACTGGAGATAATACTCAATCTGCTATTACAGCAGCAAAATATGATATTAATCCTTCAAGTTTAAAACCTTATCTAATTGAACTTGATTTAGATGAAATCTTAAAATCCTAAGATACTATGACAGAAGATAACAATATTAAAAATTTAGACTCTGTTAAGCCAGAGCAAGATAAATTAGAACTTCAAGAATATAAAAAAGATCTTCTTAATTTAGTTCATATCTCAGCTGAGGTTAGCGGTGATTTTGCTGAAAGTAAATTTTTTGATGATATGTCTGAGCTTTTATGTGAAGCAGGTGTATATGATGATATTCAAAAAGACAGTTATATTAACTCTCGAAAAGGAATAAGAATTGATGGCTGGAATTGGAATAAGACTGAAAGAATCTTATCAGCTGTAATAACGAAATTCTCAAATGATGAGGATCTATTTACTATCAATAAAGGTGAAATAGAAAAACTTGGAAAACAAGCATCAAGATTTATTTCTAGTATTAATGATCCCAAATTTAAAGACTCTCTTGATTCTTCTGATCCTGCTTTGGAGTTAGCTGAAGAAATGTCTTCGTATTTAAGTGATCTGGGTATAGACGGAGAAGAAGGTTTTAGACCAGAGGCCCATAAATTTAGAGTTATTGTTTTAACTGACTATCTTTTGAGTGAAAGGGTGAATCTTTTGAAGCTTAAAATTGAAAATATTCATGATAAGGAAGCTTTTTTTGAAATTTGGGATTTAAAAAGAATAAGAAATTTGACTTTATCTGGAACAGAGTCTGAACCTTGCGACGTTGATTTTTCTGAATTATGTTCTGAGGGTGGGCTTCCTGCTTTACCTGCAAATATATCTGAATCTAATATAAGTTCTTTCATCTGTGTTATGCCAGGTACTGTTTTAAGAGATTTATATGATAATTATGGTCAAAGGCTTTTAGAAAGCAATGTTAGAACTTTTTTACAATTCAGAGGTAAAGTTAATCAAGGTATGAAATCAACCTTATTACAAAATCCAGAAAACTTCTTTGCATACAATAATGGTTTGACAGTTACAGCCTCGGATATTGAGCTTGATGACTCATCAGGACAGTTAATAATTAAAAAACTGGATAATATGCAAATAGTTAATGGCGGTCAAACTACATCTGCCATATATTTCTCGCCACTTAGCAAAGGGAAACAGCAAGGAATAGATTTTAGGAATATTGATTTAACAAAAGTTTTTGTCCAAATGAAGCTTACAGTTATAGAAAATGATGAAGATTCTGAAATTATCAAGTCTAATGTTGCACGATTTGCTAATTCACAGAATGCCATTCAAGCAGCTGATTTAATATCTAACCATCCAATTCATAGAGCTATAGAAAAACAAAGTCGATCAGTGTGGGCACCACCAAGCGAAGCTACAGGAATACAGACTCGATGGTTTTATGAAAGAGCTAGAGGCCAATATCAAACTAAAATTTTGGCTTTTAGAACTCCTGCAAAAGCTAGAAATTTTCAAGGAGAAAACCCAAGAAAACAAATGTTCACCAAAACCGATATGGCTAAATATGAAAATACTTGGCGAATGCGACCATGGGAAGTAAAACTTGGAGCCCAGGGCAACTTAGAGAAAATTGGTTCTGTCTTAATTAAAGAATGGGATGAAAATCCTGATAATTTTGGAATTATGTTTTTTAAAGATCTGGTAGCAAAAGCTATTTTATTTAAAACAACAGATAGTGCTATCTTAAGAAGCGATTGGTATAAAGAAAATGCTGGTCTCAAGGCGGAAGCCTCAACCTATTCCATAGCACTGTTATTGTTTAAGCTAGAAAAATTAGGCTGGCGTTTAAATTTAAAAAGAATTTGGGAAACGCAAAAACTATCAGAGTCGCTTATTAATCAAATCTTAGACTTAGCTGAAACTATTAGAGCTAATCTGTTGGATATAGATTTTAGAGATGGAAGTGCTAACCCTTCTATGTTTGCTAGAAAAAGAGTAGCTTGGGAAAGGTTTAAAGAAATGGATTATGAATTAAATCTCATTAGTGAGGATGATTTATTAACTAAAACTCAAGAAAGTGAAAGGCAAAATATTAATGATGAATTAAATGAAGAAAACGCTGAAATAGATGTTATGAAATTCTGCAGAGATATCTCTGATGAGGAATGGAGTAATATCTATGAATTTTTAAAACAATCTATGCCCAAAGATTCAAAAGATATGAAAACTCTAAATAAATTCACCTTGCTATCTAATCCAACTATGGTCAGGAAAATTAGCTATCCTTTTGATTATGAGACTGCCAAGAAATTAAGAAATATGGCTATAGAGGCTGGATTTATAGTTTCTAATTAATTTTTCTTGCAGCTTTTTTTCCTATCTTAATTTACAATAAGTCATGACATTTAAAGTTGGTGGATTATTCTCAGGGGTTGGCGGTATTGAGCTTGGATTTCAAAAAGCTGGCTATGAAATAGCTTGGGCAAATGAAATTGATCCCAAGGCTTGTGTAACCTATAAACATAATCATAAACATAAATTATATGAAGAAGATATTCACTTATTAAAAGGTAAAGACCTTGAATCAGTTGATGTTATTGCAGGAGGCTTTCCGTGCCAGGCATTCTCAGTCGCTGGCTACAGAAAAGGCTTTGATGACGATAGAGGTAATCTTTTTTTTCAAATCATGCGACTGGTTGAGGAGTTAGAAAAAAAACCAACTGTTTTATTTTTAGAAAACGTTAAGAACTTTAGTGGTCATGACAATGGAAATACTCTCAGTAAAGTAGCAAATATTATCCAAGAGGATTATGGGTATTCTTTTTTCTGGAAAGTTCTTAATACATGTGATTACACAAAAGTACCACAAAATAGAGAAAGAACTTTTATGATTGCTTTTAAAGATGAGGTTAATTGGAGATCTAATCCAAAAGGTACGATGAGCTCAAGATTTGATAAAAATTTTCCGCCACAAAAATTAAACTCTCCAAATCCAATACAAAACTACCTAGAAACTGCTGAGATTGATGATGTATTTTATTATCGACAGGATAAGTATATGTATCCAGAGCTCAGAAAAGTAATGCAATCTCAGGACACTCTATATCAATGGCGAAGGAAGTATGTCAGAGAAAATAAAAGCAATTTATGCCCTACTCTGACAGCAAATATGGGCACTGGAGGCCATAATGTACCACTAGTACTTACTGATGATGGAATGCGTAAATTAACTCCAAGAGAGTGCTTTAATTTTCAAGGGTATCCTAAAAGCTTTAAGTTTCCTGCGAATATGGCAAACTCTCATTTATACAAGCAAGCTGGTAATTCTGTTAGTGTCCCTTTGATAACTAAATTAGCTAAATTAATAAAAAATTCGATTAAGTAATACTATTCATAAACTATTTCGATAGGATTTGTTTCTTTGAGTTTATTTAAAAATTCATCATCCATCTCTAATTCTTCTCTAAAGTTTATCTTTCTTATCTTGCTACCAAAAGAGTATTTAATTTTATAAATACAGTCGGCTTTGATTAGTCCATTAACATTTAATCTTAACTCTAATCTTTTTTTGGCCTTGTATGCTTTAACATCTCCATAACTTATATCAATTGCGTTATTGAATATGCAAGTGCTCTTTGAGATATTGCCAGCTGAGAAATTTTGAATCTTATCTTGGTCTAGTTTGAGAACAGAAACATAGATTTCTTGATCTTCGTTATTAAAAATAAAATTTAATATATATATGCTTTTAACTTGATTTTCATTAAATACCTTTGCATATTTTCTTAATAATATTTTTTGAAAAGCACTTACTATTTTATTTCCATTCTGATGCTTAAATAGATCATCAAGATCTTCGCCATACTGACCATAATTATCAGAATCAAATTTTTGAGCTAAAGACTTTTCTCCTGTAGATTTTCTAAAGTTGCCATCTTTATTTCTACCAATACTTAAACCAGATATATCTATTGCTGACTTCATTGAGCTTATTATTACATCAACAGGATAGTTACCTGATCCTGCAGGCTCTCCATCAAGCATTTGAGAAACAAAAATTTCCAAGTATTCCTTTGGAATTCTTAACGGTGGCAAGATGTCTTTCTCTCTAACTTCAGGTATTGAAGAAAGATTTTTCTTTAAATAAAATTCTAATATGTTTTTTGAAGCCTAATCAAAGAAAAGATCTTTAATTTCTTTTCTTGATAGTGGGTTTAAGAACATAAAAAGTTACTAAAGTTATTAATATTACTTAAATCTCCAGCTTGCACATAATAATTATTAGCATCCATAGGTATTCTTCCATTTAAAAGTTGGCCTTTTTTAATAATATGCTCATTTTGAATAATTTGTAGTAGGTTTGATCTTGTTACAAACCCAGGGATGTCATATTTATTAGTTACAGAGTCAATTCTTAAAAGGACAAAAAGGTCATAGATATGATTATTTGTGCTTATATTTGGAATATATTCTGCATTACTATTCCAATCTCCTTCTTCTAATAACATTAGATTTCCATAATGTTTTGTTGATTTAACATTAATTTTTTTATTATTAATTAAGAAATCAAAACTATCCCATTGGCCCTTAGGATAGGTTTCAAAATCAGGTTCGTTTATTTGCAAATCTTTATCTTTGAAATATTCATAGAAAGCTACTTCTGCTAGCTTACCCTGAAAAGCATTTATAAAAATTTCTTTGGGGCTTCTGAAGTGTGATCCTCCAGTTCTATACTCTCTATGCTCTCCTTGTTGCCCTGAGCTCATCTTATTTGCAAAATCTCTAGCTTTATTTATTCCATCTTTAGTTATCTCAGCATGAGGAGAGAAAAACTTTCTTTTTGTTATTTCTAATGAATTAGGGTCTGAGCTTTTAGTGACCAATTTAGAGAAAATTTGACTATTCATCAAAATAATCTTTAAGCATTACTTCTATTGTTGGCCAATACCTTTCAATTTGGATATCAAAATATTCGACAGCGGCTTTCTTTTTATCATTAACGTTGTAGTGAGCTAATAATTTTCCATACATCTGTTTTGAGTCATAATAATGTTGAAATGTAGGGCTTGCTTTTAATTTATCAATTGAAATTAATTTTTCATCTATCATTGCATTAGATAAATTAGACATAAGTAAATTATGCCAATTTCTAAAAGCTGAATGCTCAGAGGACATTTCTTTCTTAATTTGGACCCTTAATTTCATTAAACTGTCATACGTTTCAGATCTTGATGATTGATACGATTCAGATTTATTGTCATCAGTTGATTCTCCTAGTTCAATCGCAAGATTGTTTTCAACCTGCTCAGGTGTCAGTGCTTCTTCATCTTGAATATCTTTTCTTGATTCATTATCAAAACTCCATTGTCTTTCCATAGAAGGCCTTGGCGAGTAAACTAAAGATAAAATATTTTCCAGAGTATTTTCATGCTTTGATAAGACTGTATTTATTTCTTTTAGATTCTTAAGTTTATTAGACATATCATCAAGCTTATTGACTAACACCTCATTGAATAAATCACCATCTTCTTCAGCTTTTGTCTCGGACTGAAGCTTTGCATCTTCAATAGACTCTTCAATATCTGGTCTAATAACAGAGAGGATTGAATCTAAAAATTCCTCTCTTACAAATTGCTCTAGATTATTAAATCCATTCGTTGTCTCTCTTATAGAATCAGGAATCATATTGAGTAATCTAGAAATGTTTGACATTAAAATCAAAGCTTGGGAAGAATTTTCCAACCCATTATTATGTGCAGCTAGATTCCTAATCCTCATTAATTCTTCAGATATAACTCCAACTTCATTTATTTGTTTAATTGTGAATTTAAATTTTTTCTTAATCTCTATTTGGCTTACAAGTCTTCTTTTGTCTTCTGGTCTGTTCCTAAATTGAGATCTATTAACAATGGAATGGATATCTTTTAATGAAAATTTTCTAGTGCGTGTTACTTTTTCTATTATTTTATGATTAAAAAAACTCCAAACAAAATATCGTGCAGTGCTGTTAAGATCATGATCATCTGGCCATTTTAGAAATTCATTAATATCTTTTTTATCAACTTCTTCTAGGGTGCATTTATCTTTAATTTCCTCATAAATACCTTCGAATAATTGCCTAAGTATAGACTTTAATATCGGCTCTCTGTCACCCATAAGCAGTGACATAGAATGGTCAGAGTAGGTTTTAAATTCAGCCATATTAGTTAGAAATTCTATTCTCTATTTTTTCTAGCCTAGCACTAATATCCTTGAGAAGAAGAATATTTTCTGGTGAATCATCGTCATTGGCTTTAACTATCACATCAATTATTACCCCTATGATCATATTCATAAAAACTAATGAGTTTAAGATAATAAAAACAACAAAAAATATCCAACTGAATCTCTGGACTTCAAGCGACTGATACATTAAATCAGGCCATCCCTCAAGCGTAGCGGTTTGAAATAGTGTTAACATTGCTAAGCCAACGTTACCCCAATGCAAGGGACTAATTTCAGAAAAAAGTATACTACCAATAGCAGCAAATATATAAAACTCAACAAACATGAACAAAAGAATATAACTTACTCTAGGTATCGCATTTAAAAATGATTCGATTAAAATTCGAAATTGTGGAACGAAACTCACCAATCTCAACAACCTAAAAACCCTTACTAGCCTAGCCAGTAAAACCGAATTTAGACTTTCAATTGGTATAAGGCTAACTGAAACGACAATAAAATCGAATATATTCCAAGGTGATTTAAAAAAATTAAAAAAACTTTTTTCGGCGATTATTCTTATAAGTATCTCAATCAGAAAAACTATGGTTATAAAATAATCTAAATA
>ERZ807291.7752-NODE-7752-length-12260-cov-27.698566_pt1 | contig 12260 bp, 12 predicted proteins | sample MGYA00521257_ERZ807291 | MGnify/ENA primary metagenome ERZ807291 (study PRJEB31413, sample SAMN03169783) | marine metagenome | biome: Marine; feature: Water; material: Subsurface seawater | place: North Sea | collected 2011-04-28 | depth 1 m m ...
TTTTGGATAATTTCATCCGAAGTGGCATAACTTAACCTGATGTAACCATCCGCACCAAAAGCGTGTCCGGAAACCACCGCCACTTTTTCGTTTTCCAAAAGCTTGTCCGAAAATTGCTCAGAGCTCAGACCATAAGAAGAGATCTTAGGAAAGAGATAGAACGCACCCTGCGACCGTAAGCACTCAATCCCAGGAATTGCATTCAAACCATCGAGCAGAAGCAGGCGACGGCGGTCAAAATGTACCAGCATATCCTGCACGGCCTGCATGGCCGCCTCCCAGTTTTGTACTGCGGCAAGGGCTCCATATTGGGCAAAGGTGGTGGCATTGGATGTCGTCTGGCTCTGTAAATTGGCAACCGCCTTGGCAATAGTTGGGTTGGCCACCAAGGTACCAAGCCTCCATCCGGTCATGGAAAAGGTCTTACTGAAACCTGAAACGGTGATGACCCGTTCCTGGGCTTCCTTGGAGAAAGAGGCCGGGCGGTGATGAACGGATCCATCATAAAGCAAATATTCGTATATCTCATCAGACATCACCAACAAATCTTTACGGATTGCTAGGTCCATGATCGCCTCCATTTCTGCACGGTCGTAGAGACACCCGGTAGGATTGGAGGGACTGTTTAAAATAAGCAATTTAGTTGCCGGAGTAAGGGCATCTTCAATTTGTCCTGGGGTAATTTTGAAGCCCTGTTCATCCCCGGCCAAAACAATCTTAGGGGTGGCACCGGCAAGCTTTACCATTTCGGGATAGCTTACCCAGAAAGGTGCTGGAATAAGAACTTCGTCCCCAGGACCACAAGTGGCAAGAATGGCAAGGTAGCAGGAGTATTTACCTCCGGGGCTGACCACCACCTGAGCCGGATTGGCATCGGCTAATACTCCGTAGTTATGATATTGATCGGCCAATGCCTGACGCAACTCAGGCAAACCGGGAGCCGCGGCATATTTTGTTTTCCCCTCGGCTAAAGCCCGGGCACATGCATCCTTAATAAATTCAGGTGTATCAAAGTCGGGCTCACCCGCTCCAAAACCGCAGACATCTTCGCCTGCCGCCTTGAGGGCTTTGGCTTTGGCATCAACTGCCAGGGTGGGAGAAGGAGCGATATTTTTCGCCCATGGAGATAAGTAATGAGAGCTCATGTTTTTGATGGGAGAGGAAAAAAGGAAAGTGGGGAACGGGCAAGATGATTCACTCAGATTATGTTCTTATAAAGACTGGAAAGAGATAGGTGAAAGATTGATTGCTTGTTCAAGCCCGTTTGGTTGAAAGATGGATTGTGACAGGTCAAGCCCATGAGCTGCTGCCTGTAATTCGTACCGGGTGCGTGAACCAGAGTCTCTATCCTTCGCATCTATGGCTTTGACCAGCCATCGTTCATCAATTTTTTTAAAACTTTGCAGGGAAAAGACACGGGCAGGAAGAAGTCCGCCATCCATATGCTCAATCCGTAAGGGGGCATTGTACGCATCGTCAATCGATAGACGAACGGAATGTATGGAAGAGGCAGTGAACGGACTGCCTTGAGGTGGGGTAAATACAAATAAGTGAGCCGGCCGACCGCAAACCCTGCCAGATTTTTCATACTCTGCCGGCCAGGTGATAAAGGGCATCAACAAGTCGAAAGGCGTATGATTGACCTTTTCTTTCCAAGGCTGCAACCAATCCATGGGTGATAAAGTTTTCACCGCTTGGTTCGCTTTATTAAACATCCACGCCTTAGGATTCTCAAAGTTCCTGAGGAGCAGAAATGAAAATTTTGGTTGAGTGTTTTGAGGACCAGCCAGTAGATCGATCCGAAAAATTGGAGAGTCTGGAGAAGGCCCAGAAAGCAAGCCACTATCTATTACAGGCTTTCCGGTCTTGGGATAATGGATGAACTGAAATCGATACACATATGCCTGATGATAGACTTGATCTTTAGGATCAGGAAAACAAGCCTGCCTAAAAGCATGGAGTTTTTCTTCTGCCTGTGAGTCGTTGAGAATAGAGGAAAAACCCCGGGCCGGAAACCCAGATTGTCCCTGAACAGGAAGAGCGAATATAACTGCCGAACTAAAAAGAACTAGAAGCCATCCACAAAGCTTCACTAGTTTACCTGAAAGAAATTAAGGTGAGCTATTTGTTGGAATTACCCGGAGTAGCAGGTTGTGCAGCGGCGGGAGTTTCTGGGATCTCAACGGGTACAGATACCGGAGCAACATCAGTTGGCTCCGATGAGGGCAACCCTTCAATATCGAGACCAGCAGAGCCTTCTTCAGGTATCGAGAGATCGCTTGGTAAGAGGGAAGGGACCGCATTCCCTGAGCGTAAAAGCTGATTTTCAATCCCTGCATCTCTCTGATAAAGGGCATACAGGGCAAAAGATAAGATAAAGAAAAAGAGGATTGCCCAGACGGTGAGCTTGGAGAGCTGGGCTGCCGAACCGGCACCAAGGTACTGATCAGTCGCACCACCGCCCAAAGCAGAACCCATTCCGCCTGAAGTACGCTGAATCAAAATCAGAAGCACTACAGCGAGGCACAATAAAATCAAAAGAGTGGTCAGGAAAACGATCATGGATAAATGAATATTTGATTCCCATGATGAAAAAAAAGACCTAAAAAGCAACCTTCTTTCCCCAGCAGGGGCGAAACGGTACGAATGATTAACTTTCCAGCTTTGCCAGAAAGCTTTGCAGGTCTGGCTCGTCCTTGAAGGAAAAGGACACCGTCCCTCCCCCTTTGGACTTAGCTTTTATTTTAACCTTCCTCCCAATTGTACGAGAGGTTGACTCAGCCAAATCATTATACAGGAGAGAGGATGGGGACTTCCTTGGGATGGGTGCCCCAACAAGAATTGAGCCTTTTGCCAGTGTGTCTTCAATCTGGCGTACGGTCCAACCTTCCAACACCGCTTGGCGACCCATGGACAAACGACGTTCTGGATCTTCAATACTGAGTAAAACCTTGGCATGCCCAACGGATAGTTCGCCATCTGCGAGCAATCTCTTAAGCTCGCCATCCAGTTGAAGGAGTCTCAGCAGGTTTGCGATGTGAGACCTGCTTTTACCCATTTTTTGAGCAACTTCCTGCTGGCTTAGGTTGAAATCGGATATCAGGGATTGGTAACCCATCGCTTCTTCCACGGGGTTGAGTTCTTCGCGCTGTAAATTTTCGATCAGCGAAAGGCTGGCAGACGAAAGATCGCTCACCTCAAGGATACGGGCCAAAACCGTAGCCCGGCCAAGATACTGATGGGCACGCAAACGTCTCTCTCCCGCAATCAATTCATACCCGTTGTCAACTGGGCGGACCACAATGGGTTGGAGCAGGCCCTCGGATTCAATACTTGATGCCAACTCCTTTACCGCCTCCGGGTCGATCACCTTACGCGGTTGATGAGGGTTGGCAACTACCTGCTCGATCGAAATTTCCTCAAGCTGGTTATGGGGAGTGATTGATGGCACTCGATCCTTTTCCAAGGAATCATCCAGGGGCATGGGGTCAGGAATCTCAGTTCCCTCAGCAACGGCAGGAGAAGGAACGGTAACAGAAGAACTCTGCCCTCCCCCGGCAATCAAACTTCCCAACCCACGGCCTAATTTCCTCGTTGGCATATTCATCTTTGTAAAAATCTCATTGTTGGGGGACAAAAAGTTCACGACCTACAAAAACCTTGGTAGGATCTGCGATTTGATTGGCATTAATTATCCATGAAACCTTGGATTTATACTTTTGGGCAATACTACTGACGGTCTCGCCCTTCTCCACTTTGTGAACAAATCCATTTCTGGGATAGTCATTGGAAAAGGCAGGTTCTTTAGCGGAAGGTGAGGATAAATTGGTACTGGTAACCTGTTCAAACCCCCGGTTCATTTGCTCGATGATTTGCTGAAATTTCTTGTTTATTTCTTCCTGCATACCCGACCGTGCACGCTCGCTTTGCTTGAATGCGAGATCGAGCACCTGCAAACGGTTTTGCAACTCGAGAACAAGCCCGGTCTGGTCTGGTTGATTGCCTGCCCGGTTTGCTTGCTCCATGGCCACACGAAGTTGTGCATTTTCACGCCTGAGCATCTCAACCTCGCTCCGCAATCCACTGACCTCTCGGTTTACAAGTTCGAGATCCTGCTTAAGATTGGCCAGTATTATTTTGGGATCGGTTTGCCCAAGACTCTGAGAAGCAGGCAATATAGACAACGCCAACAAAAACGCAAAAACCGAAGGCTTTGCTTTACCCATCATAAACTCCACAACTTATAAGTTACGGAGCAAGCCGATAGAATCAAGAAATCTTTTTAAAAGAAGATTCCTTTTCTGTTCGAATCAAACTGATTTGGTCTGATGGAGAGGGAAATGTGATTTCTTTGTGGATGGCATATCCGCGCAAAAAATCTGCGATGGGGAGCATTTTACCACCAGGCTTTTGCAGTTCCAAAATCTCCACCGATCCATTTCCCGTTCCAATGATTAACGAATTCTCCTTGGTTGAACTTCTTTGCCCCGGTTCTAAGGAGAGGTCATGGGGGAACTTGTTCATCTTCCCCACCCGCAAAACCTTGTCCTGATGAACGAAATAGCATCCCGGCCAGCTCGCAAAAGCCCGTGAACGGGAGACCAGCTCATCTGCAGACAACCGAAAGTTCAGTTGGCCGTCTGCTTTGGATAATTTCCGGCAATAGGTTGCCTGGTTTTCATCCTGTTCGAGTAATGGATACTTGCCAGAGAGTAAATTCGGCATGGATCTTCCAAGCAGAGGAATACAAGCTTGGGCAATTTTCTGGCGCACTTGCTGACCGGTGTCCCCTTCCCCAATGACTACGGGCTCACAATCAATCATTGGTCCAGCATCCATTTGTGGGATTACCTGCATCAAGGTAACACCGGTTTGCACTTCTCCCATCGCTATGGCCGTTTCCACAGGAGATGCGCCGCGATATTTTGGCAGAAGAGATGCATGAAGATTGAAGCAGCCCAGAGGAGCATAATTTAAAAATTCCTCCTTTAAGATATGGCCGTATGCCATAACCATGGTCAGGTCGATTTTTAATTCTTTTAACCATTGCACCTCATGATGAGTCGGTTTTTCAGGATCCCTAACAGGGATGCCATGTTCAAGTGCCCAACTTTTAACCGGGTTTGGTTGAAGATTACGACCACGGCCTGAGGGGCGGTCAGGCTGAGTGAGAACAGCAGCCACTTTCCAATCCTGATCGTTTTCCATTAAAGCATGCAGGCAGGGAATCGCAATAGCGTCGGATCCAAAAAAGGCTAGGTTTCGATGGGTTTCCGTCATAATCTTTAAAGAGGGAAATAGCAGGAATTTTTCACAGCGTCAAAATTCCTTATCGGAAAACAAAAAACCGTCCAATGAGCGGACGGTCTTGAGCAAAAATTTTGGGCTGATTTTAAAAAGTCATCCTGTGGCGGATTTTTTGTCCTCTTGGTAGCGGGCTTCTTTGCCCGCCAGAGAAAACTTCAAGGGACATCCAGACAGACCAAATCTTTTTTGTATCCCTTTTTCGAGGTAACGCCGGTAGGGCTCATCCAATTTGTGCTCCCGGTTGCAGAATAATTTAATCCGGAATGGACGTTTTTCCACCTGGACGGCGTAAAATATTTTAAACCGTTTGCCCTTCACTTTGGCGGGCGGGCGGTGCTCAAACATATCTCCAATCAATTTATTGAGGGCAGATGTGGAAATGCTTTTTTCCATCCGTGCATCGAGATCTTTGGCAACCTGTAAAAAATCCTGGATCGCATATCCTGACTTTGCGGATACGAAGGAAATGGGAGAGTCTGGAAGGAACACAAACTCCTTCCGCACCGACTGCAGATAAGCTTTGCGAAAAGCATGCTCGTCCTCATAGCCAGGCAAGGGATCTTTACGGAATCCGTCCAAGGCGAGATCCCACTTATTTACCAGAATAGCCAAGCCTTTTCCTTCCTGCAGTACATGACCGGCGAGTAATTTGTCCTGCTTGGTCACCCCTTCCCGGGCATCCAGCACGAGAAAGACCACTTCGGTCTCCTCGATTGCATGTTTGGTTCGGACTGAAGAAAAGTAGTCAAGCGAGGTATCCACCCGGTTGCGCCGCTTCAATCCAGCGGTATCGAACAAACGGAATTTCCAGGGTTCATCGCTTCCCTCTGCCTGGTAATCCAAATTCAGCTCCACCGTCTCACGGGTGGTTCCTGGGACATCGCTTACAATCAAACGCTCCATATCAAGCAAGCGGTTACAGAGCGAGGACTTTCCCACATTGGGCCGTCCAATAAAGGCGATGCGGGTACGCAGGTTCTCCGGTTGAGCCGATGGCAAGACCGGTGCCGGAAGGATATCCTGAAATAATTCCAAGAGCTGCTCTTCTCCATGCCCATGCTCTGCAGAGATCCTGATTTGGCGGGGAAAACCAAGCCGCTTGAACTCCTCAAAGGAATAATCATCTTCCGGATCGTCCATTTTATTGACGACAAGAATGGGCTGCTTTCCCATCTTGCGGAATTTCTGGGCAAGGGTCTGGTCCAGAGGCAAGGGTCCTGCCCGCCCATCGACCACAAATAAGAGCAAATCAGCTGCCTGAATGGCAAACTGGGCCTGGTCCTCGGTGGCATTCTGGATGTCCGCGGGAGTCATTTCCGGCAGCATCCCAATCCCTCCGGTATCCATCAGCACATAGCCCTGCGGACTATCCGCCACGACCACATCGCGGGTGACACCCGGACGGTCATGAACGATGGATATCCGCTTACCGGCCAAGCGGTTAAACAACCGGCTTTTACCAACATTTGGCCGGCCCACAATGGCAATACTAGGATTCACCCAAAAAAATAATTATTGCCCACGCCTTACCCGGCCGCAGGGATGGATTCTCCATCCGCACGCACCTGGTCGACAAAGCGTTCCATCCGGTCTGTAGCCTTGACCAGCTTTTCGTAGGATGTGGAAAAACTGGCCCGTACATGACCCTGGCCATGAGGTCCGAATGCCGTGCCTGGAACCACCGCCACTTCCGCTTCCCGCAACAGGCGGTGGCAGAACTCCACCTCGTCCAACCCGGTGCTCGCAGAAACTGCGGGAAATGCATAAAAGGAACCACGGGGAAGGTGGCAATGAAGGCCCATCTCGTTAAAGCGTCGAACCACAAAGTCCCGTCGCTTGGCGTATTGTTCGCGCATCCGGGCGACATCCTCTGAGCCATGACGCAGGGCTTCAATTGCCGCTTCCTGGCTGAGAATGGGGGCACACATCATGCAATACTGATGAATTTTCATCATCGCATCAATCAACCAATCCGGACCGCAGGCAAAACCCACCCGGAATCCGGTCATGGCAAATGCCTTGGAAAATCCATGTAGAAAGATCGTACGCTCCTGCATGCCCGGTAAGGCGGCAATGCTAAGATGTTCCCCCTCATAAGTTAATTCGGCATAGATCTCATCGCTGATTACAATCAGGTCTTTTTCAACCGCAAATTTTGCCAGCTTTTCCAGTTTTTCCCGGTCCGCAGTCCCCCCGGTCGGATTGGTGGGGAAGTTAAGCATCAATACCTTGCACCCAGGTTCCCAGGCTTGCTCAAAGGCATCCGGGTCCAGGGCAAAGGAATCATCCGGGTTGGTGGCCACAGGGATTGCCTGTCCAAAAGCCAGGGAAATGCTGGGGGCGTAAGATACATAACAGGGCTCATGATAGAGCACTTTGTCTCCCGGGTTAAGCAGAGCCCGAAGGGCAATATCGATAGCCTCGGATACCCCGACTGTTACCAGGACTTCACTTCTCGGATCGTAAGTGGGGCCAAAATGCTTTTCCACATAAGTGGAAATTTCCTGGCGCAAGGAAAGCAGTCCACGGTTGTCGGTGTATGAGGTCTTTCCACGCTCAAGAGCAAAAATGGAGGATTCCCGGATTTTCCAGGGAGTGACAAAGTCCGGCTCTCCAATGCCCAGGGAAATGGCTTGTGGCATCTCCGATACAATGGCGAAGAAATCCCGGATTCCAGACCTGGGTAATCCCTGCACATGCTCGGCAATGTATTCCTGCGGGTTCATCAGCAATTAAGCACTGACGGCGGGCTTTTCAGAATTGTCTCCATCTTTGCCAAGCAGATGTCCGTGTTCCTTGTAGGGGCGGAGCAGAAAATGGGTGGCCGTGGAAAGGACACCTTCAATGGTGGCGAGTCGTTCAGAAACAAAACTGGCAACTGTGTGCAGATTTTTGCCTCTGACAATCACCAGCAAATCATAAGCTCCAGACATTAAATGACAGGCTTCCACCTCCTCAAACTTGGAAATCCGGTGGGCCAAACGGTCAAACCCTCCCTCCCGCTCAGGGCTTATTTTTACTTCAATAACCGCACGCACCTGATCCCCGTCTGTCTTGGACGGATGAACCAGGGGTACCCAACCGAGCAAAGAACCGTTATCTTTCAGGGTTTGAAGTTCACCCTCTATCTCATCCACAGAACGGCCCAACACCTTTGCTAAAGACGCCGGGTTGGGGTCTCGTGTTTCCTGAATCATGGCAAGTAAGTCACTCATAAATCCAACACACTATCAATTGTGAATAACTGGGTAAAGACGCAAAGAAGGTACAGCTTGCAAGATTGATGAAAGAAAACCCGGGCAGGTCTTACAAATCCAGTTTCAATAAAAGCATCAAAATGGAATTCAGTCCAATTGAGTGGGTAATCTCCCCTGCCCTCACCCTTTCTTTTAATTCTCTGACTGGATAAAGTTCGGTGACCAGTTCCTCGTGCTGATCGAAGTTGAGCAAGGCAGTCTTTTTGACATTGCGAACCAGAATTACATGGCAACGGTTGGAGAGAATCGCCGCATTGGGACGCACAATTCCCAGCAACTCGGCATTTTCCCCCACATAACCGGTTTCCTCCTGCAACTCCCTCAACCCTGCAACCATTGGATCCTCGCCCTTTTCCACCACCCCACCGGGTGGCTCCAGGGAAAACTCTTTGCTCCCATAGCGGAATTGACGGACGAGCACCAGTTCATCCTCACTGGTCAGGGCGAGCACATTTACCCAGTCATTGGTATTAAGCACATAAAAGTCTCCTTCCACCCCATCGGACCGCCGCCTGAGTGTTTGTTTGCGAACCTCAAAAATCCGGCAATCTGCATGCAGCTTATCTTCCTGCAAATCCCAGGGGCTTGGTAGGATTGGATCTGTCATAGCTTCAGTTCCAAACTAATAAATTGAGCAAGATCATCAAAAATTTTCACCCCATGCCTAGAGGCTTTTTCTTCCAGAGACGGATCAATCGGTTTGCCGGTTCGAACAAGGGCACCGTTCATCCCACTATTGAGGGCGGTTTGAGGGTCAATCCACTTATCCCCGATTACCCAGCAGGATGATGGTGACAAATCAAATTTTTCGATCATTTCCAACTCGAATTTAGGGGATGGCTTACGATACCCCCCGACTTCCTCAGGAGATTCTGGTGCTATGCAAACCTCGCAAAACAAATCCGCCGGCCATCCGAATTCCTTAAACATTTGGGCATTGCATGCGTGCACATCCGCCCACTCATAATACCCACGCCCAATCCCGGATTGATTGGTATGCATAAAAAGAAGAAGACCGGCCACTTTGACTTTTTGTAAAGCCGGGCCGGCAGTTTTAATAATTTCAAGCTTTTCAGGGTCTTTGAGGTAATGGGCATCCCGAATAAGCGTGCCATCACGATCCAAAAATAAGGCCCGTTGCTTGGCCATAATAATTACGACAGAGAGAGGATTTCGGCAGGCGAGACCGTGGCGGTTCCCACTTTGGCAACCACCACACCTGCCGCCAAATTGGCAAATTCTGCAGCACTCTCAAAAGACTGGCCAGCGGCCAACGCCAAGGTCAAAGATGCAATAACCGTATCCCCCGCACCTGACACATCAAATACTTCGCGGGCTGCGGTTGGGATAATCCGTAACACGCTTCCTTCCTTGGCCAAAAGCATGCCCTCCGCCCCCAGGGTGATGGCAAGCAAACGGGGTGAGTAACGCTCAAATATTCTGGCCACCACTTCCTCCTGGGGGAAGGACTCACGGGTCTCCCGGGATAAGCCCGCCAGTTCAAGGGCTTCCAAACGGTTGGGCGTGAGCAGGTCTGGCTTGGCGTATTCCAGCAAGCGGCTTGGCTTGGGATCCACCGATACAAACCGGGAGGATTGACGGATCAGGGATAACAGCTCGTTGGAGACAAAGCCCTTGCCATAGTCCGAAACAATCACCGCATCCGCATGGGAAACTTTTTCTTCCAGATAATCTCTTATGTTTTCAATCCCCGGATTGTATTTGCCTGTGGGTGCCTCCCGGTCTACCCGGCAAATCTGCTGATTGGACGCCGTTACCCTGGATTTACTGATTGTGGGAGCAGAAGAAAATCGGGAGGCCGGATCTACGGAGATACCGGACGCTTCTAAAATCCCTACCAACTCGTCTCCCCTCTCGTCCTGACCAAACCAGCCAAACGATTCCACACTTGCTCCAAGCGAACGAAGATTGAGGGCAACATTGGCCGCTCCCCCTGCCACCGATCTTTCTTCAGTCACAGAGAGCACAGGAACAGGAGCCTCCGGGGATATCCGGCTGACTTCACCCATAACATAACGGTCAAGCATCACATCCCCGACCACGAGGACTCGAAGGCTCTTGATCTGTTCGAGAAGATCTTTCATTTATAATTTATCCATGATGCGGATTTTTTTGTTTCTGCCAATCGCGATCCTTTGCACATCTTTGTTATCGTGCAAGGACTTAAAACCTGCGGGTACTGAACCCAATGAGCCAACCAGGCACGAGATTAAAGTGGGAAACGCCACGCTGTACCTTGAATTGGCTCTGACCTCAAATACAAGGGAGAAAGGATTGATGCACCGGGATCAGCTCGGGGATAAAGAAGGTATGCTTTTTGTATTTGAACAGCCCCAGCCCATGAGATTTTGGATGAAAAATACCAGAATCCCACTGGATATCGGATATTTTTCCCCAGATGGCAGGCTTAAGGAAGTGCATCGTGGGCAGCCGTTTGATTTGTCCGGCATGCCATCCCGCTCAAAGTCCCTGCAATTCGTAATCGAACTAAATGCAGGAGAATATCAGAAGCTGGGTATCCGCATCGGTGACCGTATGGATGTGGAAAATCTCACCCGGGCAATTTCATTAGAAGGAATTGACCCGAGTATTTACGGATTACCCAGCACTCAACGATAGCCCGTAGGATTTTTACTTTGCCAATGCCAGGCATCGGCAAGCATTTCTCCCAGATCGCGGGTCGTTTTCCAGCCTAGAAGTTTTTCGGCAAGTGCGGGATTGGCCCAGGCCTCTGTCACATCACCGGCTCGTCGGTCAACCAGTTCGTAAGGAATTTTCTTCCCAGTTGCCTGCTCAAAGGCAGTGATTACTTCCAGCACACTTGATCCCCTGCCCGTGCCCAAGTTGCAGATAAAACCTTCCTCTCTTTTGCTCAAAGCATTGAGGGCTTTCAGGTGTGCGTCCGCCAGATCGACCACATGTAAATAATCCCGGACTGCGGTACCGTCCCGGGTTGGATAATCACTTCCAAAAACCCGCAGTTTTTCACGCTGGCCGGTAGCCACTTGGCAAACAAAAGGGACTAGATTATCGGGAATGCCCTGTGGGTCCTCTCCGATCTCCCCACTTGGGTGGGCACCGACCGGATTGAAGTAGCGAAGGACCGCTGCCTTAAAGTTTGCATTCGCGGATTCATGGTCCCGGATAATTCCTTCCATTTGAAACTTGGTACGGCCGTAGGGGCTGGACACTCCTCCCACTGGATGGGACTCATCAAGAGGGACCGATTCCGGCTCCCCATATACCGTGCAGGAGGAACTGAACACCAACTGGTTCACCCCAGCCGTTTCCATTGCTTGGAGCAAACTGATGGATCCTGCAACATTGTTGTGATAGTACTTCAGTGGAAATTCGGTCGATTCTCCAACCGCTTTGAGTGCTGCAAAATGAATCACCGCCTCCACCTCGGGATGATCCAAAAACAACTTCTTGAGCAACGAAGAGTCGGTCAGGTCGCCTTCCATCACAACCGGTGTCCGCCCAGCCAGTTTACCTACCCGGACTAAAGACTCCGGGAACGAGTTTGAAAAATTATCCAGCACCACCACCTCATGCCCGGCTTCCAATAATGCCAAGGTGGTATGACTCCCAATATACCCTGCCCCACCCGTAACCAGAACCTTCATTACCTGCTGCCTTGGGTTAGCGATCTCAAAGTGGATAAGATAATTTCCA
>ERZ807291.7761-NODE-7761-length-12251-cov-11.253362_pt1 | contig 12251 bp, 8 predicted proteins | sample MGYA00521257_ERZ807291 | MGnify/ENA primary metagenome ERZ807291 (study PRJEB31413, sample SAMN03169783) | marine metagenome | biome: Marine; feature: Water; material: Subsurface seawater | place: North Sea | collected 2011-04-28 | depth 1 m m ...
ATATGAAACAAAACGATTGATGTCCAATATACATTTTTTGTAGACATTTACAAAACCTATATGACAAAAAAACCAAATTCACGCAATTTTCGAGAAATCGGATTTCCGGAAGTCCTTCCAAAAAAATACATCAAAAAAATACACTTTCTCATTTTACCAAAACAAAACACTTTTACAAAACCCGAAAAACTCAAAAATTGCGTAAATACCGCAATTACCAAAACAAAATTGATAATTATTTTGTTTTGATTGCAAATAATGATAACCAAAAGTACCTGTATATGTGTTTGATTTAAAAACAAAAATATCAAAGAAAAATAGAAAAATAATTATGGAATTACCGGTAAAATTGACCCTAAAAACGTCGCGCTTCGCGCTCCTGGCCGGCCTTCGGCCGCCGTTTCGGGAATCCGATCGTTACAAAGAACTACAAAAAAATCATTTAGTGCGCTCCACAGAAAAAAAACGACAAAAATATATATTCAGTTTTATTGTAAATTCCCAATTCCCGCAATTTTTCGGAAATCGGATTTCCGGAAGTCCTTCCAAAAAAAAACATCAAAAAAATACACTTTCTGATTTTACCAAAACAAAACACTTTTACAAAACCTAGAAAACTCAAAAATTGCGTAAATACCGCAATTACCAAAACAAAATCGATAATTATTTTGGATTTTTCACAAACAAACATAATATAAAATGACCATGGATGCGTTTGTTGTAAACACAATAAAATCAAAGAAAAACAGAAAAATAATTATGGGATTACCGGTAAAATCACCAAAAAAAATCTTGTCGCGCTTCGCGCTCCATCGAGAATCTGATCGATACAAAGAACTACAAAAAATCGATTAGTGCGCTCTAATTATACAAAATAAAAACGACAAAAAATATATATTCAGTTTTATTGTAAATTCCAAATTCCCGCAATTTTTAAGAAATCGGATTTCCGGAAGTCCTTCCAAAAAAAAACATCAAAAAAATACACTTTCTGATTTTACCAAAACAAAACACTTTTACAAAACACAAAAAACTCAAAAATTGCGTAAATACCGCAATTACCAAAACAAAATTGATAATTATTATGGATTTTAACCACAAAACATAGAAATATAACGAGACTGGATCTCGTGTGGGATTTGAATTTGAGATTCCGAAAAAAACAAAAAGAAAATTATGGGAATATCGATAATATCAACGTAAAATGGAATCGATTTGTTGTAAGATTGTGGGATTCATTGAGGAAAGTCGCGCTTCGCGCTCTAAGACCGCCGTTCTGGAGATCTGATCGATACAAAGAACTACAAAAAATCATTTAGTGCGCTCTAATTATACAAAAAAAACCAAAATAATTCCCGCAATTTTTAAGAAATCGGATTTCCGGAAGTCCTTCCAAAAAAAAACATCAAAAAAATACACTTTCTCATTTTACCAAAACAAAACACTTTTACAAAACACAAAAAACTCAAAAATTGCGTAAATACCGCAATTACCAAAACAAAATTGATAATTATTATGGATTTTAACCACAAAACATAGAAATATAACGAGACTGGATCTCGTGTGGGATTTGAATTTGAGATTCCGAAAAAAACAAAAAGAAAATTATGGGAAAAACGATAATATCAACACAAAAAGAATTGATATTATGGAACTATGAAAACGAAAACGAAATCTAAAACAAATAAGGTGTTGTTTGTACGACTGGTAATCCGGTGGTTGCTTCTAATGCAACATATGCAGTGATCGCAATCATGGCCAATCTACCATGTTTGATTTCCGCGGTTTCCATCGCTTTTTTATCTCCTTTTACATTGTATAAGTTCAAGGGATCGAATTTGTAATCACCGGGAATATATCCATCTGGTTTTATTGCATTCCAGAAGATTTCACCAGAGGCCATTGATTTGTTTTCAAGGTATCCGGCGACAAGGGAACTGGTCATAAGCATTCCAAATGCATATACGGAAGACAGTCCACCGTTCAAAATAGACGGTGCTTTCCCCTCAGAGGCAAGGATGGAGTCTAAATGGAAAAACGCGGCGATATTTTCATGCCACAATTCAGATAACGGCCATCCTACCGCTGCCAACATCGCCAGTCGTGCGTGTTTTATTTCTGCTTCACGCATCCAGTACAATGCGTTTTTCGATTTGGCAAACCCACAAGGATCAAATCCTACATCCCCGGCAAATGTTCCGTCCAGTATTTTGGGTGCATTCATTTTTACAATTGGAAGCCATTGTGCTTTTAACGGCATTTTCTTTTGGTATCTTGGTGGGATCTCATCTTGTGTCATATACAACATATGACGTGATACTACAGAATCACGATTCGGTGAAACATGAAATGCATTGACAGTAGTACTAAAAAGGCAAAAGAGAATCGACAAGTAACGAGAAAACATATTTGTTTCTATGTATAAAAATAATATATATTTATTTTTATACTGTTTGTCACAAAAATTGTATGATATTTGGTTGTCTCTTGTAGTCTGGTTTTTAAAACGAAACCGGAGGCAAAGGCGACAAACACAATCTGATATCTCCCATATTCGATCCGATCTCATATTTCACAATCAATGGCAAATCGTTTTGCAAATATATTTCCAGGTGTTGAGACAGAGGGGTACATTTGATAAAATTATTCAAGCTCTTGAGCGAGAACTCGCCACACATGACGCTCGATACGGGTGGTTTCTTCCGAAACTTGATCGAATCTCCTTTGTCTTCTAGCTCGGACATGTTGGATTTTTGTTCGGTACGGAAAATACGAGAGCTTGCGAATGGCCCGGTACATGAGAAGATCAGATCATCTCCTACAGATTCAATCTTAATTCGATCGGACAATCCGGTCAAATCTCGGACGATTTTCTGAAACCCGGAACTGGGCATATGAATAATCGCCGAGTAGTTGACTTCTGGGACTTGTAATTCCTCTTCTTCAGGTTCAAACAATCTTAGTTTGTAGTTATTGCATTGTTGTATCTTCCCATTGTCATATTGTAGTCCTAAATGCGAGACACTTCCGCCATGATAATCGTTTTTATCAATATACATGGAAAACAAATCATCATTGGATGTATTGGAAATGAGTTTAAACAAATGCAAACTATTGGCACATACAACAATCTTATCCGGAATACATTCATGTTTCTCGAACTTGATTTTCACCGCGACTAATGTGGTATGGTTCTTGTCAAAATTGATGATTTTCATTCCAGAACTGTCTACAATCATGGTCACGTCTGGTACTAAATCTTTCAATGCACTAAATAAATTCCGGATCGGCGAAATTTGAATCGTTTGCATCGTTAATACATTGGTTGTTATATCCATAATTCAAATTATATAACAAACTCGATGGAAGTATTTATATATGTTTTCGAACGCATTTTTTATTTTGTTTCTTGCATGTTTTTCTCGCAAGTCTCAATGCTTTGCTACTCGGTTTACACCCTTTTGACAACAAATGATAATCCGAAATACTAGCATTTCCCCCACTCACTGCACTGGCTAAACGCGCACGCGCCCATGAATGCGCGGTTTGATTTGGACGAGATCCGCTACTATAATACGCACCCTTTCCTTTTTTCGCGATTTTCCGTAAAGTGCCTAAACTGCATTGGGTTTTACGTGCCAATGTTTTGGATGGTTTGATTACACGGAGTTTGTACATCTTTTTCGCACGTACTACATGCGGTGATTCTCTGCTTTTGAATGATTTCAATTTCGGACGGTTTATGAAGCGGTTATGTCGGTAGTTTTGTTTCAGTTTTTTTATGTGTGCCTTTTGTGTTTTTTTGTCTCGAGTTGACAAGACGTTTGGAATATAATGTTGTGGGATGTTCATGTTCTTCTACACTCTATACATAAAAAAATCAATGAGATTTCCACGAAGGTTTAAACCATTCTGGATTATCTACACCTTCTTGTAGTTTGTGTTTTAAGTCTTCGATTGAAAATTTAACAGAAATGGCGTCGATACGTTTTCTATTTGCATCAGAGACTACTTTAGAATTTTTCTCTTCTTCGGAGGTAATATGATTTAAGAAGAATTGCATTATTTTTTTTGTATTGTGGTCTTGAGACAATGAATTATATTCCTTACCGGCTACATCCAATGTGCTATCATCATCGTGATACGGTACTTGTTTGAAGTCATGAAATGGCTTTTCCGAATGTTTATCCCAGTACTCTTTCGGTCGTGTAGCACCGTAAAATGCATACAACATACAAAATTGGTCTGTTTTCGATATTTGCCAGTCTAAAAAGTAGGAATTATTGAGTGTTTTTTTAGGACGGTTTACAGGTCGACTCGTGTCATTCGGACTATGTGGTGATTGGAAATACCAGTGTTTTGCATAATAATCAGATACGGCTACCTCCGATTTGACGATGCAAATATGTGTGGGTTTCAATTCTCTGAGTTTTGTCTCGAATCTTGCTAATGTGACATGTTCGAATCCTATTACTAGTCTCCCATTGAATTTTAATGTGCAGTGTTTCTGTCCCCGAATCTCTCCGTAATATCCATTGTTTGTTTTTAACCATTCGCGAACATATTGTGACCCATATGAAGTAATACAATTCATTTCTTCCGCGTAAGTGGGTTCACTTACCAATCCTTGTTCTTCAGTTTTGGTACGTTTCAAAGATGGTGACTTGTTGCTTCTGGATTTACTTGTAGATTTACTTGTAGATTTACTCGAAGATCGACTCGAAAAAACGGATAAATTACACCATATTTATACTGGTTCTTCATCAATATCTTGTTGTAGTCTCGGATAACTGGAGAATTGGTTGGTCATGATTGCAGGACTATTGTAACAAACCAATGGTTCTTGTTTCTTATGTTTTGAGACATATAGATGACAATCCATGGCGGTTTCTTTCAAGAGTCTCAAGAACTGTTTGTTTACTTTCTGTTTGATTTGTGCGATTTCATACAAGTATTCATCGGTGGTAACCGTACGTTCTTGGCTTACTCGACTTACATCATTCAGCAATAATTCTTTGTAGCGATCGTCTTTCCGTTGATTATCCGACAAAGTAGACATATAAATAAACACTTCTACTGTACGCATTTCTTCCGGTAGATCCATATGACTCTTAATACGACGCGCGCGTCCAACGACTTGTTCGAGTCTCACATTATGCCAATATGGTTCTACTACATGAACATATCGCGTGTTACGCAAGTTGATTCCTTCCGCGCCGGCAGATGTAATCATAAACATTTTAATGACATTACCATATAGATTGTTTTGATATTTGGCTCGGATTTTATGCATGAGTTCACGTGGATCGGATTTCCACGATCCTTGATCTACTTGATCCCACGATCCATTGTAAATATGTCTCACAATCTCCTTTTGTTCTTCGTCTTCTGTTCCGGTGTACAACACAAACGCTGGTTTTTCCATATCTTCTTCGGAAATATCTTCCATGACCCATTTTCCATCTGCGCGTTGGATGCGGAACTCTCGCATTCCATTGGCTTCGAAGATCAGTTTTAGAATCCCGATTCCTTCTAATGTACGGAAATTACTGTACAACAAATGACACCCACGATTATTCGGATTTTTGAGTCGATTTAGAATTTCCAAGAATTTCGGACTGTAGTTTTTCAATCCTTCGGGGGTAAGCAATGTATTTGCGTTCTTTTCCAAGTATTCCAATGCAGCTTCGATACGTTTTTGATACACATCATCATTTGGTTCGATTGTTTCTTCGTCGATTTGAGACACAGGTGTTCCTTCGACTGATTGTTCATCCAATGCGTCAGAAGGAGAAGCACCTTCATCCTCACCTTCATCCTCACCCACAATTTTCTTTTTTGTAGGACGAGGGCGTTGGGGTGGATTGGGGAAAGCAAAATTACAAGATGCACGTGAGAAAATACGGAAGGTGGAAGACGATTCAAACAATTCATCATTATTGATTTGGTTTCGTTGCATACGCTGTGCCTTTGTATTTTTGCTTTCTTGGTCTCGTTCCTCTTTTCGGAATTTGGCATATTCGGCGAATTGGTGATCACTCATTTCGACAATGATTTCATGATAAGGATCTTGGTTTTCATCCAATACAAATTTGGGCATATATTCTTCTTTTGCACTTCGGAAATAGGAAGTCAATCCCATGATACGGTTACGCAACGTATTCACGTGCAACAAATCAGATTCTTCTGCTGCTTTCCCAGCAATGTTTGTGGAATCTTTCAAAAATATTTCTCTGAATTTTTCGTCGTTGTCTTCGAGACATTTTTCTTGTTGTAGTTTGGGTCTGACCCCCGATTTCATCGGGAGACCATTGTCCGATAAAATTTGAATGGTTTTCTTTAAAAATGTCTCATTGTCTATGTTTCCAGTACGGTCTAATCGAACACCATCGTACAAAGGTCCATCTCCTCCAACAAATGTGTGATCCATGACTCCATCTCCATCTCCACCTTTTTGTTTCGATTTCGCACCATCGGATGGTCTATTTTTCCTGGTTTTATTGGCATCTAATCCGGTATTGGCATCTAATCCTACTGGGTTTTCTTTGCGTGTATATTTGCGTTTTACTTGAACAGGACCTTTTGCTGTTGTATTGACAAATCCGAATGGGTTTCGTGTAATGGTCAATACATTGTCTCGTGAAATATGTACATAATCAAATGTTTTCAATCCATTGGCATCAAAGAGTTTCATTAAGGATTCTTGGTTCACTTTTTCATTGGTCCGTTTTTCCAATGGCAATGTCCATGTATTGATATATCCACGAATCATGTTGAACATGACCGCCATTTCATGCGGACTATTGATGATCGGCGTACCGGATAACATGACAATCCGGCAATTTTCTGCACCCATCAACATATGATATAATTTGTAGTAAACCGATGTTTGAAGTTTTTTATGTCTCAATTTCCCTACAATACGACTTACCAGATTATGTGCTTCGTCAATGATCACCACAGAATGATCAAATGGATTTTTCGATTTACCGATTTCTAGATTTTGTATGATAGTACTTAGATTTGGTGCATTATAATGGATGCTTTTGTATTTCCGTGTAATCATTTGTTGGATTTGATCTTGTAATGAGACTTTGCTATCTGGCGACAAATTATCATAATTCGGTGGTTGTCTCACATCTACCATCCAAGCACCTTTTTTCTGTTGAATATATTTCGTAGACAAAGTCAATGCTTTGGATAATTGAGATACAAGATCTGGTCGCCCATCTACTGAGACAAATTCCCAATATTGTTTTTTCTTGTACAGATCGTCGCCACATTTTTGTATTTCTTCAAAGAAATTGGTTCGCAGAGAAGCGGGAGTCATGACAAAGATTTGTTTGGTGGTTTCTTTCATGCCTTCTGCAATGGCGATACTACTACAAGAATTATGTGTAACGGTGAAATTTTCAAGTAAATATCGATGGTTTTTATCTACTGTGAAACCATAGTAGTCATCTTCACCTACATATTCTACAGTAAAACCAGATACTAAAACATCTTTTAATTGTCTGCGTATAGGGGCTTGTTTACGAAGAATTTTTGTTGGTATTTTTTCAATATTTTCACCAGAAATATTTATTCTGAATGCAGTACCTGTATTTTTTACATTGTGATAAACCCATGATGTTTTTTTTTGGTGTTTATAACAAGCAAATCCTAAACTGCGACATAAAAATAAAACATCATTCATAACGTTTTCATTTTTTTGGGTAAATTCAAATATATTACGATTTAAATGTCCATCACTATCTAACAATCCTGCCAATACTTGTAAACGAACTTCTCTTGAATTGTATTTGTATATATCGGGTATATGTTTGTTGTTTTTCAAATTTAAATCATTCAATACTTGAGTCATTTTATTCTGTCTGCATTTCATTTTATCGAATGTTTGTATAGAATAAGAATATTTCCCAGCGTGAACAAGATGAAGACCATACTGTGATAAATGTTGGAAAAAATAGTAAAGTACTTGTGAATCTTGTGTAGTTATAGCGGCAGATCTAGAAGTTCCATCTCCGATCCAATAACCAATCATATATGGGTCAAAAGGGACTTCTTTATGTTCGAAATCTATACCAACTTTGTATCCTTTCAATTGTGATTTAAGTTTGTTAGACAATGTTAAATAATCTTTCACACTAATTTCAAGTATATTTGAATTGGTTATAGCTGTTTCACATATTTGTTTATAAAACATTTCTGCATTTTTTTGCTGCTTTTCTAAATCAGACGAATCCTTTTTGTACGTAAATGTTTTATAACAAAATACGTTATTTTCAAGCCATCTTATGCAAAAATTAGTATTTACTTTGCCGTGGTTTCTATATATATTTGGATACCCAGACATTTTCAAGCATAAAATGTGTTCTTGATTCACAGTATATGTTTCACCTTTTACATTTGTTACAGAATACATTTTGTCTCTGCCTCTTGCTAAGGACAATACACAACGAGGACTAGAATCATCTCCCATCAATAAATCCCCGACTTCAATATTTTCAACCAGTTTAGAAGTGCCATTTATTAGCATGATAGCAGTGCCTTTCGCGTGACATTTCCCCGCACCCAAACCATGGTACAGTAACAATCCACGATAAGGTGTATATAAATTGATATAGTCACGCACCGCTTTTTGATGTGTCAACAAAGAAAATTTATCCGGATCACCTGACTCGGTTTCAGTGTCTGTTAAAACGTCTTTTCGATGTGCGGCAAACACTTCGTTGATTCGTTTCACAAACTGTGCGCGATTGTTCATGTAGTATGTCGATGCTTTTACAATCCGTTTTTCGGGTGGGGGAAGTTTGACTTCCAACGATCCAATCGAGACATTTCGTAGATCCGGTGATTTTACATCCGTTTTTTTCTTGCGTCCTTTGACAACAACCACATCCATATCAGTAGGAGCTACAAACCCTTCTTGTAGTTTCGCGTTTTCCGTCAAATAATATCCGTAGTTTCGCAATACTTCACGTAACCACATTAATTCCAAGAAATCTTCTTTTTTCTGTTTGTTGATTCGGCGGACGAGTTTGGCGTCTTGTGTCAAATACAGGGTTTTGACAAGGTCTATATGTTGTGAAAACTTCGCATACAATGCATGATACATTTCCGTCCGTTTGCGTTGTTCAAAATCGGGATCGGGTTTGTTTTTCTTGTTTTTCACGAACTTCTCGATATTGTCAACTGTTTTCAGTGATCCTGCATCGGGGTGGTTTTTGTATTGTGCATACACCATATAATGATCTACATGAACCCAGGTATGTCCTTCGAGTTGAAATGGTTTGTTGTAATTATTACACAATTGGTATCTCCAATCTGCCATTTGATCCAATGCCGCGAAATCTACTCCGAGTTTCTTTTCTGGCGCAAGTTGTTCCCCCGCTGCTTTCCCCGCTTTAGCTGGTTTGTCGCTAAAAGGGCATACTACAAATACAGTAGGTTTGGTAGAGTTGTCGGGTTTTAATGCGATCGTTTTGTCTAGATCAAATGATCCTTCGTCTGGTAAATCGACCGGTTCAATGGGTTTGTTTGGGATTTGTGTCGGTGCATCAATCTGGATTCGCTGTTTCAATTTCTTGGCTTTTGCGACAGGTTCAACAATCGAATCGATTACTTCGTTCATTGATTTGTCGGTTTCCATTTCGGTTTCTTTTTGTCTCTTTTCAGACTCTTGTATTTCGGATTGGATACTGTCCTCTTCGACTTCTAAATCGATTTGATTTTCCGGAGAATACATATCCGCATGACAATAAGTCATTACCATTTTGTTTTTTTTCAATCGTTCTAATACTAAGTTTCGATCATATGTTTTGTGATTGTCGGTGAGATTTGAGACAAGTGCATGTAAGTATTTTTGAGACACAATCGTTTTTTTTGTCTCTACATCAGAGTCTACACCTAAGTCTACGTCTAAGTCGGATTCCAAGTCGTCCATTCTAAACCCTTCCATTTTTTTGGGTTTCATAGACACTTTCAATGCTTCCAAAGGACGAAATACTACTTCAGTCATCTTATATTATGAAACTATAATATAAGACCATAAAAAAGTGTTTAATTGATTCTACACAGAAAAGGTTCTATTTTTGTTTTTGTTTTTGGAGCGCATGATCAATCATATGCATTGTGTTTTTGTTGTATTTTCCCAATGATTTCTTGAAAATCACTGTACGTTTTCAAGTGCTGGATGGCTTCCTTGCATGCCATTTGTTCGGATTGTTGTTTTATTTTATGGAGTCCTTCCCCTAAGAACAAATATATTTTCTGATGTTTCGCCATATGATTGTGTATTTCGCTAAACGTAGAGAAACTTTGGCGTTTCATGGTTTGCCCATGGGATACACCGTGTGTAGGTTGTCCTAAACACAAGTAAACACCCATATGATATCCATTTTCAGTGTTATGAACCTCGATTTCCATCAAGTGAGGCGTGGTCTTGAATTCGCTTTGTAGTAATTCTTGCAAAGGCCGTTTGAAATTATCGGATTGTTTCGTAATACGCGTCCAGTCAATGTATCGATCGAAAACATTTTCAATAAAGAGTTGTGCAACTTGAAACCCAGGTCCACACTGAAACCACTGATCAAACCAATGTTCCTCGTCTTTTATTACAATACGATTAAAATCTAAGAAAAGCGCGCCTACAAATGCTTCAAATAAACATCCTAGTTTTTTGTGGTTTTGTCTCAGATTTTTCTGTTCTGTATGTTTGGAGATCATAAACCATTCGTGTAGTCCCATGTCCAAAGCGATACGACCAATTGTTTCGTTTTTCACTAGCTCGATTTTGGTATCGGTCATGAACCCTTCATCCGCTTTGGGAAACCGTTTATACAAATAAAACTTCGCAATACACTCTAATACACCGTCACCTAAGAATTCCAACCGTTCATTTGATTTGGTATAGAGTGGATAACAGTCGTCGGGTTTGTCTACAATCACCACGTTGTTCATCTTGTTTAATGCATCGGGTCTGCGTATATATGATTTGTGGACAAACGCGCGCTTGTATAGAGTGAAATTATTTATTTTTACATTCACATTATGTTGTTTCAAAAACGTTTCTACATCATGAGGTTGTATTTCTTTGTTCTTTGCATTAAAAGGATCGAATATGTAGGTGTCGATACCTCCTTTTGATTCAATGGTAATATCATCGTCCTTTTTTAGCGAACCTTTAGAAACTGCTTCATTCATTTTGTCGGTTTGGAAAATCAATGAAGGATCAATATATGGAATGTACATGAAAACGTTTATATTGTTTTCAATTTTTCAAAGATAAGTGTGTTTAGGGATTTTCGTCGGCCGAATAAAAAAATATTTAGACAGTATATATTTAGTGATGTCTTCAAAATCAAGAAGCCAAATAAGATCCACACGACAAATCAATAGTATTGACAACGGAAGTTCAGGAAATATGGAATTTGGTCTTCCTCCTATTACAAACAAACCTGCTGCTGTTCGTTTGTTTTTGACCGGGGCTGACCCCAAGCGTGCTACCATGAGATGCTGTAACAAAAGAAAAACAACCATTCCCATGACATTTGCATCTGGATACCAAAAGCCATCTTATCCTTCCATGCGTAGATTCGCATAATCAATCGCCTCAGGAACTATGTATTTTTCGAGACATAAAAATACATAAACATACATAAAGACTTTTCATGTCTCAACACAAGCACGATGAAAATCATCGTAGACGATCGTGAAAGAGATGTATATCAGCATTTGCAACAAATAGTAAAACCGGATTCGATTGTGATTGAAAAGCAAACATTGCCTTTAGGCGATTTTCTGATCACCCAGGACGACGAGACACAGACACCCCTTTTGTTATTCGAACGTAAGTCGTTTTCCGATTTGTTTTCTAGTATCAAGGACGGTCGATATGAAGAGCAATCGTTCCGTCTCTTGAATGACGAGCGTTTTCCACACAAAAAAGATATTGTGTATGTGATTGAAGGGATGTATAGTCAGTTGAGACAAAAGTCGGATAAAAAACTGCTTTTTTCGACGATGACTTCTCTCAGTTATTTCAAAGGATTTAGTGTCTTACGCACATCTTCTACACAAGACACTGCCGATTTAATATTGAATATGGTGGACAAGATCCAGCGGGATTTGAAGAAAGGGAAAACGAGACATATGCCGATGACACTCTCACATGTCGATCTGACTGATGCGTCGTCACAACAACAACAACAACAACAACAACAACAACAACAACAACAACAACAACAACA
>ERZ807291.7763-NODE-7763-length-12248-cov-27.479783_pt1 | contig 12248 bp, 13 predicted proteins | sample MGYA00521257_ERZ807291 | MGnify/ENA primary metagenome ERZ807291 (study PRJEB31413, sample SAMN03169783) | marine metagenome | biome: Marine; feature: Water; material: Subsurface seawater | place: North Sea | collected 2011-04-28 | depth 1 m m ...
TAGACAATCAATAAAAAAAAGTATTTGTATGAATTTGTCTCTAAAATGATTTTTGTATTTGTGTTTGAAATAGATATTTAGCAATTATTTCTATTGTAATTATATAGATAGAAAAAATATGAGTGTAGATGATAATCTATTTACAAAACAAGATGTAGAAGATGCAATAACGCGAACTAAAGGAAGACAAGCGGCAAGTATGCTAGCAAGAAATACTACTGGAAATGATAATGTAATAATAGGAAATTTTAAAGAAATCTATAGAAAATTAAATAGTGATCCCGATCCAGTATATTCTAGTAATGATCCCAAATACACTAATATATATGCGATAGGTGATATTAATGCCGATTATTTAACTTTAGTAAAAATGTTAATAGGGTTTGGTTTAATTGACTATCATGATAAAACCGAAATAAAAATCGATGATTATGAGCTAATATCAGATGTAAAATGGGTTGCCCCTAAAAATACATTATTAGTTATTTGTGGAAATGTAATTGGTGGATGGACTAGTGGTGGACTTAGTGGTGGAAATTATATAAATAAAAAAAGTGAAAACGTAGATCAGGGTTATAATGAAGTACTTATACATATGTTTTTACGAAATATAAAAAAAATAGCACAAAAAATTGGGGGTGACGTTATATTGATAGGAGGGAAAAGAGATATTCATTGGAAAAAAGCTTATATACATGAAAAGGCAAAATCGTATTATCAACAATATGGTAAACAAATTAACTATAGATATAAAATACTAAACCCATTTTATAAAAAGAATTTCATAGATTTTTTCTCATTAAAAAATCAGAATGTTAATGTTTTATTTATAAACGGTGGTATAGATGTAGTAGCTAATAAACATAAACCATTTAACGATGTACACAAAAAAAATAATATGGTTGGAAAATTTGAAGAGGTGAAAGACCCATTAAGAAACTATGTAAAAGGCAATATCCCATTTGGGGGAGAACAACAAGATGAAAATGGTAAACTAATTTTTTATTATGCTACAGATAGTATACCTGCCGATATTAAAATAAATGGTAATAGTAGTAATAGAACTACAGTATACAGCCATAAAGCAAATTCGTATCAATTGTATCCACAAAAAGAGAATGATGATAGACCGTGTTCAAAAAATCAACGATCTGTTTTTGCATCTGATATATTATTAAGTAAGGCTCTAGATCCCGATCGTACAGGTAATGGTATTAAGGATACTGCCATTGTTGCAAAAAACACTCCTCATTGTATTTACCCAAAGTATTTTAATGGGAACAACCCAACAAGTATTAATATTCATTCGGGTATAAGTAAAGCTGAAGAAAGTCGTTTACGAGATGATAATATAATTGAAATTTTGAAAATTGAAGATGGAAGTTTTTACGCAACGTCTTTAGATTTGAAAGGTGAGAATATTAAAGAATTGAAAAATAAAGAAAAGTATAAGTATGACTTAAAAAATGAAAACGACAACTACATGGTTGAAGATATTAAAAAAAAAAATACGTACTTTACAAACGGGAAAAATAAATTTGGAATTGAAGAAGGTGAAGCTAATTATGTTCCGGAAGGGGGTAAAAAACGTTCTACAAAAAAACGTAAACCCAGAAAGACCCGTAGAAAATCCAACAAACGTAGTCGTCGTCGTCGTAGTCGTCGTTAAAAAATCTACACATTTTTATTTCTTGTACAGTTTTGTGTTACTGTAGAAGAAAAATAAGATTTGCGCGGTTTTATCATTTTGAACATTTTCCATAAATCAGTGGGGTTTTTCACTTGTTTCCGCCGTTGTGTTTTGCGCGGCTTTTTTAATATGTGTTCAAACGTCTTCAATTGGTTTGTCCTATTCCGCTTGAACATTCGTTGTCTTGTTAAATCGATATATTTTTGTATGATTTTGGTGTCATTTGTCTCCAATGCCTTTTTGAGTTCTTGTAACTCTTTAGCGGATCCAACGAAGCGTCTAATATTGTACATGGTTTTATTTTGGTTTTCTAGGTATTTTAGTGGGATTAGGATTTTTCATCGAAAAAATGGATTGAATTGAATTCATTTTTTACACTTTTCTGTACAGGATCATCCAAATAGTACAAGGGCGTGGAACCGATTGGTCGGCTAAAGCCGACCTTTCACCGAGCGCTAGCGAGGTGATGCGATCATTTTATTCAATAGCTCCCAAAAGAACGTCGGTTAATTAATATACGATAATGGTGAGTCCGTTTTAATATAATATACATATATGTTATAATGAATAATGAAAAAAAAGACTACAAAATAGAAAGAATTAATGTACCTAATAAACTTAATTTAGTTAATCTTAAAGATTATTTAGCGGATTATAAACCACCAACACAGATATCGAATGCTGAACCAATACAAACTGATTCACCTAATCAAGTGTTATACAACGTGGTTGGTTTAAATAATAGCAATAAATTAGAAGTAGAAAGAGAGATTAAGAAATTATTTAATGAATACATTTGTGAACAAATTAATTGTGGTGAAATAAATGAAAAGGAGAACTTTCAACCATTTGTTCATGATGATTATGATAAAGTTTATGGTGATATTGGTGATATTGGTGATGATATTGGTCCTGATGATTATGATGCAATAGTAAAAATCAAAAAACACGCTGAAAATTTAAAATTACAAGACAAAAAAAAAAAAGGTGATAAACAAAATGCTGGAAGAACCAGACGAAAATCCAAGAAACCCAAGAAAAAGAAAAAATCCCGTAGAAAATCCAGAAAGATCAAACGAAAATCCAAGAAACGTCGCTGAGGGAACCTAATGAGGGAACCTAAAGGTTCCCTCACACACCCTCCGTTCCACGTATTGCTTTTTATTCAGGACCTCACACTCCCTCCGTTCCACGTATTGCTTGTTGTACAAGATTATTACAATAAATCTCCTAAAATATTCAGAAAATTTATTACAAAAAATATTCTTGATGGATTACCGTTCAAATGGTCTTTATAAACTATGTAGCCCAACTATATGTCGTCCCCGGCCTTTGTCTATTTACTCCTTTGTACCGATAATACTACTTATGTGGGTGCTACTGTAGATTTAGAAAAACGATTACGACAACATAATGGTGAAATCGCGGGAGGGGCAATCATGACGACTTCTAAAGTGAAAAAAGGGAAAACGTGGTCGCGGGTTTGTTATGTCTCTGGGTTTCCAGATTGGCGAGCGGCATTGCAATTTGAATGGCGATGGAAGCAAATAACCCGAAAATTATCAGGTTCAGGATTACCTGTAGAACGACGGTTCAAAGCATTGCGTACATTATTAGAATTGGATAGACCGACGTCAAAAGCCGTATTGTATGAAGACTGGACCACTGTACCGGATATTGTGTTTGAAAATAATCATTATGAAATCCTATACAATGAGGGAGAGAGAACCTAAATGTTCCCTCACACTCACTCCGTTCTACGTTATGCTTCTGAGAGTACACAAAGGTTCCCTTACACTCACTCCGTTCTACGTTATGCTTCTGAGAGAACGTAAAAAGTTCCCTTACAGCCATATTATACCTTTGTTTATATGTTACCTGTACAGTATATGTGGTTTATTATTTGGTCTATTTTTTGTTTAGGTAACAAAAACCACTTAAACTTATTATTATGAATAATGTTCATAACACTAATGGACGTTGCCTATACATTAGAAAATATAAAAGTTGTTTCCAGAAAAGCATGCTTGACTGATTTTATCGATCCTTCGGATTCAAATCAAGTAGACGGGAATAATAAAAATGATTATATTCAAAAAAACCAGAAAGATTACGGACATAAAAAGCGTATCAAACCATGACGCACAGGGACAAAAAGCCAACAACAGATCGTACCAAAAGGATTCAAAAAAGGTTTTAGGGGATAAATATATCTCGGATACTTAATTATGTGAATGACACATTTTGATTATATGATTCTGATATAGTGATTTGTTGATAACATAACTAGGAAACCTAAAGGTTCCCTTACACTCCCTCCGTTCCATTTATATTGGTGATCAAAGTGAGGCGAGCCTATTTATGTGGTATTTTTATTCACCCACCCCAAAAATAGCACATTATTCTTTCTACAGTAGTCATGAATAGGCTCGATAATGAGACCATTAATTAAAGAACCATAATGGATTTTTGACACCGGATTGCGATTTTTGACACCGGAAATACAATTATATTCTCAACCAATTGTATAGTGATGGCAAAAACTAAACATAGTAGCAGTAAAAAGGGCAGTAAAAGACCAGGAAATGTAAAACGTATCCAAGAAAATGTGAATACAATCATTACTATTGTGTCCAATACATTGAATATCGATGGGAAAATTCTCCCGCCTTTAGATTTAGCTGGTTTTGATTTGCCTATATGTGCTGCAATATTATCTGTAACCTATGAGATTAAATTGGAGAAAAATGAGTTATCTATAACCCATCTTAAAAAACCGTTGCGTGCGAATCTTTTCAAGATTGGACAATTGAGACAAAATGGAGGAGGATCAGGTGAGTTAGTACGTCAAAAGTCGACTTTAGTATTATCAAAACGATCCTTTAAGCACTTACTATGGTTATTATTTAGCCTGTTTACGGTGTACATTACAACAACATTTTTATCTTATACATACTTGGACTCCTTACGACTACAAGATAGATTAGCCAAAGTGAAATACAACCAATTGAAAGGCGAATTGGAAAGGGGCATTAACTCGCCAAAATTGACTAGTTTAATGAAATTAACGGAATTGTATTTGCAGTACGACGATTTGGAGACAAATGATGATTTTCTCAGTGCGCAAAAGGCGGTTCTGATTCAATATATTGATCATGCTACTGAAATCAACGGTAAATTATTATTGCCTCCTCCTCCTCCATTTTCAATAGACAATACAAGCAAATCGTCCGGAGACCAATTACTGGATATCGATCAAATACCCAGTATATGGAGCAGTATATCGATACTTTCAAAAGGGACCGATTCATATGTCAAGTCTTTATTAGCACCGTACAAAAATGAAATACAAGATTGGACAGAATTAGCGGAACGTCAAACACAACAAATCAATCAATTACAGAAATTGGGCAATGAGCTTGTAGAAAAAATGAATAAGGATCGTCTAATCTTAGAAAAGAAAACAAGCAGTTCTACTGAAGTAATGGGTGCTGTAAATGATATATTTTCCAATATGTTTGACTACATGATCGGGACAACAAAAGTCTCTCAAGTGTCTAAAATGGAAGGGAAACTAAAAGTGGCACACGAAATATTTGCCATTTTACCTACAGTAGGATCTGATTTATTATTTAGAGTACCCAATGTACCTTATCAGGTGGGTGAAATCTATGGTCATTATAAAAATGTATTGAACCTTATAATATCAGCATATGCATTTTCGGGGTTTATTTCAGCAATATTGATGATAGTATTTGGATGGTTAATCAATTCTTTGATCAAAAATGAAACGATGTCGGATGAAGAAAAACAACAAGTATTGGAAAATGCCGCGGATAAATTTTCACACATGAGTATGGGAGATATAGTAAAACATGGATTGGGTAAAGAATTAACGCCCGTACAAGTAAAAGAGATCGCGAATCATTTAATTACGAACATAATACCGGTAAGGAGCCAACAAAACACCGCAAAAAAGGAATTATATCAATTATTAAAAGAACCGATTATTCAAGAGAGTTCCAAAAAACTGAAAACCATTAAATCTAGTCGAGGTAAAAACCGAAGCCAAATCATTGAAGGATTTTTGAGTACTATAATGGGTGAAATTTATTCCAAAAGCACAACAATGGTAGTAAGCAATCAACGGCGAACAATAACCAATAAAGGGGGGCAAAAACCAAAGAGGAAAACGAGAAAAAGGGTATATTAGGTGAGTCTGGAATGTGGGTTTCTTGTACAATTGTATTACTGTAGAAGAAAAATGAGTGTTATGTGACTATAATTTCTGCTATTAATTTATATAATCAGGAAAAAATGGGGAAAATGAAAACGTGTAAACGAATCTGTAAAGAGAGTTATTTCAAGGAACATGTACGATGTCTAGCACCGGAGCAAAACTATCCCAACAAAGTTCCCAACAAAGCGACTAGGAAATTGATTCAAAAAGACTGTATAAAAAAAATATGCAATCCTAAATGTAAGAAAGTGATCGGTTTAGGAAGAAAAGGTCGTCGTTTTCATCCAGACTATTCTAAAGAAGAGGTCGAGCATGTTAAATCTATTGGTGGATTAAGTTTATGTCATGTTCCGATTCGAATCTTTGATATAATGGCACTTGAAAAACCGTCCAAAAGCAAGTCCAGTGAAAAAGCACAAGTAAAAGCCATGGAAGCAGGTACCCGTAAACCCAAGAAAGGCAAACGGTCAAGAAAAGCAAGAAAGTCCCGTAGAAAGTCCAAACGTCGTCATCGTTGAGAGAACTTTCGGTTGTAGGTATTGCACCGGATAAATTGATCCCATGTTCTTGTACAGTGATAATAACTGTAGAAGAAATAACACAATAAATGATTATATTTGGAATCAAACAGAATAATCGCAAGTAATGACTCGCACTCCCTCCCATCCAGGCGAAGGGTGTTTCTTTCTTTCTCCAAATTTTTTGGTCATTGCGTCATACAATTTTTGGATATCGTTAGGTGTTTCTCCATTCTCCTTTCTGTACCAGTCAAAAAATAGTATCTGTAAAACATCTTTTGGTAGGCGGTCATGTGGATTTGGTTCACAAGGCTCTAAATTTTCATTAATAAAAGCGGGTATCATCTCCATTAGTTGTTTTGATTTTAACTTTTGATACACACTGCATTTTGATTGATGGCGGTCGAGACCGTGCATGGATTTACATATTTTCCCACATTCACAAAAGTGGTTATCTCTAAGTAAAACTATAGAGTCACTGTCACGGATCTGTTGTACTCCAGCCCATGTAGGCGTAGGATTTTCCTTTAATTCTCCGTATTTCTTAGTCATTGAGTCAAACACTTTCTGGATCTTGTTGTAATATATTTCTCCATACTCCTTTATACACCAGTCAGCAAATAGTATCGATACATGCCTTTTATCTATACTACCTGTATTTGGCTCACATGGCTCAAACGTCTCATCGAGGAAAGAAGATACAATCTGATCAGGTGTGACATTTTCGTCAACATGAATTGTATGGCCTAAATGATCATCCAGTTCATCTATAGTAATTAAATTAAGATGCATAATATTGGTAAGAATGTCATGAAGATTCATTTTGTTGATTTTAAAGAACTCACGTTTCGGGGTTACGCGATACTCGTCTAAATGACTATGAATTTTTTTTTCTAGACTCCTGCCACTAGAAGTGACAATGACGTATTCTACAGTAAATGGGCTGGGAATACCCGAAGTTTGCAAATTCTGGGCTCGTAAAGATGGGTGATTTCTTGTCCAACCGATTTTTAAAAAATCTTGTGGATACAATTCATTAGAGAGAATATACACGTATTGGTTAGTCATGGTAATGATATATATAATAAAGAATTTATTTAGTTTATCGGGTATTTGTTTTTGGGAAAGATGGACTGTAGAAGAAAAATGAGTGGATATCATGTTGATCAATACCCCTTTACTTATTATCTATTGTACTACCAGATGAATTATAACCATCGCATGTATTACATATGTTTTCATCAGTAATATAAGTGTCTTTTTTCCCACATGTTTCACAAGTAAATAAAGCAACATGTTGTAATATACAAGGGCAATGATTATCATCATCTAATTGCCAAACAATATTATTAAATATTAATTTTGACATTTTTACTGGGTCTAATTCAGAATATATTGAGTCCCAAATTCCAGTTTCTATAAATCCATTAAAAAAGCCGCGAATCCCATAAACAATATCAAATGCAATCTTCTCAGTCCATTCTTTATTGCTATTTTTTGTTATTAAACTAAGCGCATCTGAAATGTAATATTGGATATGTAAATTTTGTCTGAGTGTTATCCCTTGGTACGACATATGTTGGTACTCAAAATTGTCTTCAATTATCCATTTATCTAAACCATTTTTAATAATTTGATACGCATCTTTTTTCTTTTCTTCCCATTCTTTCAAATTAGAGTATTCTATTTTAGGAGTGCTATCAATAATTGTAGAATTCATTTTATATAATAACATAATATTTATTTAAGTAATTATTTAACAGTTCTTGTACAGTGTTAATAACTGTAGAAGAAATATTATTTAAGATTATTTTTTGCTTCCAAAAATAAAACATCAAAGTCTTTGTCCAAATCTTTGTTCAATTTTTTATCCTCTTCCTCGTATTTCTTGACAAACTCTTCAAATCGACTTTGTTTTCTCGGATCAAATTTGCTTTTATATTTATTGTAAGTTTCTTTTAAGGCATCATATGCAGCCATTTTCATTTTGAGATACAACATATCCTTGGGAATATGATTCCATTTATTATTTTCCATTATTAGACACATTTTTTCCTTTTTGTTTTGCAATTTAATATTATGATTTTCTGGATGGTCGGGGTTAAAATGGACGTCATTTAAATAGGTTTTTAAACTCTTGTAATTTTCTTTACAGTATTTTATTTTTTTCTCATCAGTGATATAGTCAATTTTTTCTTCACCGAATGCATTTATGGTGACATTAGTGATGTTATTGATAGTTTTGTTTTTGCTATTGTCATTGTTATTGTTAGTGACTTTTGTAGTGTTGGCTATTTTTTCCTTAAGTTCGGCTATTTCTAGTTTATATTTCAGTTTTTCGTTTTCATGCTGAAGATCCTTTATTTGGGCATCTTTTTCCAATTCTAGTATTCGATTATTATCATGATTTTCTACAGTAGATGACATGTTAGTATTTTTGTTGTTCTTTTGTTTTAAGTCTTGATATAAAGTACATTTTAAACGATGAGTGTATCGTGCTTGACTGGATTTGTACTTTCTGCCACATTCACAAGGGAACCCTTCTATACGATTGACTTTGTTAAAGTGCTTTTTTGATTTTAGATGTGTTTTCAAACAGTATACACTGTAAAAATCAATAGAACATATGCTACAAAATGTATCACTCATTTATATATATTGTATAATTAGATATTCCTAAATACTATTTGTAGAAATATATATATTTACAATTATATTATATTTTATTAATGCCAACTCTATAATAGTTTAATTAAAGGTCATTTAATTGTTATTTATATGGTATAGTAACAAATATTTGTAAAAATATATACAAGTGTTTTAAAAAGATATATATCTAAAAAATAAAAAGGGTCGTTTTTTTTATATCAAAATATTATTATAATTTGAAAATCCCCGATTGAACATCGAAATTCTGGATCTTATGATGGATCGATCGGTCGGGGGGTGTTCAATTTTTGGCCTTCTGGAGGTATTTTTTTGTATGAGAGAGAAGTGTGACAGGAATTGTAATATACATCTTCACCTCTTTTTGCCTCGCTGTGCTTATGTAAGATTTTCGGGATTATCGGGGTTAATATGTAGTTCTCGTAAATAAGAGGGGATGCATTTGAAAATTTCTTTACAGTATTCTTTTTTTTCCTCATCAGTAAGGTAGTCAAAATTTTCTTCACCGAATCCATTTATTGTGATATTAATGCTATTGATAGTTTTGTTTTTACTATTGTCATTGTTAGTGACTTCTGTAAAATTTTCCTTAAGTTCGGCTATTTCTAGTTTGTGCTCAAGTTCCTTTATTCTAGCATCTTTTTCCAATAATTTAATTCTAGCGTCTTTTTCTAGTAATTTAATTCTAGCGTCTTTTTCTAGTAATAGTTGAGTATAATCAGGAGTTTCCACAGTAGACGATATAGTGGTGGTAGCGGTAGAATTAGCACCCACATTATTACCCTTTATATGGTGTCTTTTTGTTTTTAGATGGGCTTGATAACTATGTACATTGGCAAGTTGTAGATCACATGCAGTACAAAAAAACTCGCTCATTTTCGGATATATAGAATACATAGAGATATTCCTAAATACTATTTGTAGAAATATATATATTTACAATTATATTATATTTTATTAATGCCAACTCTATAATAGTTTAATTAAAGGTCATTTAATTGTTATTTATATGGTATAGTAACAAATATTTGTAAAAATATATACAAGTGTTTTAAAAAGATATATATCTAAAAAATAAAAAGGGTCATTTTTTATAAACCAAAATATTATTATAATTTGAAAATCCGGGATTGAACATCGAAATTCTGGATCTTATGGGGATCGATCGATGGGGGGTATTCAAATTTTGCATTCTCTCAAAGTGCTAATATTCTTCTACAGTATGATAGAGGAGAGACTGGAATGGTAAGGATATAGCATCACCTCGCTCCGCTCGGTGAAAGGTCGGTCATGATAGACCGACCAATCGGTTCCACGTACGGGTAGCCATGGTGGTCCTGCGAAAATTACTTGACTTGACGTGATAATTTTTTATAATTCTATTTATATATAAATATGAATACGTTGAAAATTGTATTGATATCATTTATAATTGGTTCAATATACTATTACATTATGGAAAGTTCTATTCCATTAGACTCTAATTGCAGTTTTATTTCATCTATTTGGACGGATATATTGGCATTTGTTGCAGGAATAATAATAATATACAGATCGTATGTTCATAAAGATGATATATTAGCAATGATAGGAGGTGTAATTATAATCGAACATATATGGCAATTATTACCAAAATATACAATGAAAAAGTAATCATGGTCTGAAGAATATTGTCTCTACAGTATCACCTCGCTACGCTCGGTGAAAGGTCGGCTTAAGCCGACCAATCGGTTCCACGCACGGGCGAGCGAAGCGAGCCTTATATAATAACCCATGATATTGTATAAATTTCTCTCCAAAAAGTATTTTAGAAAAGTATTTTGTACGATGTGAATAGAAGAACACCGATTTACTGATATCCATATGGGTCAAATCGCAGGTCCTTAATATAGGTCCTATATACGCTTAATGTCAGCTCGTGGTGTGTATATTGTCCTTTATATCACGTATGTTTTTGTCGCTTCTCTTTGTTAATTCATTATTTAATTTGTCTTATTTATTCTATTTGTTTCAATTCTATTATTATTATTATTCATCTTCTATTATTATTCATTCATTACTTATTACTTATATTATATTTATTCTTGTTCGCGCTTAATCATTCTTATGTATAAATTCTTTATTCCTCTTTATTTCTCTTGTTACATTTTATTCTCTTGGTTGTTCAGTTTATTTATTATCATTTTATTTTTATCTTCATTCTTGTCTTTATTGTCTTGTTATCTTCGTTTTATATTTATATTGTCTTATCTCGTTCATTATTTGTTAGGTTTGGATCTTTCTCGCACAGTAGAGTCATAGAGTAGTTTTCACCTAAAGTTGTCGGCGGGTTGGCGACGGTGTAATTCCGTTATACCGTTGGCAAAACGTCGCGATATATGGTACCTCAATGTATGAATAAAAATTAGAAAAAAATATCATGGTATTATAGATCGGGGGTATATTGGATTGAACAGAATGAGTTGATGGATTTTGGAATATATTTAGGCATTTCGTGAAACGGAGGGGGTGTGGGGGAACCTAAAGGTTCCCCCTTTCCTAGACATTTTAACTGCGTTTAGCACGAGTTGGTCAATACAAATCGTGGCAGTCGGTATAGGTCGGGGGCATTCAAATTTTGCATTTATCAAAGTCCTAATATTCTCTACAGTATAATAGAGAAGGGAGACTGTAGGAAAATCCTCATTTCTCTCAATTCTTAATTTTATAGGAACTTTAGGAACTTTAGGAACTTTTTCAAAAAAGTTTTTTGAAACAACTTTTTTGATTTCATTTTTTGACAAGGAAAATTTTTCTATATATAATGTATATATACTAAAGAGTATGGATCCTATAGCCCTGGATTATGTAGTAAACGGAAAAAAAGTCGATCTAAAATCTGGAGTAGAAATTGGTAATAAATATTATTATGTAGATCGGTTTAAGGGGGGTAAAAATGGAGTAGTGAAAGCTTATTCTAATGAAATAGACAACGGAATATTGGTTGAATTTGTTGATACTAAAGAACAAGACATTATTTCTAATAAAGATAGTGTAAAATTTTTGTATTATATAAAAGAAGGAGGCAAACGCAAATCCCGTCGCAACCGCAAATCCAAGAAAGGCAAAAGGTCAAGAAAAGCAAGAAAGTCCC
>ERZ807291.7774-NODE-7774-length-12235-cov-5.883251_pt1 | contig 12235 bp, 6 predicted proteins | sample MGYA00521257_ERZ807291 | MGnify/ENA primary metagenome ERZ807291 (study PRJEB31413, sample SAMN03169783) | marine metagenome | biome: Marine; feature: Water; material: Subsurface seawater | place: North Sea | collected 2011-04-28 | depth 1 m m ...
CAATCTGCCAATTCTGGTGGAGATAAGTCTGTCTTTGCTCTATTGTATCCTCTTCAAGGTGAAACCATTGATCTGACCAGGGGGCTGGTTGCGTGGTATCCATTTGATGGAAATGCGTCCGATATGTCGGGCAATGGAAATGATGGTACGGTGTATGGTGCCAGCCTTGGAGAAGATAGGAACGGGCAAGCGGGCAAAGCCTATGAGTTTGATGGCGTGGATGATTATATTGAGGTTCTTCACGATCCCTTAATCGATTTTGATGTATCCGAACCACACACCTTAAGTCTTTGGATAAAACTCGAAAATGATAGTCCATCTGGAGCAATCCTAGGCAAATGGTCTAATTCCTATGATCCTTACCCATACTGTCTTAGATTCAGTAGCGATAACTTTGGTATAAGTGCTAATATTTACACTGGTGGTTATCCTCAAAACTCTTCCAATGCATTTGGTACAGGATATGTCACTATTCCTCAACAAATTAATGAACACATACAAATATGTGCTGTTTTCTACCCTGATTTGCTTGAGCTATATACTCAAGGAAAATTGCTCGTTTCAAGGAAAAGTGAATTGATTTCAGACTTCTCATCGAATACACACTCCCTTTTTATTGGTAAATGGGGTGGCCGTTCCGATAGGAATTTCAAAGGCACCATCGACGATGTCCGCATCTACAACCGTGCTTTGTCCGAGGCAGAGGTACAGGCATTGTATGAATTAGAAAAACCAAAGTTTAATATGGCGGAGTGTATGGAGCACTTGCCAACTGGTAGCTTGATTGCCATCCCGGCTGGTACATCTGCACCGTCTGGACTAAGCCTCATACAACAAGCCAACTTAGATTCCTTTGATTGGGTGGAACGGGCATCTGCAGGTTTATCGGGTTCAATTAACGAAGGACTTTTATTAGTGAATGATCAACTATTTCTCGCAGAAGGCACCTCAAGCAGCCCAGTAAAAAAATATGATTTCTTAGAAAATAATTGGGCTACAATTGGAGAATTAAATTTAGACCGTGCTGGTGTCATAACTGCTTCGCTTGGCGATACAATATATTTTATTGGAGGAAAAACTAGTTCAACAAATGTTCACCATTCAAATGTTTACGCCTTTAGTACTAAAACAAAAACTACAAGTGAAGTTGCACCAATGCTTATTCCGATTCAACAAGCAGCTGCAATCTCTTTGAAAGAAAAGATCTATCTTTTCGGTGGTCACACCCAAACTCCCAGTCTTGGTAATACAAACCGAGTATTCAGTTATGATCCAAGTATAAATACCTGGGAAGAACTTCCGCCAATGCCGACTGTCAGAAGGTCCCCCAAAGTGTTACATTATGATTCGAAACTTTGGGTTATTGGTGGAATTGGTAAACAAACTTCTGGGGGTACTATTATATCTACAGTTGAAAGCTACGACCCTGTAAGCAATAGTTGGCAAACTGAATCATCCTTAAACTTGGAAAGAGCATGGCCATATGCATGGAAAGCACATGGAAAAATGTATGTTGCGGGAGGGAGAGACGGTAACGGTTTTAATTTGGACTCAATAGAATACTACGATACCCAAACTGAATCGTGGGTAATATCTGGTAATCTTCCCTTGGCTATTCATGGTGGTGATGCTGTTGTAACTAATGATCAAATTTACTTTGCTGGGGGTTCTTCTGGTGAACAAACAACAAACTATATCCCATCCGACAAAGTATTCTCTGCCAATTTAAAGAAGTTTGATCTCTACCAAGTGACGGGTGGTGTGCCTGTAAGTAACTCGGTTGGATCGGGAGCAAGTGAAGTGATAAAAAATCCATCCAAGTATGGTCTATTTACACAGGAGGATATAAACTCCACACGCGATACCGCGAAAAAAGAGGGTGAGGATATTGGAAAGTCGCTGGGCGAATATTCCGTGATCAACAACCCAACAGGCTATGGACTTGTATCGAATGAGAATCACTTGTCTATTCTTGCGGAAACCAATGCATCAGCCCGATCAGTTGGTGCAGAGGAGGGTAGAAGTGAGGTCATTAACAACCCAACAGGCTATGGGCTTGTATCGAATGAGAATCACTTGTCTATTCTCGCGGAAACCAATGCATCAGCTCGATCAGTTGGTGCAGAGGAGGGTAGAAATGAAATTCTTACAGATCCATACTCTTATAATTTGGTGACTAAATTGGAGTATGATCAAATTGTCGAGAGCCTAAGAATGAACGACACTAATGCGACACCTTACACAGAAGGGTGGTTCTTTATCCCTGATCGGGGGTGGATATGGGGGACCAATGAAACTTACCCTTGGTTTTATGACTCCGACACAAGCGATTGGATTTATTTCAAGCAGGGCGGTGCTTTGCCACGATACTATAATTACAAGGCAGAAAAATGGTTGGAATGGGCGGACTTTGTAAAGAGGCCATAGGACCCTCATTACGAGGAATGGCTGCAAAACCCTGAACCATATGGTGGGGCAAATGTGCTAGGGGTAATCAAAAGTGCCAAGGAAGAGCACAAAACAAAGTTGGACTTGGGGGATTATCATGTAAAGGACTTGGCTCCGTTATCTGGGTTAAAACATCTGACTGCCCTAAACATAGGGGATAATGATATTACAGATATCTGAGTACTCTCCCAAATGGATGGTCTGCCCCGTCTGGTCCTAAAAGATAATAAAAACCTAGTCGATCTACATCCACTTACTGATCTTTCAAAACTTGAGGAACTGGACTTAATGTATAACGATCTCTCGCAGTTGGACCTGACTCCATTGTATCAACTTAGTAATCTCCGCATATTGCGAGTATCTGACTACTTGGTTTCTTTTTCTCAAATGAATGCATTGCAGGAAAAACTTCCAAACTGTCAGATCCTCTTTGTGGAAGCGGAAGATTTTGACTGGGATAACTAGACCCTCTCCATTGTTTAGGCCAAACTGGCACGAATTGCCCAAAGATGGGGCAATCTCAGCGACGAGATGAAGAGGGCGGTTTTGAGAGTGGTGGGGTAGGGGAATTTAGCAATTACTGCCCCAAGTTGTACAGAGCCTGTACTTCGGTGGCGAATAAGGCACGGTGGTAGACGCGAACATCGTCAATCGATCCGTTCAGCCCTGTGCCTGCATTACTTCCATTATCAGACCTATCCCTGCCGATTGCCTCGTTACGGTCTGAGTATGAGCTTAAACCTGAACCAGTACCAATATTTACTCCATTCAAATAACCAGCACATGTTCCCTGATTACCAGTTAACCCAAAGTAAACCCATGTATTCTTGACTCCTTTCAAAGTTCTAACCTTCAGTAAAGATTATATTTGTACAATTCCGTACTAGACATCATTTGTCCGCATGACTTTATACAATGGTATAATAATTTTTTCTTATTTTGACTGATTCATTACAACAGGAGTTTACATTTTTTGCGGATCCCCACATTGCCCCAAAGGATACTCCTATGAATAACGGGCATGGCATCGTATTGTTTACCTCCAATGACCCGGAGGAACTTATTCAGCGATGTGGGGGAAATTTGGGGACTCCGCTTTCCGATCCACTTATTAAAGAAGAGTTCCTTGTGCAAAGCAGGGGGATGAGTTCCTGGCTAAAACTGCAGTTGGCAGGCAAACTGGGGGTCTTTGCCAATGCTAAATTTCGTTTTCCAGAGGAAACAGTTTGGTTAATCCTTAGAGGCTTTCTGGGGAAAGGGCCGGAGAAAAACCCCTACACCAAGGAAGGCATGGCCTGGAAAATATTCCATCTGCTTCCAGACTTGATTAAAAGACAGGGAACCGTTTTTTCGCAAGTTTCCAGGTACCTCTCGGATGGGGGGGGAGATGACATCAATAGGATGTTTCGTCTATGCAGGCAGGTGGCAACCCTCTACGACTCATACCTGACTTACCGCCCGGAAATGATCATGGATTGGAAGGCCGGTAAATTACCCGATGCTGGAAATCGGTGGCAGGGGGTTCTTTGGCAGCACTTGCGAAAGGCATATAAAGAGGAGTCTTTACCTGAGTTGATAGGACAACTGGACTCCAGTCAAATGCCTGCAGGCCTGGAGTTGTTACCTGAGCGATTATCAGTCTTTGGGATTTCCACATTACCTCCGATTTTCCTCGATATACTACAGGCTTATGGTCGGTTTAGACTTCTTCACCTGTATGTTTTGCAACCTGCTCCGGTAATGTGGGGCGATATAGAATCTGAAAAGGATGCGGGGAAATGGAAGAATAGGGCGATCAAGCGTGCCCGTGAGCAATCGCGAAGAAAAGTCACCGAAAGCGACTTGGGGGTTGAGACTGGTAATCCCTTGATCGGATCTCTTGGACGTACAGGAAGAGATTTTTTTAACCTTCTGGTTGATCGGGATGCGCATGATTACCCATTGAACTTTCGAGAACCGACGGGAGATTCAGTCTTAGCCCGGCTTCAAAGATGGACCTTTGAAGTTTTCTCCAAGCAGCCGGAATTACGAAAGCCCGCAATCGTTGGGGACGAATCTATTGTGATCAATAGCTGCCATGGACCAATGCGTGAGACTGAGGTTTTACGAGATTATTTATTGAGAAGATTCTCTGAGGATTCAACTCTTCGCCCAAGAGACATAGTTATAATGATGCCTGACCCGGAGGCTTATGCACCTTACATCCGGGCGACATTTGGAGGCATGGGTAAGCATCAAAATATGCCGCAATATTTTCCGTTTTCTATTGTCGACCGGGAACCGAGGCAGGAAAGCTATCTAGTTGACTGTTTTTTTGACATCCTTGAATTCTTCGACGGTCGGGCAACCAACCGTGATGTCCTGGACTTGATTGATTCATCCGTATTTCGAAAAAAATTTGAACTTGAAGATGAAGATGTGGAAATATTTCGGGACTGGATCAAGCAGTGTCATGTTTATTGGGGGTTGCATGGAGAGCATCGTGAGCGGTTTGGTTCAACTTATTCCAAGGAACATACCTGGCGCCATGCTCTAGATCGAATGGCATTGGGCTTTTGTATGCACTCCAATGGGGAGCGCATGTGGGACTCGGTTTTACCCTTCGATGAAATCGAAGGAGAGAATGCGGTACGACTCGGTAAACTTTACAGGATAATGAGTGGATTGATCGAGTTGGAGGAAGAATCTGCAAAGGCTAAATCTCTCTCCCTATGGGTGAAGTTCCTTGATAATCTAACTGGAAAATTCTTTCCTTCCGATAATGATACTTTTTTAGACCGCAGGCGTGTACATGATGCAATCAGGGATCTTGGGACCGAATATTCAAAGCTAGCGGGCCACTCCAGGGTCCCCTTGCGGGTTGTTCGTTATCATTTGGGCAATGTATTGGATGTGGGCTCGCCGCAGGGGCAGTTTCTTACATCAGGGATTACATTTTGCGGACTGCGCCCAATGAGGAGTGTAAATGCAAAAATCATTTGTTTGATCGGTATGAATGATGGAGCTTTCCCAAGGCAAGTCAGTAAGCTTGGCTTTGATCTATCTGGTAATAGGCAGCCCGGAGATCGTTCCGCAAGGGAAGATGACCGTTATCTTTTTTTGGAAACCATTTGGTGTGCCCGCGAGTATCTTTATGTGAGCTATGTTGGCCAATCCATTCGGCAAAGCCAAAATATTCCTCCATCTGTGGTGATCAATGAATTATTAGACAGTCTGGATCAACTGGTGGACTTTGGGGAGACAAACGGAAGAGCCAGGAAAGCAAGAGAGGAACTGGTAAGGAATCAAACGCTACATCCTTTCGGTCAGGCAAATTTTACCGGAGAAAAAATCTCTCGTTCTTACTCGTTAGGCAATCTTGATGCGGCCAAAGCTTTACTTTCACCTGATAAGGAAACTCAGCCATTTGTTTCAGATGAAATGCCGGAACCGCAAGAGAAACTTAGTGATTTAACCTTGGAGGAACTGATTTATTTCTTTGAAAGTCCAGCTAAAGCATTTTTAAAGAAAAGATTGGGTATGAGTTTATGGGATGAGGATGCTCCTCCGGATGAATGCGAGCCATTTGAACTGGGAAGCCTGGAGAAATATTTAATCAAGGACAGGTTACTCAGAATTGCGCTGGAAATGGAAGATGATACTGATCTCCTTGCATTGGAAGGGGCCCAGGGTAGCTTGCCACCAGGAAGCCTGGGTGAAGTTTGGTTCAATGAAGCAAAAAGAGATGTCGAAGAATTTGTTGAAAGGTGGAAGGGTGAGGTAACGGGTGACTGTGAGGAGCAGGTCGTTATTGATGAGGAATTGGATGGAGTTAGGTTGCGGGGAGAACTGGGACCGTTTATCAACGGCAGGCAGGTCTTGTTTCGGTGTGTAAAAGAGGCGAAGGGGAAAGATCGTGTAAGCAGCTGGATACGGCACTTGTTCTCATCGGCATTCCTGGATCATGAGAAGGAGACAAGGTTTTACTCCCTGGATAAGAAGTTTATTTCCCTTCAGTCATTGCCCAGTGATTCTGCCCGTAAACTTATAAGTAATTTAATTACACTGTACAAAAGGGGAATGCTTAAACCTTTACCATTCTTTCCTGAAAGTTCCTATGCATTTGCAAGAAACCAAGCTGCATCCCTGAGGGATGAAAAAAGTGAGGAGGCAAAAAACAACCATAGTAAGGGAATACACGAAGCCAGGAAAAAATGGAACCCATCCAAGTATAACAAGGGGGAAGGAGAGGACTCCGCTAACCAGCTTTGTTTCCGTGGGGAGCCATTCAAGGATACAGAATTTGATCAGATCGCCTGCGAAGTGTACCATCATTTCATCAAAGCAAGCGAAGCGGGAAAGATGGAAGCTCAATGAAGGGCAATCAGGTATTTAATTCAGCGAGTACAGTTCTTACCAAAAGAGTCACTCTATTGGAAGCGAGTGCGGGCACTGGTAAAACCTATGCCTTGGCCCGCATATTTCTTCGACTGGTAGCCGAAGAAGATGTGGAGGTTGGGAAAATCCTAACCGTTACCTTTACAACCGCAGCAACCGAAGAGTTACGGGACCGTATACGCAGTCTTCTGGTTGAGGCATATGAGACTTTAATCGCACCTCCTGGGCAGAATGAGGAGGCCGTATTTCAGAGACTCAGGAATTTGGATAATGTTCCTGTCCAGGAATGCATACGCAGAATCAGGCTTGCTATTGCTTGCTTTGATGAGGCAACGATCAGCACGATTCACGGGTTTTGCAGTCGGGTGCTAAGCGAAAATTCTTTTGAAACCAAATCCCTTTTTGAGTCGGAATTGAATAAAGCCTCCAAGGACATGGTCAAAGAGGGAGTCGAGGAGTATTGGCGTGCCACCTTTACCTCAGCCAACCCGATAGTTTCCGCCGCTGCTTCGATTAAAAAAATAAAGCCTTCTGATATGGTAGATTTCTTTGAAAGTTTACCAAGGACTCAGGATTATATTCTCGGGTTTAAGGAGAAGCATGGCTTTCAAGACACACTGGAACGCCTCCTGGGAGGATTTGAGTTACTTCGGACGGCATGGAGGGAGGGGCAGGGCGACTATTCGGACTATGTCCTTACTTGCTTAAGCCGAAAGGATGCCCGCGCCAAAACTCAACTTGGCAGGCATGTCCGTATATTGAACCAGATGCTAATTCACGGTGAGGTATCGCCTGTCGGGATTGAGATACTTGATGAAATGCGTGAATCCAAGCTCAGAGCCAAAAAAGAATTCAGGGAAAGAGAAGTTCCTTTATTTGCAAAGGAAGCCGATTGCTTTTGGTCGGTTGTGGAATCATTTAGCAGAGCTGTACGAGTACACTGCGTTTCCTATCTCGAAGAGAAGATGAATGAATGGAAGGCAAAAAGAGGAGTAGTCTTTTTTGATGACCTGTTGAGTCTTACCGCAAACGCGGTCAAAAGTGAGAACGAAGATGGGGAGTCGTTAAGAACTACTCTGCGTGATTCCTTTGATGCGGCACTCATCGATGAATTTCAGGATACTGACCCGGTGCAATTTGAAATTTTCAGCCGACTATTTGGACAGAAAGGCAATCACTGGCTTTACCTTATTGGAGATCCCAAGCAATCAATCTACCGCTTTCGTGGAGCTGATCTTGAAGCATACTTTAATTTTGCAAAAAAGGCTAATGCACAGAGGTATTCTTTGGACACTAATTTCCGGACGGTTACTCCCTTGGTTGAAGCTGTAAATGCTTTTTTTGAAAAATCAGACAAGCCATTTCTTCACAAAGAACTTTCTTTTGTTCCCGTAAACCCCAATCGAAATGGGCCTGTGGATAAGGATAAAATGTTTATGGGTGGAAAGAGGTCAGCTTTTGTTATCCGGGAACTCGAATGGAACAAAAACAAGGAACCAAGTGCGGAGGAGGCAAGGTCAGCCATTCGTGTGGATATGGCCAATGAGATTGAATATCTTTTGTCAGAGGGCACGATTGGTAACTGTAAGGTTCGCCCCAAAGATATTGCGGTTTTGGTCAGAAGTAATCCTGACGCAAGAAAAGTCTGGCAATACTTCCGTCAAAGAGGGTTGCCTGCTGTAGTTTTTACAGATGTAAGCCTTTTTGATTCGCAAGAGGCAAAAGAAACCCTTTGGGTCTTGGAAGGTGTAGTAAATGCAAGGAATGAGCGGGCGATCAAGCGAGCACTGGGAACCGGATTGCTCGGCATGACAAGTAAGGACTTTCAATATTGGCATGATAACCCTGGGGAATGGGATGAATGGGTCGGACTCTTCAGGGAATGCCAAGAGAGTTGGAGGACGAAGGGTGTCTATGTTGCGTTGCACCAACTTTTCAGAGAAACCAATGCAATCCCGAAGAACTTGCGTAGACCTGATGGAGAGAGAAGAGTAACCAATTTTTTACACTTAGCTGAAGTTCTTCACCGGGCAACGTCTAATAATCCACTCTCGCCCTCATCCTTACTTAGCTGGTTTCGATCAAGAATTGAGCAAAGCGATACATCTGATGAGGAGTATCAATTAAGGTTGGAGTCACAATCTGAATCGATTCGGATTGTGACTGTACATAAGTCAAAGGGGCTGGAATACCCCATTGTTTTTCTCCCCGGACTTTCTTTTACTTCAGGTGGTTACAGGGATGACTTTAAATACCACAGGGAAGATGGTAAGTTGGTGGTTGATTTAGAAAAGACTGCCACAGATACTGCCAAGGCAAAGGGAAGCCAGGAGGAGGAGGAAGAGGACGCACGGGTGCTTTATGTCGCCCTTACCCGCTCCGCTTCAAGATGCTATGTCTATCACGCACCGGTCAAAATTTCCAGTAATGCCCGAGTTCCTGCACAGGTTAGAATGATGCGTTCTTGGCTATCAGAGGAAAATGCTACCCACCCAGAAGGGAATTCATTGGCGAATCAAGTTTCAAGATGGGTGGATGCCCTGGGTGGTCGTGCAGAATTCAATTTTTTTACCGCCAATCAAGACAAAAGAAGTCACTTTGTGAATGATCAATCTGTCCGCTTGAAGCCCTTTGATTTGCAGGCAGAAATCTGGGATGAAAAGAGAAAGGTTCAGGGTGCTAAAATAGTGGAGTCTTTCAGTGGGCTATCCAGGCAGGTAGGGTTTAACGGAAGAGACCTTGACAGTACCGGTGAAGGGCAGGGGCAGCAAGAGGACTTCACTGGGGAAGAACAGCAACAGATTTTCAAGTTTCCTGCCGGTGTAAATGCAGGAAACTTTATGCATGATGTATTCGAACATCTTACTTTCTCTGACTCTTCAAATTGGAAAGAATTTATTGCTAAAAAGCTCGACGAACATCAATTTGATTCCAATCAATGGACGCCTGTGATCCTCGAAATGGTAAAGGAAGTAATGGGGACGGAATTGAAACAGGGGTTTTGCTTAAACCATCTTAAGAAAAGTGATTGCCTGGAGGAAATGGAGTTTCACTTCCCCGTATCCTCTTGCATGTTTGCGGAATTATCCCCGCATTTCCCTGAGCACTCTAAACTCAAAAAATATCTCAATTGCATTGCTATGGATGAATGCATGGGACTTGAAGGGGATGGATACCTAAAAGGGTTGGTCGACCTGACATTTCGAAAGGGTGGCAAGTATTATATATTGGATTGGAAATCAAATAAGTTGGGTGGTGGCAGTAAAGCTTTTAACGAAGATGTAATCGAAAGAGAAATGCTGACTCACCATTATATATTACAGTACCATATTTACACGGTTGCTTTACACAGGTTTTTACAAAGCCGTATGACAGAATATAACTATGAAAGGGACTTTGGCGGAGTTTATTATCTTTTTGTTCGGGGTATGAAAAAGGGGACCAACCGTGGAATATTCTATGATTTACCTGACCTTGAGACTATTCAAGTTTTAGAGAAATTTCTTGTTTCTGATCAATGAATAGAAATTCAAATAAAATCAAGAGCTTGGAAATTGAGGCACTGGCATCGTTGGTTTCTTCTTTTTTTGGAAATAGAATTGGAGGAGAAGATGGCAAGTCGCTCTCAACATTAACTCGGGCGCTAACGGAAAGGGTTGCCTTGGGTTCCAGTCATCTTTTAGCAGATGAGGTAGATGAGATTTATGATGCCTGGAAATCTCTTCCCGCCGTGGGTAATGCAGATGCAAGTCTTCCCCTTGTTTACACTGATTCGGGGAAACTCTATTTCCGGAGATTCTTCGAATATGAAAGGCTGATCGCTCATGTATTTAATAAAAAATGTGCCAAGGCTTCAGATAAAGTAAGCAAGGAGACAGAGATATTTTTCAAGAACTCTCTATCCCCTTTAGTCGACGATCAACAAGCGCTTGCTGTGGGGGCGGTTCTTCAAAGAGATCTGGTGCTGCTAACAGGAGGCCCAGGCACTGGCAAGACCCGAACCATTGTGGCCATGCTAGCCTCTTACATAAAGGAACACCCTGATAATATTATTGCATTGGCAGCACCTACTGGTAAGGCAGCCTTACGCATGAGAGAATCAGTATTGCAAACACTGAAGTTGATTGAATTGCCTGATGCCTTACGCCAAAAAATAATTGATTCCTCTAGGGCGACAACTCTACACAAATTACTCGGTTCAAAAACTGGGTCGGTTGATTTCGAAAGAAGCAAGAGAAGTCCGCTCCCTTGCCATCTTGTAGTCGTGGATGAAGCATCTATGATTGATCTTTCTTTGATGGCAAAGTTATGCGATGCCTTACAGGAAAAAGCAAAACTCGTCTTAATAGGAGACGCTGATCAATTAGCCCCAGTTCATGGTGGGGCTGTTTTTAACGGACTGGTTAAGTCTTTCCAGCCAAATGAATTTCGGGCTGAGGATTTACCAATAATGAAAGCCTTTTCAGGTTCAGCAAAACTGTCTTCCATAAACAATATTCTGGCCGGGTCCATGATTCAATTAAGTCAGGTTCATCGCCGAAATGGCACGCACTCCTCCGCAAAGATCGGAGAACTATGTGAAGCGATTAAGGAAGGTAGGGTGGAGGATGTTTTATCCATCATCCATTCAGGGGCAGAATCCATTGTCTGGATAAGAGACCTCGATGATCCCCGACTGGATTCATTGATATATGATGAATTTAGCGAATTATCAAAGGCTCGCTCTCCAACTTTTGCTCTTTCCAAACTTGGTGGATTCCGAATTCTTTGTCCAAACAACCAGGGGCGTCATGGGGTATCGAGTTGGAATCTCCGGGTAGAAAAAAAATTACCCGATACTGGTGAACAAATGAGACCGGTTGTTGTACATGTTAATGATTATGCTATCGGGCTTTTTAATGGAGATGATGGAGTTGTACTTGGTCCGAAGGTATATTTTCCCACCGAAGATGGGGTTCGTGAAATTGCCAGGTCGAGACTTCCCCAGCATAAAATTGGGTACGCAAGTACTATTCATCGAAGCCAAGGCTCTGAGTTTAATAAGGTTGCGGTGGTCTTACCTCCGGAAGATTCAAAACTCCTAAGCAGGGAACTGCTTTATGTTGCGGTTAGCCGAGCGAAGGAAATGGTTTTTTTAGTAGGCTCGGAGGCTTCCCTGATAGCAGCAGTAAAGCGAACCGAAAGACAGAATTCGGGGGTTTGGGATTTAATGAATAATTCATAGCAACAAACGCAGACAAACCCCCATATGTTTAAGCTCTTTTTTCAGGCAAGAGGGTTTGTTACAATGCACTAATGATAGAAAACCCTGTCCCTAAGTTCAGGACTGGCTTTCGGTTGATACTAGTTTATTTCCAATTCCGTAGACTGTGAGTTCGATAGACTGATATGTAATGTGGACACAGAAGAA
>ERZ807291.7777-NODE-7777-length-12231-cov-5.740555_pt1 | contig 12231 bp, 13 predicted proteins | sample MGYA00521257_ERZ807291 | MGnify/ENA primary metagenome ERZ807291 (study PRJEB31413, sample SAMN03169783) | marine metagenome | biome: Marine; feature: Water; material: Subsurface seawater | place: North Sea | collected 2011-04-28 | depth 1 m m ...
AGTCTCGCGGAAGAAAGAGCATGAAGTCTCGCGGAAGAAAGAGCATGAAGTCTCGTGGAGGAAAGCGCAGAAAGTCCCGTTCGAGGAGACATTAATGCATGGTCAGTCCCAGTTATGAAGGGTATAGCATAACCCAGTTTCCATCTTGAAAAGTAAAAATAACAAGCCACCGAATCGGTAGTTTGTTATTTTACCATGTTTATGTTTATATAATTACTTGTTAGCACCTCCATTAGCAGGAACAGGAATATCGGCAGGGTTGATTAGCGAGAGCGCTGGTGTAGTATCCGTAAGAAGCCCGTTGTCTTGAAACAGATTCTTCATCTGGACACATGTGACAAGAGGGTCCGCCTGCGTAGAGAATTTCACATAGACGCGCACAGTAACCAAACAATCAAATAATGAATTGTGTAGGTTGTTGGGCGTGACCCCAAAGAGAGTCTTGTGCGCTTCTTCCAGTTTAGGCCATTTGTACCTCTCTGTCTTTAGAGAATTGTGTGTCTTAATACCGTTTGGGCGTGAGCTGGGAAACGGTATTTTACAGAACTCGGTCATGGCATCTTTAGTGCATACATACCTGTCGCGAGCGATTTCGCCTTGGAATAAACGCATGTAGTCGTGGTAGGTTGCATGATGTTCAACGGTATCAGGGTACTTATCCCGAACTCGTAACCAGGCAGACTTGATCATTTGCAAATCAAAGCTCATGTTGTGTGCAATCACCTTGGTAATACCACGATCACACATATCTTTGTAAAACTCCGCCAACACCGCCTGAATAGGGGCGCCCTCGCGCTGCGACTGTTCTTTAGAAATACCGTGGATTTTCTCTACCTCGGGAGGAATGATCGCACGATCTGGTACGCGCACAATGTTGTTAACCATCTTATCTATGGTGTGTGTTTCGGTATTGTATATGACATATGATAGCTGCACGATGAATGGCCACATTTCCATATTGAGAATGTTAGCCTCCCGTACTCCCTTGAGAGGAAGACCTGTGGTTTCTGTATCAAAAGCGAGAATGCGTGTCATAGTAGTTATTGCAATAAATGGTTTGTTAGTTGCTTATTGTAAAAATGAAAAAACAGGATCATTTTCTTTTCGTTTCTTTTGTTGGGGTTGGATGGTTAGGCGAGCATGACAGGCAGACTACACACTCGGTTCTTGGGGTATATCAATAAGGGGCTTCTCTTTGCATGGCGCGTAACTCTGGCGATGCCACTTTGTAATGCCGTGTTCGCGAATTCCCTGCATATGTTGTTTTGCACCATACCCTTTGTTGCCACGAATACTGTAAATCTCGTTGAGCAGCGGGTAGGCGTCACATAATTCTTCAATATATTGGTCTCGCGAAACCTTTGCGAGAATGGAGGCAGCTGCGATACAAGCATATTCGTTATCCCCCCCTTTGACGCAGGTGTGTGGGACAGCAGTGAGCTCTCCGGTGGCCTTGTCAAAGTTAAGGTAGCTATTGAAATAATTTCCGTCTACCAGAAGATGATAGGCTTTCGTGGTGCCATCCATCCGTTCCTTACACATACGCATGCACTCCTTGATTGAGCGATGCATGGCATGCTGTGTCGCCTGCAATATGTTTATTTTGTCAATGGTTTTCTCGTCTTCGTAACAGACAGACCATGCCGTCGCGTTGGTTTTGATGTATTCCGCCACCTCCTGTATCTTTTTCTTTGATGTGAATTTTTTACTGTCCTTCATCCACGAGTAATGAAACGCGCCCTCGCCCTCTTGGGCTTTAGGTAAAATGACTGCCGACGCATAAACGCGGCCAAAGAGAGGACCCCGCCCCGCTTCGTCAATACCAATGTCAAACGTTGCATCGTCGTCGCTAAAGGAGATTTTCAACTGCGGAGTGGTTACAGACATATTCGGCTTGGTTGGCTAACTGGCTGACGATAGGGCACGCTCCCTATGTATGTGTCTATATAGATATCTCTTTCTTGTATGCATGATAATATTATATTGTTTCATTATTTTTTTCACAACATTCTATATACAGTAACGAACAATGAAATTCAAGATTAGAGGTTTTGAAGTCAACACATTGACTATCATCATGGCAACTCTGGTTGTTCTGGGCGTAGTATATGTGTATTTAGAATACGGGGGCGGAGGTGTGAAAGAGGGGTATCATACCCATGCAGCGGAATACGAGGCGGCTGAGGTACCCAAACAACAAGAGACTGGTGACGACAAGGTTACCATTATCAAGGTGAATGCCACGCAAGACAATTACAACCACTATACCGGCGAATCCATGCCGGCGGTGTTTTATGGTCCGGAAGGAAGCGTTGCCAAGGTATCTGTGGATAGTGCGGGAGACGCCATCATCATCACCACAGACAAGATGGGGAAAAACAACACCTATAAGGTGAAGGGGCAGAAACCGAAGGCCGGCGGATCGGCCTCAAAGGACGGAACCACTGTCTATTACGGACCTGACGGCACCAAGGCCGTTGTGTTCATTGATAACACTGGAAACAAGGCAATTAGAATGGTGAAGACAGACGGATCTAACGTGATATACAAGTCAGTAACGGTTGAATCCATCACAGCGAACCCAACTATCGCGGACAATACGGATGCGTACCCCGAGAACACGAGCCCTGATACTACTGTGGCTGCCTCCGGGTATGATGAGGCTTACTCGCAAATGCTTCCTCGTGGCATCCCCAAAACGATGATTCCATCGGGTGACGAGGACCTTTATATTCTCAAGACAGATGTGGTTCCCCCCGTGTGTCCCGCGTGTCCATCACCCATTGTGAAATGCAACGAGAACGGAGGGAGTGACAAGAAGCCGCCCCCGTGTCCTCCATGCGCGCGTTGCCCCGAACCCAAATTTGACTGCAAAAAAGTGCCAAACTATGGGTCGGGTAACACGGGCGCGAACTATTACGGTGCCGACGGTAGCCAGGGAACAATGAACGGACCCGAAGGAGCCGTTGAGAATTTCTTGCCCCAACCTGTCTTGCAGGATTACACTACCTTTGGCGCGTAATTCTCACGTATCATTGTGAATCGCCTCTTAACAATGTAACCATTTGCATAAGTAGATAGTTACGTTGATTCACATCTATATCGCGACACATAACCCGTATGGCTAGTCGCGCGTTTTCAAACATTTTTTGTCCATTTGGAAGGAATTGATCCTAGTTGTTTGTGGGACTATTTGTATCACGCACTTGCTCTTTTTTCCGTAAAGAGGTTCAGTGCACCCTTTCTCGTGTTGTTTATCTCCACGCTTCCGCGTCTTTCGCCGCACAACCTTAAATACCGCCGGTCGCTCCTCGGTACATCTTGCGCGAAAGTGTTCATATCGCTCGCGAACATCACAGTAGGTGAGGTTTGACTTTTTACCGAGCATGGTGTTGATGAGTTCGTGGAGATTGTATATGTATCGCGAAAACGTGTCTCTGTTTTTCATACAGGACATGGTAAGGGGGAGCGACTTGAGATTGGTAACAAGATTCAACCGACAATACTTGCAAGGAAGAGTGTGTTGCAACGATTTTACAAACGCCATATACTCGCCCTTTTCTTTTTTCGTCGGGGCGATCGGGTAATTGAAACTCATTGTGTGAAGATAATGCCACATACTTGGTCCCCACACACTGGTGAGCATTCCGTCTCCGCTTATATAGTCCTTTCTCTTGAATACATACTTTTTGCGGGTCCGGGACTTTCTAGCGGAACGCGCGCGTTTTGTGGAATGTCGCGTCGCGCGCTGCCGGGTCACTTGTTTTGAGTTGAATACCATCGTATGTTTCTATATATCGCACAGAATAAAACTTTCCCAGAAATTATGACGGGGCTATGTCTAGCCAACGCGCCACCGAATCACTTGGTGGAGGAGAACATGTTTAGTGATAAATGCGCAACCGAAACCTTCCGTTTTACTTGTGCTATGTAGCGATAATACTCTTTGTCGGTTGTGAATGCGTGTCTCTTTATGTTTTCAATGACACCTTGATGGTTTCTAAAAAGCATGGTGATTATATTAGTACTGTTAGTTGTGTCTATATTCGTTATACTGATATGTATTTATTCTAAATTAACTATATAATGAACCCGGCGACTATAGGTGGTGGACTTCTTGCCAACATCAAATCTAAAATGACGCCCATGAATATCACAATCGCCTTATTCGCGGTGACTCTCATTGGGGTGTCTGTGTATTACTATCACCATTACATGAATTCCAATAAGAATGGGTACGGAGACAACAGTATCCAAGGTACAAACGCTGGAGGCGTTCAGAGTGGTGAAGAGGGAGACGTTGAAATCATGTTTTTCCATGCAGACTGGTGCCCTCACTGCAAAAAGGCCAAACCGGAATGGGAGAAGGTGAGAAGTGCATACGAAGACAAAGGAATAAATGGGTACAACGTGCAGTTCACCGAAGTGAACTGCACCGACGAGACGCCCGAGGTACAGGCGATGGTTGAGAAGTACAACATAGAGGGCTACCCTACCATCAAACTGATTAAGGAAGACCAGGTGATTGACTTTGAGGCCAAGCCTACAGAGACGACCATCACGCAATTCCTCAAGACGGTGCTTTAAGAGCGTCAATCTCGCTGTCGCACTCACTGGCCACCGTCGCGATTTCTTCGCGTGACAGCTCGCTCTCTCCGCATTGCCAGCGCACCACATACCTTGCAGCCTGTTCTCTGCCCTTTGCACATAGATCTCTGCGCAACTCTCTGGACTTCACTACTTCGGATATGTAGGGAAGCGACATTCGCTGTGACTGAAATTCAATTTCGTTGTCTATCCTAGGTTGCAATGTGTCCGTATTTACGTGTCTCACGATCTTGCTTATGAGCGTAGACACGTAGTCAAGTATAGTTGAGTCCTGCGTGATTATTTGAGACGAACTTGTCTCTCTGTCATACACCTCGTAACTATTTTTCATCCCGATTATGTTGTCTGGCGAGTAGCCATTGTCTATGCATGCCTGTAGCGGATAGTTGGCAAACAACCCACCGTCCAAGTAGCATTTGGTGTCTTGGCAATGCGGAGAGAAAACGAATGGTAGCGCGGATGATCTGTACACCGCGTCAACGACACGCATGTCTGGGTGCGTGGAATGGGAGAACTCGCACGTGACGAATTCGTGAAGTTCGAACGAGAAGACATGCAGATCAATGCCAGAGAGATCGTACAGCTCTTTCAGCGTAATGTCGCTGTCTATATCCTTGGAGTCAAATATGGGCTTGAACACTGTCTCAACGAACGAGGAATCGAACACCCCCTTGTTCATATACGAATCCAAAAACAGCGTTGGCGACACGGGAAAGGTATCGTGCCACGGGCGATTTACAAAATACTCGTACACATCGTTCCACTCCATACCGATACACAACAACACGCCCACAATTGAGCCTGCGCTGGTACCGTATATGCTTTGAATATTTTCGGGTAGAATCACGGTATCCGTCAATAAATACTGGATGGCACCAATGGTTTGAAAGATGGACGGGCCTCCTCCGGCGAGCACAACATGGTGTATGTCATGCTGGCCTGTGTTTTTTTTGAATGATGTATCAGGTGTAGTGTCCGCAGTGTCCATGTTGGTGTGCTTGGTGAGGGATAATACAAAGGGAAGACAAGATTTTTTTCTGTGTTGAACTCAATAGACAAGTCCATGAGCACAAACATATTTAGCCTGGAAAAATTTGACGACTTCTCGGAGAAGCTCAATATTGACGAACTGTACGAAAAAAAGAAGCAATACGACTTGAACCAGCTCACGCTGTACAACAAGATTCTCAATAGGATACACGTAAAGATTAAATCAACCAGTCGTCAGAAACTGAACGAGCAGCATTGCTGGTTTGTGGTACCTGAAATCATTATGGGTGTGCCAAAATACGACCAGGGGGCGTGTATAGCATATGTGCTTGACAAACTCCAGTCAAACGGATTTTCTGCACGATATATTCATCCTAACGTACTGTTTATCTGCTGGAAGTTCTGGGTACCTAGTTACGTTCGCGACCAAATGAAGAAGAAGACGGGTGTGGTGGTTGATGAGTTTGGCAACAAGGTAGAAGAGGAAACACGGGAAGATGGGATCAATCCTTTCCAACCTCCGTCGGGTCCAAGCAAGTCTGTGGTCAAGGAAGGTGCTCACTCTAGGAAGGACTATGCATCCACCAAGACCTATAAGCCGCAAGGGAAGCTGGTGTACAACGAGGAACTGATGGATATGCTGGACATAAACCTGAAGTAGGGAAAGGACGCCGATACAGTGCAGCGAATAAGAAAAAATTATTTTGATGATATAGTATATATATATGCATCATTTGGGTGGAAAGAAGAGAACCGCGCGTAAAACGAGTGGCAGAAAGCAGAGAAAGACGCGTCGTTCCAGGAAGAAGGCATCCAAAACCGTGAAGCGAGGAAGGTCCAGGCGCAGCAAGGGGCGTCGTGCCAGAACCACGTCCAAGTCTATACCCAAGCTGGCAAAGGCGCTTGAGGCCGCCATTCGTAAGGTGGGTGGAGGCGAGCTCATTAAGATGGGTGGAAGTCCTATTCAAATAACATAACATGATAATGCCATGATACGTAGTTAGTGTCCTTTGGGCATAACAACAAGACCATACCTGTTGTTATGTTATCCTTGCAATAGCTCTTCTTTTGTGGACTCCAGCGAAGACAGCTGCGACACCAGAGTATCCTTTTCCTGATTCTCTACGATTGTCTCGTATATCTTCACTCCCTTTTTGTAGTCCTTCTCGCACGACAAATAGTAGTCCACAATAATCTTGCGCGTATCTGCGAGCAGACGGGTGAGTTTGGTCTCGGACAGGTCGGGATGAACTCGCACCAGCTTTTTCTCATTTTGCTTATCGTCAATGTCATACGTGAATAATTCATTCATTACCTTAAGAAGTTTCTCCTGCACATCTCCTGACGCTCGCATCATGTGCTGGAGCGTGAGCGCGTATTTCTGGAACAGCTCCTCCTTTAGGTTTCCGGGCGCTTTTCGTTTGAAAAGCGCATGAGGCCCCTGACAAGAAGCTGAGTGCGAGTAGTCGTCCAGGCGTATGTCCTTGAATGTCATAGGCGGATTCTCGGGAAGAGACTCTTGCCCGCTAAACGCCTTGTAGAACTCATGCACGTCCTTCACGTACTCGCGCTGCGTTGCGGGCGTCATCTTGGAGAATTTTCCGGTCTCGTAGTTGTACTCGTCAAAATAGAGGTCCTGCAGTTCAGGGATCCCCTGCTCGTCCTGAAGAGAACCGCCGTCGTCCCCGCAAAGAGAGGGGTGGAGCACAATGTTCCCGTCTTGGGGAATATGCACGAAATCCTGACCATGTTTCAGCTTGTTGATGCGAGCACTACACATTCCTTCGCGAGACAGTCGTCTATCGCGCGCGTTTTTAGGAATGGTATCTTTCTCGGAAAGACGCGCCCTCACCAGATTTCCCTGCTCGTCCTTGTATGTATAAACGGGATTGATGGTGGTGACGATGGCTGCAAAAAGGTGAGCTACGCGCACATAAAACTTGGCAATGCCTTCACACACACGTTTCTTGCGAAGTTTGCTGCTTTTGTCCAGCTTACCCAATTTGTTCTTGTTGAAGAAGACAACGTCTTCGCTTTTTTCCTCGTTGACGACGTCCTTCCCCTTTAGGCGTTGCGCAAGGTAGGTTATCTCCCTGTCGTTAAAGTTCCGCGCAATGATGTCGCGTGTGAGGACTACCAACTCGTCACAGTAGTCTTGTTCGTACAATTTGGTGAGACTCTTGAAATCGGCAGTCAGAATGTAGTTGGACGCGATGTAGTCAATCACGTTTTCCACCGACCGGTAGCTCTTGTGCTCGCTTGATTTTGATGAAATATTACCCATATACTATATCCAGAAGTTATTTGGAAGTCGTTACACTAATATAATTAAAAAATGAAACTATACTATTGTGTTTTTATCCGTTAAGATAATGGCAGAACGAAGCAAGAAACTAAAAAAGTCAGTGCAGGACAAGAGGCAACTGTGGAATGTCTTTGACGCCGAGGTGGTGGGCGACAAACCTCCGCTGGAATGTATATACAGAGAATCCAGAGACCGGGAACAGTGCGACCAGTGTGAATCGGCGTTGGCGTTCTCAGATGAAGGGTTCTTGACATGCACCAACAACAAATGCGGCATCATCTATAAAGATATGGTTGACCACGGCGCGGAGTGGCGCTTCTACGGAGCCGACGACAACCAAGGGGCGGACCCTACTCGCTGCGGCATGCCGATCAACCCTCTGTTGCGCGAATCCTCCTTTGGATGCAAGGTCTTGTGTCAGGGCGGAAGCAGCTACGAGATGCGCAAGATTCGTCGCTACACCGAGTGGCAGTCCATGCCCTACAAGGAAAAGTCGCAGTACGACGAGTTCCAGATCATCACCATCATGGCACAAAACGCCGGGGTGCCCAAGATGATCATTGACGACGCGATGCGGTACCACAAAAAGATCTCGGAACATGACCTGACCTTTCGCGGCGACAACCGCGACGGTATTCTCGCGTCATCCATCTACATTGCGTGTCGCGTGAACAATTATCCGCGCACGGCCAAGGAGATCGCCAACATCTTCCACTTGGACGTGACGAGCGCGACCAAGGGGTGCAAGAACGCCCAGACCATCATCAACGACATTGAGCGCGACATGGTGGCCTCCGACAAGACGAGTCTGGGGCGCACCAAACCTGAGGATTTCATTGAGCGCTACTGCAGCAAACTCAACATCAACGCGGAACTGACCAAACTGGGGATGTTCCTCTCTATGAAGATTGAGCGGGAACGGCTCATGCCGGAGAACACGCCGCAGTCTATCGCAGCCGGCGTCGTGTACTTTATTTCGCAAATGTGTCGTCTCAACATCACCAAGAAAGATGTGCGCGGCATCAGCGAGACGAGCGAAGTGACCATCAACAAGTGTTTCAAGAAACTGGACAAACAGAAGGAGACGCTCCTGCCCAAGGCCATTATCAGCAAGTACGGTGGCTCATAGCACTCGCATGTTTTAGTACATGACATGCACGATTAGAACCTAATTTCCTCGTATGCAGGACTTTCTAGAATATCAATGAGGTAATCAATTCCGCCACCGTTTTTTTGCCAACACGTGAGTAAATCAAACAGTTGTCTCTGCAACGCCTTCAGACTGCCTCTTTTTCTGGGATTCCCGTTATTGGATGAACTAAAACAGTGCATGTATTAATTTATCATACATAACTGTGTTATCCCTCCCCTCTGCTCGCGCATGTTCCGCCACCCCGGTTTGTCTGCGTGCGACGCCCCCCTTTTCTGCGTCTGCTTCTGTTTTTGTTTTTGCGCACTGCGCGCCTCGTTTTCCGGGGCCGACCGCCTTTACCGCTGCGACCATGCAAAGACTGACCGGAAATGCCGGAAATTCCGGAAATGTTTGACATGTTTTGACCGTATTCATCATCACTTTCGTATGGAATATCCGATATCCCGGAGATGTTGACTGGTTCGTCTAGCCGCCCGTCAGTATCGGTAGCCAAGTCACTCATCCTAAGCCGACCTCCGTCACCAACGCTATCTGAATCGGGTGTTATCTCTGCGAAGGGGGCGTGATCATCGGTAATTGTAACGGCAGGCCCATACAACTCGCGGGTCGCCCCAGATCCATTATCGTCCTGTTCCTGTTCCTGTTCCTGTTCCTGTTCCTGCTCCTGGATTTCTTGGTCTATTGAATCCGCCAATTCTTCTAGTGATTGACCATCCTGTTCAATGTTAGACACGGTAATGAAATCAGGGTCAATATAAAGCCCTGTATTGCGCTCTACTTGTCTCAACGGATAATTCAATTCGTGAAGTCGTGAGATCAGCGCGTTACGTACTTGGTTTATTTCTGTCGCGAAAAGTCCTCTGGCGTGCAGTGGTAGTTGATAATAAACATCTCGCAAAATATCCATGTTGCTCAGTCTCGCCAAGGCCATCACCAGATGGGTAGGATCGTCCTGGAAGTCGCGGATATCGCGAATCACTCCCTCGGCCTCGTCGCTCATCTGGTTTTGAGAAACACGTAATTCATCTCGGGGATGATTTGCGTAGTAATAGACATTGAAGAGATCCTCAATGCTGTTTACAAGATCATGTGTCCCCAGCTGATGTGATAGTTCAACGAATGCATATGGTCCATCAGGAACGCGTCCGTCGTATGAAGGTGGTGCCGCCCCTCCCCTCCGTGTTTGTCTTCGGGTTCTTCGTCCCTTACGTCTCCTGGATTTCTTATATTTCCTGGATTTTCGGGATTTCTGGGACGCGCATCCCCTGTAGGGCGCACACGAACTGCGCATAGTGAACCCGCGCGGTTTCCTTTTCGTGCATGCTCTCCGCGAAAATCGGCGGGGAAGACTAAATATTTTGCCGTCCCCTTTACGCACACACGCCTTGGCTCGCGGAGCCCCGCTAACGGCGCAGCAACTTTTTAATGGCATTAAGTATATTATAACCGCAGATTATAATATAATATAGCGACGTTCTTGCGTGTCGCTTCATATCCTTGTGTTGCTACAAGAGGTAATATTTGTGGAGGAAGTAGAGGTACACGAACATGGCGATGAGGAACAGATTGGTCATGACAATAGTAGGCAGCGACCGGTCGCGCAGCATGAGCGTGTTGGCATATACAATGACAGATATGGTCGTGCCCAGCATCGCGTGGCGCGTGTAGGCCAGCAGCGGCTCCCTGCCTTGAGCGCTGGTCACATATACCATAAACAGGAAAAACAAGGGCGCTGTCCAGAGGAAGGTGCTGATTTTGAGGTAATGGGGGTTCTCGTGGAACCCGTCAACGAAGAACGAAAATAACGCGAAAAAAACGAACCCGACGAGTCCGTTAAGTAAATTTTTGCGAAGGCTCATGAATATCCCGGGGTTGTCTTGTATACGTGCATAATTTAATTTGTGCACGCTAATGGATTGATCGGCGAGTTCGTTTGTGGCCAACGCGCCTTTTGCGCGTGTTCAGTGATCCCCCACGACCGGGACGATCGGGCATACGCCTTGTCTGTTTTGCGCGGACGGACCGGTGCCGCGTTCCACCACCACCTTTCTTTGCCCTCTTTTTCTCCTTTGCCCCCTTTGATCTGTTGGGCCCCACATCAACTGATAATTGTTGAATGGCATACATATCGCCGCCGGGAGGAAGATATCCTGCTTGTCCTGATGCATTTACCCCATCGGTTGCGCATGCAAGCATGATCATCGCGCGCGCAGCCGAAGGCCGGTCATTAGAGAGAACGAGTCGTTGTAGGTTTCTCTCACTTTTCCATTGTATCATTTGCGTATGTTGCGTATCATCTTTAAAATAGGACTGATAATCTACCCCTATCTTGTATCCTCCATGCACACACACAGCATTAATTTCCTGAAACAAATCACCGCAGCCTTTGAACACGAGTTTGGAAAAGGGTACAAACAGGGAGCATATGGCAGGAATGCTTGCGGGGTTGTTATAAAACCCAGTGTATAGACTTTGGGCGTCGGGAGTGTTGTTAATATTCGTACCTGTTTTTATATTTCCACTTGCATCAATAAGTATATCATAAAGGTTCATCATATATTTCCCCTTTGTACCGTCTCTTTCTATTCCTGCAATTGCTGTTTTCACACCAACGGGTTGTCTCTTGAAGAAAGCAAACACGTGTTGCAGTGTTTGTTCCAATACAAACGACGCAGACAAGATGTTGGTGCCTGTGCCTTTACCGGTTAAGCGAAGATTCTTGAACTGGAATACAGGTATATTTTCAACCTTGGGTGATTTGATAGTTACCTGCAGATCCACGATTTTCGTCTCGGGGCTCTTGCCTCCCTTACGCATAATAAGCTGTCCTTGGTAAGACGAGTTATTTGGGCTGGGGCTTTGAATAGTAAAATCCATATTTCCGTGCTCCAAATACCCTTCTTTCAGGACCGGCGACCTTTTCATGTCACTGAATTCACAGCAGAGCTGGGCGTCAAGGATAGACGTTGCGGGACAAAACAGACACTTCTTGGCTCGTATCAAATCATCGTCGCCATTGGACTCTCTAGGTTCGCCGCCGGCAGCGGATACTTTATGCCCAGTCTTTTCTTTGTGTTCATTGGAAATCTGTGTTGCGTTATTGATGATGTATTTACCGGAAGGCGCGTTCTCACCATAACTACACAATTCACTCTTTTTTATCTTTTTAACAGAC
>ERZ807291.7780-NODE-7780-length-12226-cov-30.366856_pt1 | contig 12226 bp, 10 predicted proteins | sample MGYA00521257_ERZ807291 | MGnify/ENA primary metagenome ERZ807291 (study PRJEB31413, sample SAMN03169783) | marine metagenome | biome: Marine; feature: Water; material: Subsurface seawater | place: North Sea | collected 2011-04-28 | depth 1 m m ...
AGACTAAGACTAAGACTAAGGTCAAGTCGAGGCCAAAACAAAATTTAAGCTTTAGTGAGCAGCACAGATTAGAAACCTTACCGGCTGAAATATCCAAATTTGAATCACAGATTTCTAAGTTGGAAGATTTACTGAGTGACCCAGATTTGTTTAATGCGCAACCAGTCAAGTTTAAAAAAGCAACAGAGGCATTGTTTGAGCGTCAAGAAATGCTGCTTTTGGCAGAGCATGAATGGTTAGAGCTTGAGGAAAAATCTGGTGTTTGAGCGAGTACTGATCAGTACTCCATAGTTCTTCGTTTCTTGTTATAAAATTTGCCAAAAAGAAACTGCAGTGTTTAAAAAATCTGGAAATTATTTTCGATTGGCAAGTGGCCATAATGGCAGGCTGTGTTATTCAACCTTTTTAAGCGTTAATTCCTCAAAGTTTTATTTTAGAACTAGGTTTGAGTAATGCTTCGAACTAGCAAATTACTGTAGCGTTCAAGTGGTTAAGTATAACCTAATAGTTTTGGGTATTTTAATAGATCTTACCTCTATTTCTCCTGTTTGGTGATTTTATGTTTTTCTGAATCGTTACAACGCATCATTATCTAGAAGCTTTGCTAAGGATTATTCTTCTCTGGTCATCGTAGTTTATAGATTTTGTAAATTATGTGGCATGTTCGTACAACATAACTGAAGTTTCGAAAAGATTTACACTTATCTCATGCGCAGAGCACCATCTAAACGAATGACCTCACCGTTTAGGTATCCCATCTCGATAATAAACCCGGCCAATCGCGCATACTCATTGGGATCACCTAGTCGAGCGGGATTAGGCACATCTGCTGCAAGAATGTTGCGAACATCTTTTGATAATCCAGCGAGCATGGGTGTGGAAAAAATACCTGGTGCAATAGCCATTACTCGTACTCCAATAGAGGCGAGATCACGTGCCATCGGTAATGTCATGCTTACAATGCCACCTTTGGAGGCTGCATATGCTGCCTGTCCTTTTTGACCATCAAATGCAGCGATGGATGCAGTATTGATAATTACGCCACGTGCACCATCAGGTTCAGGTGTGTTATCTTCCATAGTTGCTGCAACCAGCCTCGATATATTGAAACTACCAACAAGGTTGATGTCTAGTGTCTTCTTGAAAGCCGAAAGTGGGTGGGCACCCTTTTTCCCGAATGTTTTAATTCCAACCGCGATGCCCGCACAATTTATTGCTGTGTTTATACCATCCATATACTGTAAAGATTTGGTAATGGCAGATTGTGCTGATAATTCGTCAGAAACATTCGTATTAACAAAAAAACAGCCAATTTCTTCTGAAACGATAGCGCCACGTTCAGCGTTAATGTCTAATATAGTGACCTTTGCGCCTTGTGACGTAAGATAACGGGCGGTTGCTTCGCCAAGGCCAGATGCACCACCAGTAATAATTGCTTTTGTTGTGTTAAGACGCACTTTGCGTTCCTCCCGGAACTATAAATCTTTCATCAAATATCTAAGTTGTAAAAAATAAAGAAATACGTACTGCTATGATTTCATTTCCACATAAAAATCAGACCATTAGGGTTATTTATTCAAGTGTATTAGCCCTTATGAATCCAGCCACCGCCGTAGACCCGACTATCGTTGCGATTGTAAAATACGCAAGCTTGCCCTGGTGAGACACCAGCTTCTGCTGAAACTAGCTCGACTGTTGCCTCAGTGTCGTTGATAGGGCGAATTATTGCGTCGGTTGGAGGGCGAGTCGAGCGGACTTTGACGCCGACATGCCATTCAGATCGGCTAGAAAAAGGGGTGTCTCCTAACCAATTTACTTCACGTATGGGTACTGTGCGGGTGGCCAGTAATTCTTTGGAGCCCACTATCACCTCGCGTTTACTTGCATCCAGTTTAACAACATAAAGAGGAGTCGCTAAACCTCCTATTCTCAAGCCCCGTCGCTGACCTATGGTATAGTTTATGATACCTTCGTGTTGTGCGAGCACGTTACCGTTGGTGTCAACAATATTGCCTGGCGCAGCTGATTCCGGGCGTAGTTTTTTGATGACGGATGCGTAGTCTCCGTTGGGGACAAAGCAAATATCTTGGCTATCGGCTTTGTTAGCAACGCTTAAACCGTACTTTCTGGCAAGTGCACGCGTGTCGTCTTTTGAAGGTAGATGGCCCAATGGGAAGCGGAGATAGTTAAGTTGTTCTGTTGTGGTCGAAAACAAAAAATAACTTTGATCACGTGTGGCATCTGCTGCACAATGCAATTCTGGCCCACTTTCTCCGAATTTTCGCTGAATATAGTGTCCTGTGGCCATACAGTCTGCGTCAAGTTCCTTGGCTGCTCCAAGCAAGTCTTTGAACTTGATTCTTTCGTTACAGCGAATGCAAGGTACGGGAGTTGCTCCGCCTAAGTAACTTTCGGCAAACTCGTCGATTACCGCATCTTGGAATATATTTTCATAATTTAATATATAGTGAGGAAAACCCATTTCTTCTGCAACTCGGCGAGCATCATGAATGTCTCGACCGGCACAACAAGCACCTTTTTTTGCAAGTGCTACACCATGATCATATAGCTGCAGAGTTACCCCTATTATGTCATAACCCTGTGATTTTAACTCTGCGGCGACGACTGAACTATCAACTCCCCCAGACATTGCGACTACAACGCGCGTATCTTTCGGTGCTTTGTCGAAGCCTAAAGAATTAAATGAACTGGAGTAATCAGGCATGTCTATCTCTGAGATAAGTTTTGGTCATATATAAGCAAATACGCTTTTGTCTCAAGGGTTGGTTTGAACTGTAGTTAATGTTGCGTTTACAATTATAACTTAGCTTTCGCTGTTTTAAAAAATTCTCGAATGCTTCGACACCTCTAACAGGCTACCATTGTAACAGCCTGTAGTTTCTTATTAGAAATCTATACGCAAAAGTTGAGAGTTGTGTGCGAAAGGAATGAATTCGTACACGTAATTCTTTTTTATTTTAAATTTTGTTACTTTTCTTAGGCAGCGACAGATTGAAATCAAATAAGAACGATTTTAGGCTGATTAGTAATAGCCATGATTTTATTTTGTCACCTGTAAAGAATTTTCCTCCCAAGAATATTTTAGTACGTAATTATACCATTAGAATTTTGCTGAGAATTTTCAGTTTTAAGTCAAAAAATCACGTTAGGAATGCGGATCAAAAATATTCAGGGTTGTTAAGATAAAATTATGAGTCGTTTATAAAAGGATGGTTACCGTTAATTTATGATTTTATCTCTTTCAGTCTAAATTGCTTGGGAGTTACGCAATCGGACAATTGGGAGAAACTTACAGCGAGTAAGACTAGAACATGGCAAGCAGTGCAATTATCTGGAGACAGCATTGTGCGGGAGGTATGATATGACCGAACTACCTGATCCAAAATCACTTTCTAAATCTAGAGCGCAGGATGAGTTAGTCCGTCTTGCTACAATATTGACTAAAGCAAACATCGCCTACTACTCCAAAGATTCTCCAGAACTGTCTGACGCAGATTACGATGCTCTGAAACGGCGTAACATTTTTATTGAGGAATTGTTTCCTGATCTTAAACGTGCGGATAGTCCTACAGATCAAATAGGCGCTACTCCCTCAGAAGGGTTTCTTAAAGTTACTCACGCAGTTGAGATGTTATCTTTATCAAATATTTTTGATGACTTGGGAGTAAACGAATTTGATTTAAGGATTAGAAAATACCTCAATTTAGAGGCTAATTCGCCCCTAGAGTATATTTCAGAACCAAAGATAGATGGTTTGTCTCTGTCGTTGCGTTATGAAAACGGTCATCTAGTTCAGGCGGCTACTCGTGGTGATGGAAAACTTGGCGAAAATGTTACTGCCAATGCTCTGACGATAAAGGATATCCCTAAATTTTTAAAGAATGTTCCTACTGTTTTTGAGGTGCGCGGAGAAGTTTATATGGCTCACGCAGATTTTGATAAGTTAAATTTGCGTCAGAGCGCTGCCGGGCATAAGCCATTTGCTAATCCGCGAAATGCAGCTGCGGGGTCGTTGCGACAATTAAATCCTGCTATAACTGCTGCCAGACCACTGAATTTTTTTGCTTACGCCTGGGGTGCTTTGAGTAAGCCGTTATCGAAAACACAAATGGGTGCTATAAGAAAGATTGAATCTTTTGGGTTTAAGGTGAATCCGTTGAGTAAGATTTGTAATGGTCCAATCGAAATGATCAAAAATTATCACTTGATCGAGCAAAAACGCGCTGATCTTGGCTATGATATTGATGGCGTCGTTTATAAAGTGAACGAAATATCGCTTCAATTGCGCCTAGGTTTTAGATCCACGACACCGCGGTGGGCGACGGCGCATAAATTCCCAGCCGAGCTTGCTTGGACGCGTCTTGAGGAAATTGATATTCAAGTTGGCCGCACCGGCGCTTTAAGCCCTGTGGCGCGGCTTTCACCTGTAACGGTAGGAGGGGTTGTGCTGTCCAATGCCACACTTCATAATGAAGATTACATCGCTGGCTTTGACAGTAAAGGCGTAGATATACGTGCTGGTAAAGATATTCGTGTTGGTGATTGGGTTCAGGTTTATAGGGCAGGCGATGTGATCCCCAAGGTGGCGGACGTGGATCTATCCAAGCGACCCGCAAATACTGTGCACTTCGTAATGCCTGAAGTTTGCCCAGAATGTGGTAGCGCTGCAATACGTGAGGCTGGAGATGCAGTTCGAAGGTGCTTAGGTGGCCTAATATGTCCAGCGCAGGCGGTAGAAAAATTAAAACATTTTGTCAGTAGAGCGGCTTTCGATATCGATGGTCTTGGTGCTAAGCAGGTGGAGCAGTTTTATGCGGATAAATGGATTAGAGAGCCGGCAGACATATTCACTTTACGTAGGCGCTTTAGTGTTGGCTTAAAACAGTTGAAATATAGGAATGGTTGGGGTGAAAAGTCGGCCACTAGTCTCTTTGACGCGATTGATGATCGACGCAAAATACCAATTAACCGAATGATTTTTGCGCTTGGTATCCGTAATGTTGGTGAAGCAGCGGCAAATCTTTTAGCTGTACATTACAAAAGCTGGAGAGTGTTCAGTGCTGCAATGCGCGAAGCTTCTCGTGATGATCCTATATGGTGCGACTTAATTAGCATCGATGGTGTGGGAGAGGTTATGGCACAGTCTTTGGTAACAACTTTTCAGCAAGACGCTGAATGGGAGAGTATTCAGCGCTTGACTGCAGAGCTAGAAGTAGAGCTACTCGTAAAATCGCCGATTACCAACAGCATTTTGGCGGATAAAACAGTCGTTTTCACTGGGACCCTTTCAAAAATGTCTCGTGCTGAAGCCAAGAATAGAGCTGAATCTTTTGGTGCGAAAGTCGCTGGCTCTGTCAGTGTTAAAACTGACCTTTTGGTTGCAGGACCCGGCGCTGGTTCTAAAGTCAAGAAAGCCGCTGACTTAGGTGTGAAGATACTGAGTGAGGATGATTGGTTACAACTTATTGGTGATTTATGAGCCGACCTGAAATTCTATTTTCGCTTTTCGCAGAGCTAGAAAGTTTAAGTGGTATTGGCCCAAAAACAGCACAAAACTTAACTCAATTAGGAATTAATACGCCACGCGATTTGTTATTCACACTGCCATACAGCGGAATAGATCGAAAACTTATTGACACCGTCAAAAACGCTTCTTTTCCGTCAACATTAACCGTTCTTGTTAAAGTTAGCGATCATCGCCCTCCGCATCACCGAAGTGGTGCGTATCGTGTAGACGTGGATGATGCAAAAACGAGCTTTCAGCTTATTTTTTTTCATGGACGCAGTGACTATCTTAATCGAGTGTTGCCAAAGGATAGTACTCGCGTTGTATCAGGTAAGGTGGAGATTTTTGATGGTGTTATTCAGATGACACACCCTGAATACATCGTTTCAGAATCTGAAATATCTGACTTTCCCGCATTTGAACCAATATATCCACTGACGTCTGGTGTGAATCAAAAGACGATGTTCAAGGCTACCCGTTCGGCATTAACAAAGCTTCCAATATTTAATGAATGGATTGATTTGGAGCAAAAAACTAAAGCTAATTGGCCGGATTTTTTGACGGCTTTCCAGAAAGTGCATAGTCCAGAATCATTTGATGATATTGCAATGACTAGTCCTGCGCGAACACGAATAGCTTACGATGAGCTGTTGGCACATCAATTGACCCTTTCGCTAGCTCGTGCTTTTGAGCGTCGGATATTAGGGAGAGAAAGTCATGGAAATGGGCGACTGCAGGCTCTTGTAAGTGAAGCATTGCCCTACACTCCAACTGATGCACAACAACGTTCAATTCTGGAAATATCACAGGATATGGCCAGTGATGTTAAGATGAACCGTTTGCTGCAAGGCGATGTTGGGACTGGTAAAACGCTTGTAGCTTTTTGGGCTTTATTGATTGCGGTTGAGGCAGGTGGGCAGGGCGTTATGATGGCTCCCACCGAGATCCTTGCACGCCAACACTTGGAAAGTTTACAGCCATTGGCCGAAAAGGCAGGTGTTGTACTGGAGTTGTTAACGGGGAGAGACAAGGGAGCTAAACGCCGAGCTAAACTCGAGGCATTATGGCAGGGTAATATCCAAATTCTTGTTGGAACACATGCCGTTTTTCAGACTGATGTCCAATTTGCAGATTTACGGCTTGCTATTGTTGATGAACAACATCGTTTTGGAGTTCGCCAAAGACTGATGCTGGGGAAAAAAGGTCAATTTGTTGATGTACTGGTAATGACAGCAACTCCTATCCCTCGATCGTTAGCTTTAGCACAGTATGGTGATATGGATATATCTACTTTGGATGAAAAACCACCCGGCCGCAAACCGATTAAAACTGCGTTAATAAGTACTAGTCGTATGAATGAAGTCATTGAACGACTGCGGGCTGCGGTGGCTGACGGTCGTCAGTGTTATTGGGTTTGCCCTTTGGTTGAAGAGAGTGAGGTAGTAGATCTTACTGCTGCGGAAGATCGATTTGTAAGATTACGAGCAGCTTTAGGAGATGGAGTTGTTGGTTTAGTTCATGGTCAAATGCCGGCTGTAGAAAAAGATAAGGCGATGACCCGCTTCCAGACTGGAGACACCGGTGTGTTGGTAGCCACAACTGTGATTGAGGTGGGCGTAAACGTGCCTAATGCGACTATTATGGTGATTGAGAGAGCGGAAGTATTTGGTCTAGCACAGTTGCATCAGTTGCGTGGACGCGTTGGGCGAGGTCTATTGGCTTCAACATGTTTGCTAATGTATCAAGCGCCACTTTCGAAGTCTGGTCAACGCCGTTTGGAGATCCTGCGTGAGACTGAAGATGGTTTTAGGATTGCAGAGACGGATTTAAAAATGCGTGGATTCGGTGATTTAATTGGTACAGAGCAATCTGGAGTTCCCCAGTTTAAAGTTGCTGACATAGAACGGCAGGGCGCTCTTATGGCTGTAGCGCATTCGGATGCGCGAAAACTTCTAATAGATGACCCAGCACTTAAAAGTCCACGGGGTAGAGCGGCGCGTAATTTATTATGGTTGATGGGTAAAGATGAATCTATTCGTTTAATATCAGTGGGTTAATCTTTTTGTTCACTAATGTTCTTAAAAAGTTCTTTACTACATGGAATAAGTATGAGAACAATATGGCAACATAATGACGGAGACAACGGCATGACAACATTGCGCCATATAAAAGAAATTGTAAGTCGGGCTGAAGCCTACATTCTTCAAGATGCACTTGGAGTGGGTGCATTAATGGTGATTTTGTTGGTTGGATTACATCTTCCATCGATAATTTAATTTTTTACACGATATTGAATGCAGGTATCGCATAGAAGTTTTGGTCGCCATTCCACATTAAAACAAATCTCAATCTGGACTTAATTTAATAACACTAATAAATAAGGTGCATTGCTTTAATTGAGAAACACCCCGTGCCGTATAGTTATTTTCTTGGATGCGCGGCCTTTTTGAAAAATTTACCTTGATAAATTCTTTTTTGGTTGCAGCCGTAATCAACCATATTTCAATTTAAAGATGTTGGTGAGGCGAGATCCGCTTTTAACGCCAGCTCCATAGCTTCCAAAGTGGCTTCGATACAAAGAAGAATAGACGCATGTCTGTTTTTAAATTCTCGAGCAGGCTCCAAAACCTCAAACCCATCAAAAGGTGCATCCGGAACTGGGCCACTATTTTTCAGCATGGCGTATAATGTATCATGTGCGATACGTATCTCGGCGAGAGTTCTTCCGATGATAGCTCCGCCTGTAACTGCGGCCGCAGCTTGGCCAAGCGCACAAGCTTTGACGTCTTGGCCGAACGTTACAATCTTTCCGTCTTTTATTGTAATATCTACAGTTACAGCAGATCCACACAATGGCGAGCGTTTCTTTATAGTCGCGTCTGCAGACTCCAGCCTCTTATGATGTGGAATTTCTGCCGCAAGTCCCAAGATCCGCGTAGAGTACAACTTTATTAGGTCTGTCTCGGCGGGCATAGTCTCTCCGTACTGGTATCATTGATTATTTATTACTACATAGTCAGTCCGATACCAGAAGCAAAGGTTTTGACATGTCAGATAACGTTATTTTTGATCCTGCAACATTAAAATTTGATGATGCAGGTCTTGTGCCAGCAATTGCACAAGATATCGAAACAGGTAAAGTTTTAATGATGGCGTGGATGAATTCGGAAGCTGTGGCCAGAACCCTTCGTACTGGACAGGTTACATATTGGAGCAGATCACGTCAGAGTTTTTGGGTAAAAGGGGAAACCTCAGGTCACAAACAGTTTTTGGTTACTATGGCTATTGACTGTGATCGTGATTGTTTGTTGGTACAAGTTAGGCAAATTGGAGCAGCCTGCCATACAGGACGCTTGTCATGTTTTTTCACGGATATCACAAATGGCCCTGAAGTTGAACTGATGCCTCCAATAGCGTGATGAATTTATGCCATGTTTAATCATAGCCCGATCAGGACTTTAATATCTGCTGGTGTTGCCCCTTTGACTCGATAAGTCGCAATAGATCGGGCATCATCGCGCTTAGCCAACCGCTTTCCAGTAGCATCTCGTATTAAATGATGATGGTGGTAAACTGGAGTTTTTAAATTTAACAAGGCCTGTAAAATTACATGAATACGGGTAGCATCTGCCAAGTCTTCTCCGCGTATAACTTCAGTAATATTTTGTGCGGCGTCATCTACAACAACTGATAGATGATATGACGTTCCCATGTCGCGGCGGGCGATAACTATATCTCCGATAGTATTAATTGACTGGGTATTGCCGATGGTAACGGTGCCAAAAGCTTGCCCCGTTTCTTCATAATACAATGGATCATCAATCCAATCTAAAGCTTTCTTCAGATCGAGGCGAAGGTTAGCAATAGGGGGAACTGAACCTTGACGCGGATGCTTGTTGCGGCATGTGCCCGGGTAAATGACACCATCTGGTCCTTGTAAGGGGTAGCCTTCTTGTGGTGCCTGTACAGCTTCAGTGATGTCACGTCTGCTGCAATCACACTTATATAAAAGTCCAAGGTTCCACAGTTGGCTAATTGCTTTAGTATAATTCTTCAAATTGTTTGATTGCCGTAAGATTGGATTAACCCAAGATACGCCTAACCAATTTAAATCCTCGTAGATTGTAGCTTCCCATCCAGCACGTGCGCGGCTTTGATCTATGTCTTCAATGCGCAGCAGGAATGCACCTTCCTTTTTTTTGGCACGGTTGAATGACAAAAGTGCAGAATAGGCGTGACCTAAATGTAATGGCCCGGTTGGAGAAGGTGCAAATCGAGTTGTGTAATTCACGTCATAATACCATTGAAAGTGTCTATTTTATAGCTGGTAGTGTATAAAATCAGATAGTTTTTTCAGGTTGTTTAAGTTTCACTGTAGCTCTGACCATTTACAAAATATTTTCACATTTTTGCGCATAAAAATTTACATACCTTTTCTTTACTTGCACTGTGTGATCGTTGGTCCGCTAGACCAATACGTCAATTATAGCTACTTAAATTCATTTATTATATTTAGTGTAACGTTTATGCATTACAGCGGATCTGTTTACTGATCTAACGATTTAGTGCGGGACAGTTACACAATGATTGCCTACTAAATTCGATGCATTAGACACAAGTCATTAAACCTGACGTCAAGCTGCTTCTGTCATTTGAGGCAATAGCCAGCTTTTCCATTCATTTTTTGCACGGTCAGTATAAGCTTTGTAACGGTCTTTTCTTCCTCGCCGCCCTGTTTTCACTCCCTCGATTGGAGGAAAAAGCCCAAAATTTATGTTCATTGGTTGAAACGTTTTTGCATCCGCACCACCTGTGATATGGGTGATCAAGGCCCCCGTTGCTGTGGAATTGGATGGAACTTTAAGTGTACAACCTAGCAGTTCAGTTGCAGCCATTCGCCCTGCGAGCAGTCCCATTGCGGCGGATTCAACGTAACCCTCTACACCGGTGATTTGCCCAGCGAAGCGGATATTCGGACGGGAGCGTAAACGCATGTCGCTGGTTAGTAAAGTTGGGGAGTTGAGAAAAGTGTTCCGGTGTATTCCCCCTAAACGCGCGAAACTAGCGCTTTCCAACCCTGGAATGCGTCTCAATACTTCAGTTTGCGCACCGTATTTCATTTTTGTCTGGAAGCCGACAATATTGTAAAGAGTACCCAACTTATTGTCGCGCCGTAATTGAACGACAGCATATGGCTTGCTGTTGGGTTGATGAGGGTTAGTCAGACCGACTGGTTTCATAGGGCCAAAACGCAGTGTTTCCCGACCACGTTCTGCCATAATTTCAATAGGAAGACAGCCGTCAAAATAACCTGCTGTTTCACCTTCATGAAACTCGGTCTTATCTGCGGCTAGAAGCGCATCTATGAATTCTTCGTATTCTTCTTTAGTCATTGGGCAGTTCAGGTACGCAGTGCGCTCTTTTTCGGTATCACCTTTGTCGTAACGCGACTGCATCCAGGCTTGTTCCATATTTATGCTATCAAAGTGTATGATTGGAGCTATTGCATCAAAAAAGGCTAGAGCTTTAACGCCTGTTTCATTTGCAATAGCCTGTCCAAGTTTAGATGATGTCAAAGGGCCGGTGGCAATTATCCAATGACCTTGCGATGGTAGCTCGGTAATCTCATCATATTTTACTGTAATATTTGGATGGCTTAAAAGAGTGTCAGTAATCGATTGCGCAAACTGCTCTCTATCAACGGCTAGTGCACCGCCGGCCGGCAACTTGTGTTTATCTGCGATAGCCATGATGAGGCCATTTGCGGCTCGCATTTCCCAGTGCAACAAGCCTACTGCATTTTGCTCACTGTCATCAGATCGAAATGAGTTTGAACACACCATCTCACCTAAAAGCCCAGTTTGATGTGCAAAAGTACTAATTTTTGGTCTCATTTCATGAATGACGACTTGGATACCCATGTTTCCTGCTTGCCAAGCGGCCTCCGAACCGGCCATTCCGCCACCGACAATATTTAAGATCTTTGACATGTTGGGCGTGTAAGTCAAAAGTAGTAAACACGCAATGTGATCGTTTAAAATATATCAAAAAGCATATTAGCACACAGGAAACGAATAAATAGTTACTACGGATTCAATGGGATTTTGTTATTTCTTAACGATTCCTTAACCCCTCATAAGATACTGACATTAATCATAAAGTTTCTGGCATGAGCAGAAATCTCTCAAGTGTCGGGAGCGCAATGTGATACAAATGTGATTAAGTCTATGAGGTGTGCTGATAAAATATATTTTACAACGTGGGAATATCTTCTGGTTTAGAATGAGGTGCCCGAAACGCTACCGTCAGGTTTGTGGTAAAGATTACATCTACCGATCATTAGAGACCGATAGCAAAGCACAAGCCGTTACAAGTGCCGTACTTATGAGGCATCAGGTTCTGACTGAACTGGAAGCCGAAAGCCTGGGACGATCCTCCCCGGCTGATGTTTCTAACAGCAGTAACCTCATTTCTTTAGCCAAGACCCACAACGTAGAACCAATGGCCAGCTCTATACTGGCCCGTAATGTTGATGAAATCGTAAGAAGACTGGCTCTGCTGCAAGCGAACGACAAAAGCGTTGAAAGTCCAGATTTTGTTAGTTTGGCATCAAGGTAATTGTGCGAGGATTCACAGACACGACAAAAGTGTATCAGATCTATGAAGCATTGCAGCGCAGTGATTAAGTTAGTTTTGATA
>ERZ807291.7782-NODE-7782-length-12226-cov-4.813491_pt1 | contig 12226 bp, 14 predicted proteins | sample MGYA00521257_ERZ807291 | MGnify/ENA primary metagenome ERZ807291 (study PRJEB31413, sample SAMN03169783) | marine metagenome | biome: Marine; feature: Water; material: Subsurface seawater | place: North Sea | collected 2011-04-28 | depth 1 m m ...
ACTGGCACACCAACATGGTGGCCGCAGTCGCCCGCATGGTGGCCAAGGGCGACCATGATACATCAATACAGGCGACGTTCCAAACGACCACCCTGCCCGGCTACACGGCTCAGGAGACAGCCGACGAGGTGCAGGTGGCCATCGACACTGCCCGCAAGAAAGGGTTCGAGCCAAAGGCCAGCCAAGCAGCGGCACTCATTACCCAGGAACAAGCCCAGACCGACTGGGATGTCGGCGATACATCTAATCACATACCCGTAACTTGGTTCGAGGACGTGCAAGCCTCAACCGACACGCAAGACTTTGTCGAGGATACACTGGGCATCGGTCAGATGTCGGTCGTTTATGGAGAGAGCAACAGCGGCAAGACATTCTTCGCATGTGACCTGGCCCTGCACACGTCGATGGGATGGGATTGGCGCGGCCTGGAAACAGAGCAGACCGGTGTCATATACTGTGCGCTCGAAGGCACACACGGCATCACCAACCGACTAGCCGCGTTCAAGGATCATTATAAGGACAAGATGCAAGGCGAGATCCCGCCGTTTGGTATCATCACTACCGGCATCAACCTCCTCGACCCCGAGGCCGACACCCGACGACTTATAGATACAGTGATCGCAGCGCAGGACCGCGCACCCCAGCCAGTCGGGCTGATCGTTATTGATACACTCAGCCGTGCCATCAGCGGCGGCAACGAGAACAGCCCAGATGACATGGGTGCCATCGTCATTAACTCAGACCGGATCCGGCAGGCGACTAAAGCCCACGTCATGTTTATACACCACTCCGGTAAGGACCAGGCCCGAGGAGCCAGAGGTCACAGCCTGCTCCGAGCCGCGACCGATACCGAGATCGAGGTGCAGCGATCAGACAACGGCCCCTCAGTGGCGACAGTTCGCAAGCAGCGCGAGTTCGAGGGCGGCCAGGAGTATGCGTTCGGGCTGAAGCAGACCGTCTTGGGCCTCAACAAGCGCGGCAAAGAGGTCACGTCTTGCGTCGTCACACACGATGCCGAGATGCCCATAAAACAAAAGCGGAAGAAGTCGCCGTCAGGTAAGAACCAAAAAATCGTGCATAAAGAACTTAATAACCTCATGTCGAAGGACGACATCGCAAAGGATGTGTGGGTGCCGTCGTTCGAGCGAACGTTCAAGTGCGTCACCGAGGATGCACTGAGAGACACTGTATATAGACGCCTGGCCGGTGACGCGAAGAACAAGTCAGCGGCATTCAACCGAGCATTAGATGGCCTGGTTGATGCGGAGTTCGCATACCGAGATGGCGATAATATATGGGTGGTCCCATGAGGAAGAGGCTATGGGAATTGACACTGCAAACACTGCAAACACGGAAAAGCAGTGTGCGTAACAAACGCAGGGACACACTGCAAATACTGCATTTACCTATAGGTAATGCAGAATGCAGTGTCCGAGTTGGCGGAAAACGGAGGAAATGAAGCGATGGCGATAAACCCCAACAAGAAACCAGATCGGCTGACCAACCACCTCGATGTCGGTGACGTCGTGGCCGGTCGCATCTATGCAGCGATGCAACCTGTCGACCAGATGGCTATCGTCATGGAAGGTCGGTGGGGTGTCGGTCGTTTAGAAAGGATCGTGTCAGTGGACACGGCTAGTCGGTTCGGTGCCGCCCGAGAGAAGTTGAACCAGGCTATTGATGCGAACGATGCAGATCTCGTCACCGCGAAGGCGTCGGTCATGGTTCGGGCATGGCAAGCACTCGACAAGGAAGCCACCGACGCCGGGCATGAACATCTCAAGGTCGAGGCTTGGGTCGCGCATGATGACGAGGGCCAGGCGTTCACCGTTGTCAAGACATTGGCCGAGGCTCATGCTGTCGCAAAGCAAGAGGTTGCGGGTCGGGTGTATCATTTGCAAGAAATAGCACGTATCATTGCGTCGTTCGAGAGACGTGCGCCGGTTGTACAAGTCGCAAAGGATACGTTCAAAAATGCAACAGTATCAGCAATCAATTACAAGAAAGTGAGCCGTGATGAAATCCCCTTCTAAAGTGCCGACGTTCACGCTTGAGGTACCCGAGGCTATTGATCATCGACCATTTGCGATGGTGTCATGTGCGGCGATCTGTGACCCACGGCTGACCCATAGAGATATCCGGGTGCTGGCGTCGTATTGCATGTACGCCGACAAGGCTCGGATCATGTTTGTGTCACAGTACCGGATCGCCAAAGAGTTAAGCCTTGATCAATCCAGTGTATCTGTATCGGTCAATCAGTTGCGTAAGTACGGGTATATGGCGAAGGCCAAGCGGCCTCGGCGCAAGTACGGCAGAGCGCAGACACACCGCGTGTTCTGGTGGCCGTTGACGAACCAACGGGAGCAGCAGTTGGAGATTGAAGCATCATTAGCCTCGCACGGTGCTAAAGGGGTGGCGCCACCGGTGCCGGTGTCGGGAGACGTCGAGTGATGCAAGACTATAATATAAACATAGAACTTCACGGGTATGCGTATCAACTAGCTTTGAAATGGCATAGGGAGACGCGTGGGCGCGTGGGCGCGGGTGCGCGGGGGTGCAGGTGCGGGCGCGTTAAGATATGTCTGTGTGGGCAGCGCAGGGGCGTACATGGCATGTCGCCAGGCACCCCCCTATCGCCTGTGTCGCGCTGTGCCGGGGGTGTACAATTCCCATACGTTGGTCGGGGTTTTGAACAGCCCCGCCCAGCCCCAGAAAAAAGGCCTCGCCCGCCCCAGAAATCGACCCTTCCCCCCCCGCCCCCCGCCGGGGTCGGTAGGGGGGTGTCACGCGATATTTTCCTACCTAAAACTACCGAGGGTTCACATGCCTGACCAGAAACGCACCAAGTTTGGCCCGCCTACGATGGCCCTCGCCCAGCGCACAAAGCACTCGTCGTTGATCGCTGAGAACAAGGAGGAGATCGCCGCAATGCTGCTGGGGATGACGTCAGTGCCGATTACAGACGTCGTCCAGTGGACGTCGGATGGCCGGATGCTGGTGAAGTCGTCGGATGACTTGCAGGGGTTTGCGGCCCACGCGATTAAGAAGATACGCCAGGTGACCGATAAGGATGGCAACCTGGTCATCGAGGTGGAGCTTGTCGACAAGGTTCAGTTGATGCGGATTTTGGCGAAGGCGTCGGGGCTACTGGATCCACCAAAGGATGACGAGGACCGCCCATCGATTTTGGGTATTAACATTAAAGCACCAGAGACAATGGAGTACGAGGAACGATGAAAAATCCAATAAGAGTTATTCGCCGGTTTTTGTTGCGGCGTCAGCGTGAAAAATTTGCCCAGCAGTTTATTTTAGCCCGCGCCCATCTGTACGAGATCGACGGTTCTGAAGAGGGCGACCATGACTTGGACAAACACTTCCTTGAGGACACCCTAGCGGCCTCTGTCGCTTTCGACAAAATTAGAGAGTATGTGGAGGGCTGGGACTAATGACTGACGCATCACAAGCCCCAGGCACATTGGACCTGGACTTCACCCGGTCACCGACCGTGTATAATTTCTTGCAATCAAATGCGTTCGTCCGGGGTCTGATCGGCCCAGTTGGGTCGGGTAAGTCGTATGGGTGCGCTGCGGAGATCATGTTGCGGGCGATCAAGCAGAAGCCCTCCCCCCGCGATGGTATCAAGTATTCGCGGTTCGTTATTGTGCGGAACTCGTACCCGGAATTGCGGACCACGACGATCAAGACCTGGCAGGAATTGTTCCCGGAGAACATCTGGGGGTCGATGCGGTGGTCGCCCCCGATCTCGCACCACATCAAGTTGCCGACGCGGGGTAAGGCGGCGGGGATCGACTGCGAAGTGATCTTCCTGGCGCTCGATCAGCCGAAGGATGTGCGTAAGTTGTTGTCGCTTGAATTGACGGGTGCGTGGGTGAACGAGGCCCGTGAGTTGCCAAAAGCGGTCATTGATGGGCTGACCCACCGCGTCGGTCGTTTCCCAACTAAGCGCGATGGCGGCGCGACCTGGCGAGGTGTGTGGATGGACACCAACCCGATGGATGATGATCACTGGTGGTACAAGTTGGCCGAGAAAGAGAAGCAGACCGGCAAGTACGCCTGGAAATTCTTTCGTCAGCCAGGTGGTGTGGATGAGGTGCCGGTATCGGACTTACCTGAGGCGGCTGAGGCCAACGGGTATATCCAGTCCGCTGGCAAGTGGTGGCATGTCAGCAAACAGGCTGAAAACTTGAATAATCTGCCGGTGGGTTATTACGACCAGATGCTGGGTGGTAAGAACTTGGACTGGATCCGGTGTTATGCCCAGGGGCGCTACACGTATGTGCAGGAAGGCAAACCGGTCTGGCATGAATACGACGACCATGTGATGTCGGGTGACCCCGTATACGATGCGTCGTTGCCAGTGCATGTCGGGTTAGACTTTGGTTTGACCCCGGCGGCGGTATTTGGGCAGCGGGACTACTCTGGTCAGTGGCGGGTGCTGTATGAGTTGGTGATGTTTGACATCGGCCTGGAGAGGTTCGGCCAAATGTTGGTCGGTGACTTGCAGCAGCGGTTCCCCAAGGCCGAGGTGATGATCTGGGGTGACCCGGCAGGTATGAAACGCGACGAGATATATGAGGTTACGGCGTTTGATTATTTGAAAACGCTGAACTTGCAGGCCCGGCCTACGGTGTCAAACGCTTGGAAGATTAGGCGCGAGGCTGGCGCGGCCCCCATGATGCGGATGCTGGGGGGTAAGCCCGGTCTGGTGGTACATTCGTCGTGCAAGCAGTTGCGGAAGGCACTGGCGGGCGGCTACCACTTCAAACGTGTGGCGGTCGGCGCGGGGTATGAGCGTTTCAAGGACGCCCCCAACAAGAACATGTCGTCCCACGTCGGTGATGCCTACGGGTATTTAATGCTTGGCGGGGGTGAACACCGGTCAATGACCCGAGGCGGCTACACCGGTCGTGATGGCAACCATATGCATATAGCAACGTCGGATTTCGACGTTTTCTCGTAAAAATATCCCCCGGTTTTTAGGCCGGGGGAAAGGTTCCAGGGAGGTGAAGATAATGAGCAATATTGTGTCGCCGTTTGGTGATCATTGTCAAGAACTCAAACGTCTAATGGACAAGAACTCGATGGTATGTGTACCATTTTCTGGGTGGCATTTATCGATGTTCGACGTTGATGAGGCCTCGGGCGGTTTAGGATCAGTAATCGCAGACTATGAAACGTATATCAGTTTGCAGTCGCAGTTCGGCCCCGCGTTCTCAGTGCTGGCGCTTGGGGGTGAAGTGCAGACAGTCGGCGTGTTTGGCGCTGTTCAGCTATGGCCAGGGGTCGCCGAGGCCTGGGCGATGCCTGGTACATTGGCGCGAGAAAAACCGGTGTCGTTCGTTCGCGCCTCACGTCTTATCCTTGATGAGTTGGTGCGTATTGGCAGATATAAACGGTTACAGGCCTATGTTCGGTCTGATCATGTTTCTTCTGTACAATTCGCAAAGGTGTGTTACTTTGTACCAGAGGCCACGTTGTCCCGATTCGGGCCAGAAGGGGCCGATTATACATTGATGGTACGGTTCAAGGAGTAAGTTATGGGTGGATTGTTTTCGAAACCGAAAGTGGAAAAGCCTGACCAGGCCGCAATAGACGCGCAGCGCCGGGCTGAGGAACAAACCGCCGCTGACGAGGCCAGGCGCAAGAAGCAGTTGGCCAGTCAAAAACGCGCCGCGACTTACGGCGGGACCAAGCAGTTACTTTACGCCGGGCGCGATGATGCCTCGCTGGGTATTGACTCCGGCTCAGGCGCCCTCGGGCAGTCGACAGTCTGATGTTTACCGCGAAGGACATTTTGGTCCGGTTTAAGTCAGCGCAGACACACAAAGAACAATGGCGTGATGTCTACAAAGAGGCGTATGAGTACGCACTCCCACAACGAAATTTATATGATGGCGACTTTGAGGCCGCTTCAGCAGGTCAATCAAAAGGTGCGCGAGTATTCGATTCCACCGGCGTCAATTCGACCCAGCGTTTTGCCAACCGGATCCAGTCAGGCTTGTTTCCGCCCGGCCGCAAATGGTGCCGACTAGAAGCGGGCAACGCAATCCCACCTGAGATGAAGGCGGTCGTTCAAGAACGCCTCGACGAATACACCGAAAAAATGTTTGACCTCTTGCGCCTTACAAATTTCGACCTGGCGATGGGTGAGTACCTGCTAGATTTGTCAATTGGCACCGGCGCTATGACTGTGGAAAAAGGTGACGAGATCACCCCGATCAGGTTCACCGCCGTGCCGCAGTATCTCGTCTCAATAGAAGAAGGCATAAACGGCAAGGTCGACAATGTGTACCGGCGCATGCGTATGAAGGGTGAGGCGATCCAAGCTCAATGGCCGACCGCCAAGATCCCATCAGACTTGCAGGCGATGATCGACAATAAGCCCACCGACAATGTCGAGCTAATCGAGGCGGCGGTTTATAACTACGGTGAGAAGAAACATGAGTACCACCTGATCGCGAAGAAGGGCGAACACCAACTTGTCGCGAAGACGATGCGGCAGTCTCCCTGGGTCGTTGGACGCTTCATGAAAGTGGCCGGTGAAATCTATGGCCGAGGCCCACTGACGACGGCGATCTATGACATCAAGACGCTGAACAAAGTCGTTGAGTTCTTATTGAAGAATGCCTCAATCGGCATCGCCGGTGTCTACACCGCGACCGACGATGGCGTCATGAACCCGCAGAACATCAAGATTGTGCCGGGTGCGATTATCCCTGTGGCGCGTAATGGTGGCCCTCAAGGGCCATCGTTGCAGCCTCTGAAGTCAGCATCCGATATTAATTTGACGCAGTTAGTGATCAACGACCTGCGAATGAACATCAAGAAGACACTGCTCGACGAAAGCCTCCCGCCCGACAACATGTCGGCTAGGTCTGCGACCGAAGTGGTCCAGCGCATGAAAGAGTTATCCCAGAACTTAGGTTCGGCATTTGGTCGTTTAACCAATGAGACGATGATCCCTATCGTCACCCTCATTTTACAGGTCATGAACGAAAGCGGATTGATTGATCTGCCACTAAAGGTCGACGGCCTAGAGGTCAAAGTCGTCCCGACGTCTCCCCTCGCCCAGGCTCAGAACCTTGAAGAGGTCCAAGAATTTATGCAGTGGGCGCAGATCTCCGGGTCGCTTGGCCCTGAGGGCCAGATGGCCGTCAATGTCGGCGAGGCTACGGCCTGGGTTGGTGACAAGCTGGGTATCCCACAGCGTCTTAGATTCTCAGCACAAGAGATCGAAGCCAAGATGGCAGAAGGTATGCAGATGGCGGCTGAGATGGAACAGGAGCAGCCCGGATCGGTCCAAGGATTAGTTCAAGGTGCCGCGTAATTACAAGCGCGAATATGCTCTGTACCACTCGAAGCCAGAGCAAAAGAAAAACCGCGCATCGCGGAATACGGCCCGACGTCGGACGGAGAAGGCAGGTCGTGTAAGCAAGGGCGACGGTAAAGACGTCGACCATAAAGACGGCAACCCCCGCAACAATTCACAGAAAAATTTACGGGTGATGTCGAAATCTAAAAATAGAGCGAGGATTTATGGCTGACATAACGAGCGAAGGGTGGGAGGGCTTAAACGCCACCCGCGACAGTGATACTTTGGTGGGTGAACTCACACCCCCTGACATTTTAGTACACATGAACAAATGCTTTGCCACGCCGTCTGGTCGGAAGGTGCTTAAGCATTTGCGATCCATGACGATTGAGCAAGCCGCCTGGTATCCCGGCGCCGAGGCATCGCATGGCTACGCCCGAGAGGGCCAGGACAGCATCGTCCGATACATTGAACAATGCATACAACGAGCGAAGGAGTTTAAGTAATGGCTGACGAAATTAAAGCAGACGACGATGGCATGATTGCGGTGGCTGACGCCCCTGCCCCAGAGAAATCCACCGAGGCTGACAGCCTATATGGGCCTGTCGATGCCAAGGCCGACGAACCGGATGGCATGGTTAAGGTGCGCGAAGATGAGCCAGGCGCCGACAAGGACGATGCGGAGCCAGAAGAAGAGCAACGGCTCCTATCAAATAAATACAAGACGCCTGAGGAACTTGAGAAGGCCTACGACGAACTCAATAAAAAATTTCGACGCGGCGACAGTAAGCCGGTTGAGGCTGACTATGTGAACCCTAAAATTGAAGAGTTCGGGATCCCATCAGATGATCCGTTGCTTATGGGCTTCAATGAGTTCGCTCAAGATCGTGGCCTGTCAAAAGACGACTACAACGCTCTGATCGACACATTCATTGAGTCTGTTGGCGCTCAGGACGTGGCAGTAAAGCAGGCCCGCGCTGAGATCATGCAGGAACTGGGGCCAAATGCCGACGCGATTGTTGGCGACATGGGTCAATGGGCGCAAGGTTTGGCAAAGTCTGGCGTGTGGAACGAGGACGAGTATGCTTGGTTTACAGCGGCGGCGGATAGCGCTGTCGGCACCCGCGCACTTCTCAAGATTAGAGAGAGTTATGCCGACCGGATTCCGTTCAAGGCGGCAGTGCCTGCGGGCGGCGAGAAAATCACTAAGGGCGAACTGGAACAACTTATGAATGAGCGCAACGCCGATGGTAATTTTAGGTATCACGTCGACAAACAATTCCGGGCTGAGGTCGACCAGAAAGCCGCTGCGTCATTTAACTAATTTGTACAATTCGCAACAGTTTCATTTAGGTACTAGACAGTTGACGCTAGAATAGTGTAAGACTGTTTTGACGCTTACCCTCCTCGTGGAGGCCCGTCTTTGATACAGGCGGGCCGGGCCTATACCCCCGGCAAGTTGCGGCCCCATTTATGGCTTACCCGTGGCGATTGGACATTTTTTTTAACCAACGCATGGAGGCCATTATGGCTATAGTATCCCCCGCGTTTGTGACACAATTCGACGTTATGGTTAAGCAGGACTTTCAAGGTCTGCAAAGCCTGGCTGGTGTGTGCCGTGAACGCATGGACATTGAAGGGTCCACCCACAAATTTCCTAAACTCGCAAAGGGCGCCGCAACACCGCGTGTGCCTCAAACCGATGTAACCCCTATTAATGCTGCTTACAGCCAGGTGTCATTGACACTCGAAGACTGGAACGCCGCAGAATATTCTGACATTTTCAATCAGCAGAAAGTTAACTTTGACGACGTCAAAGAGTTGTCGCAGGTTATCGGCAACGCGATTGGCCGTCGGATTGACCAGATGAAAATCGATGCGCTCGATGCCGCATCGTCTTCGCTAACTGTCGCTAAGACGGTTGTCACGTCAGGCAGCGCTGCCGCGTCCAACCTTAACGTCGGCAAAATCATCGAAGCCGCTCGTCTGTTGGACGCTAAAAACGTCGCAGCAGAGGACCGTGTTTTTATTGCCCACGCTAACTCAAAGGCGGGCTTGCTTGGAGATGAACGTGCGGTATCCGCAGATTACCAGTCGGCTCGGGCGCTTGCTACCGGGGCCATTGACTCGTTCATGGGTTTTAAATTTATCTTCCTCGGCGATCGAGATGAAGGTGGTCTGACACTCTCAACAAACGACCGGCAGTGCTTTGCATTTCATAAGTCTGCACTTGGATATGCTCAAGGTCTACTTAAGACTGAGATCAATTATGTCCCAGAAAAAACGTCGTTCCTCGTCAACTCTTGCCTCGCCGCTAACTCGGTCGCGATTGATGCTGAAGGCATCGTCGAGATCACTTGCGACGAATCTTAAGGAGGTATGATTAAATGGCATACGCAAAAGCAGGTCTTAATCCTATCGGTGGTCAATCCCAGTCTGGGATAGCACCGGCAGTGTGGACATACACCTCGGCTGACGCTATCGCAGCAGTGAATAGCTCCGGTTACTTCAACGATGCGTCGTCTACTTTAAAGGTGCGCGACATCATCTTTGTTGTTGATAGCGCGACCCCTACCCTGAGCATCGTCAGCGTTCTATCAAACGCGGCTGGTGTGGTTGACGTGTCCGATGGGACAACCATCGCGGAGACTGATACCGACTAACGTTGTGGGCCGGGGTATCGCTCCCCCGGCCCATCACTTTTGAATTGAGGTTGTGATGGCATCAGGTGACACCGACGTTTCAATTTGTTCTGACGCTTGTGTTTTACTCGGTGCAGGCACTATCTCATCCTTCAGCGAAGGCGGTGACAAAGCCACCGCCGCCCAACGACTTTACCCTGATATGCGCGATACGATATTAGGTATGCGCGAGTGGTCGTTCTCTATCGTCAAAACAGTTCTCGCCCGAAACGTCGTCGCGCCAAAAAATGAATGGTTGTACAAATACGACCTTCCAGGCGATCTGAACGTAGGCCCGATTGCGGTATACAATACCGCCTCATCTGGCGCGACCCCGATCACCACTTGGGAACGTATCGGCAATTTCGTCTACACGAACGAAACAACAATCTACATCGATTACCAAAAGGTGATCACAGAGGGTGAGATGCCGTCGTACATGGTTCACCTTCTTAAACTGGCGATGGCCTCAATCATGGCCGAGCCAATCACAGATCAATTAACAAAAGGAGAATACTACCGCAAACTAGCATTCGGGGCTGAATGGGAAAATGGTCGCGGTGGTCAATTCCGCGTGGCCGCTCAAATGGACGGAGCGAACAACGTCACACAGACTTTTGAAAACTTTGAATTAGTCCTTGTTCGTAACGGCGGCACGTAGTGAGCCGGACCCTAAACATCCAGACCGACTTTACCGCCGGGGTCATTGACCCAAAGCTGCGGGGACGTCTGGATCTTGACCAATATTACAAAGCGATGTCGTTTGCACAGAATATTGTCGTGCAGCCCCAGGGTGGAATTACTCGTCGGCCTGGGCTTCAATACATTAGTACAATTTCTGGCGGCGCCCCCGCCTCAGGTGTCCGTCTGGTGCCGTTTGAATTTTCAACGACTGACAGCTACATGCTCCTGTTTGTTAACGAGCGGATGCACATCTACAAAGCAAAGACTCTTCAGACAAATATTAATGGATCCGGCAATGACTACCTTGTCACGACCGGCATCACATCAGCCCGCCTCGCTAATCTGCGCTGGGTTCAATCTGCGGATACGCTGATCGTTGTTGAAGATGACATGCACCCCAAAAAGATTGTGCGCGGTGTCGACGATAGCTCTTGGACTGTCACAGATTTAGATTATGACGAGATCCCTAAACATGCGTTTACAGTCACTGCAATATCTCCGGCGGGTACGCTTACGCCTTCGGCGATCGATGGCAATGTTACGCTGACTGCAAGCGCTGCGACGTTTCACGAGGGCAGGTCTGGCACTGCCCAGGCAGGCGCGTCAGCCACGATCACATTGGACAGCGGCGCGGTTGCGACTAACGACATCTATAATGGCTCCACAATTCGCATTAACGGCGGCACCGGCGACGGTCAAAGTCGAATTATTTCGGATTATGTCGGTGCCTCGAAGGTGGCAACAGTTTCAGTTGCGTGGACCACAACGCCGGACAATACGTCAACATTTACGATTGAAAGTCACGTCGGCCAATATGTTAATAACAAGGTCAATTTTGGCCGCGCTAGAATTGTTGAGTACACCAGCGCAACGGTTGTCAAAGCATATACCGAAACACCATTTTTTGATAAGAGTGCAGTTGCAACCGGTGATTGGGAAATTGAACATGGGTACGAGGATGCCTGGTCAGATGATCGAGGGTGGCCGCGCACAGCGACGTTCCATGAAGGCAGGTTATACCACGGTGGGTCTAAATCCCTCCCCTCCACAGTCTGGGGATCTCGCGTCAACGAGTTCTTTAATTTCGAGATTGGTGAGGGCTTGGCGGATGAGAAGGTTGAGGCCACGATAGACACCAACCAACTCAACGCAGTGGTCGATATTTTCTCCGGCCGTGATCTTCAGATCATGACAACAGGTGGTGAGTTCTATGTACCGCAAACGACCCTTGAGCCTATTACACCGTCAAACTTCGTCGTTCGCCTGGCATCGCGCAACGGCACTAAAGCAGGCGTGGGCGTTCAAGGTCTGGACAGCGGCACACTATATATCCAACGCCAAGGCCGATCTCTAAACGAGTTCGTGTACACTGAAGCCCAGCAAGCATACGTGTCTGCTCAAGTCTCGGTTCTGTCGTCACATCTTCTGAAGTCACCAACGAGATTAGCATTACGCCGATCTACGTCTACAGACGAGGGCGACCAGCTACTGATCGTTAATAGCGCCGACGGAACGATGGCGGCATACA
>ERZ807291.7783-NODE-7783-length-12225-cov-4.494988_pt1 | contig 12225 bp, 8 predicted proteins | sample MGYA00521257_ERZ807291 | MGnify/ENA primary metagenome ERZ807291 (study PRJEB31413, sample SAMN03169783) | marine metagenome | biome: Marine; feature: Water; material: Subsurface seawater | place: North Sea | collected 2011-04-28 | depth 1 m m ...
CTGAACGAAGTCAGGATGGCTGATGATATTTTTTATAAAGGACAAGTTGGTCCTAATGCCCTCCAATCGGAACTCCGACACAGCTCTGATCGACTTTCTCGCCGCATCTGTAAATTGAGCTGACTTCTCGTGAACAATGACCTTTGCGATCAGGGAATCAAAGGCAGTATTGACCTCGTAGCCCACATAGCCATATCCGTCTGTCCGCACGCCTGGACCATTTGGCGCTTCGTATCCGGTTAAAACACCAGAGCCGGGCAAAATGGTGCCGTCAGAATTGATCGTCTCCAAGTTCACTCGCGCCTGTATGGAGAAACCGTTATTCAACGTTGCATGAGTCTCCCTCAGACCCACGTCGGCCAAGCTAGAACCCAGTGCGATCTGGATCTGTCCTCGCACTAAGTCGAAGCCAGTGATCTCTTCTGTGACCGTGTGCTCCACTTGCAGCCGAGCATTAGCCTCAATAAACACAAATCGCTCATCGGGCGAATTAACATCAATGAGAAACTCGAAGGTACCGAGACTAAGATAGTGATGTTTCCGAGCAAATGTCAGTGCTGCGTCAGTAATCTTTTCCCTCAAACTCGCTGATAAACCTGGTGCCGGCGCGACCTCCACAATTTTTTGGTTGCGCCGCTGCACAGAACACTCTCTGTCGCCTAGGTGACTGATGTCACCCATCAGATCCCCAATGATCTGAATTTCTATATGCCTGGCCCGACTTAAAAATTCTTCGACGTATACCTGGTCATTACCGAATGCGGCTTGAGCCTCAGATTGACATCGAGTAAAGGCATCCTCTAGTTCAGACTCATCGTAAACAACGCGGGTCCCTCTTCCCCCGCCTCCCATAACCGCTTTTAAAATGATCGGCCCACTGGTCGCGTTAAAGAAGACCCTTGCCTCATCGATCGTCACCGATCGATCACTACCCGCTAGCACGGGCACACCTGCATCAATTGCGGCTTTTCTTGCCGCTACTTTGTCGCCAAAGAGCTCAAGATGCTCTGGTTTCGGGCCAATGAACAGAATATTGGCCTCTCTACACCGCAGTGCAAAATCGGCACGCTCCGATAAAAATCCGTAGCCCGGATGAATCGCATTACAGCCAGATTCCTTTGCCGCATGAATAATTTCGTCAATGTCCAGATAAGCGCGCGGTCCGGCACCCGGTATTAAAATCGCCTCATCCGCTATGTGGGTGTGCAAACTAGTGCGGTCATCGGACGAATAGATACTGACCGAGCGAATACCACTATCCGCAGCCGCTCTGGCAATGCGAACGGCTATTTCCCCTCGATTGGCAATGAGAATACCTCCCAGAGAGGCGTTAGATTCTGAATCTATCACTGTGCCCACTATGCCAACCTCGGTTTATTTCCAATAATACCTTCGCGAGATAGCGACGCTATTTGGCCATTCGACAGACCTAGCAAGCCGCCTAAAATATCTTGGTTGTGCTGACCCAAAGTGGGCGCCGAGCTACTGATTCTGATGGGGGTGTCCCCCACCCTCCACGGAGCGCTGGGATGGGGCTGCTCCCCCACAAACGCTCGGCTTACCAATTGCATATAGCCGCGACTCACTAGATGTGGATCCTCCATCAAATCGGCTACGTCATTCAGGATCGCTGCAGGGACACGAACAGCCTGAAGCGCTGCCATCAAGTCCGCAGCGCTCCGACTACTCGTCCACTCACCAATAGAGGCCTCAATTTCCATAAAGTCAGCACGCCGCTTAATGGGCTCTAAACAAGAAAAAGACCTAAGAGTCGGAATCATATCCATTACCGACTCCCACTCCGCTTCTGTTTTAACCTGAATAAGGACCCACTGATCGCGGCCTTTACAAGGAAATACTTGGTGAACAAAATAATCCGAAGCATAGTTGCCCTGCCGCGCCGGGGCATGACCGTTAACCGACTGGCATAGTATTCCGTGTACCGCATGTGGCAGCATGCATTCAGCTTGGCTCAGATCGACAAACTGGCCGACACCCGTTTTTTGCCTGTGTCTCAAGGCAGTTAACAGCGCCGCGGTGCCATAAAGACCAGAAATCGCATCACCGAAAGCAACATGCAGCATCGTGGGAGGATCTCCTTCCTCTCCCTGCAAATGAGGTAGCCCCGCAGCCTGTTCAACAGTGGATCCGTAAGCACGAAATTTTGCCCAAGGCCCCGTCCTGCCAAAGGCCGGCATCGACAGCATGACGAGGTCCGGTTTTACTTTCCTCATGACGTGATAATCAAGATTAAGCTTTTCCAAGACGCCGGTGGGATAGTTGTCGACTACTGCATCGGCACCCTTCACCAGCTCTAGCAGAAGGTCTCGCCCAGACTTAGTCTCAAAGTCGATCGTTACGCCAAGTTTCTGGCGATTTACGTAAATAAAATTATGTGCTTTCTCAGCGCCGTTATTATCAATCCATTCTTGACTGGCCTCCCAGCTTCGGAACCAATCGAATCTGGTACAACTTTCAACCTTTATGACCTTGGCACCTAGATCCGCTAGATTTCGAGTGGCGAGCGGCCCCGCCCACCCCATCGATAAATCGACAATGGTCACACCTTCAAGTGGTGCAGGTGGTGGTGATGTCAGTGTCGTGTCGGTGCTCGAAGACAAGCAAGATTTATCCGGCCCAAGATCTTGCGAGATGCTTTGATCCCAAAGTGCATTATCTGCCCCAAGCCTGGACACCTCTCCGCCCATCTTAGGCGGCGTTTCCATTAATCTAAACGGACAGCTCGGCCCCTCAAATTGAATCCCTTCCGATGTAAATTCACTAAAAACCCGGCGTTCCCTGTACTGATCGACAGAAAACAATTCAGCCATCGTAGGCACTCTCGCCAGTGGAATACGCTTATCCTGGCCTTGATAAAACAAATCCTCGGCACTTTTATTCGAGAGGGCCTCTAAAATTCTTGGCTCAATAATATGCGCCGCAGATAGCCTAGCCATACTGCTCTGGTATTCAGGATTAAGGGCTAAATCAGGCAGGCCAAGCAATTCACAAAACGCCAGCCACTGGCCAGGATTGAGTACCGTAACCCCAAGCCAACCATCTTTGCATGGCCAGATACCGAGAGGATAAGTCGGGGCAAATCGGTTGATGCCCATTCTTTGAGGCAAGGGCATGTCATTGAAACTGGCAATCGCGCCCAATTCAGTAAGACACAGGTTTGCCTCCAGAATAGGCGCATCCAGGAGAAATGTACTCGTCTTATCGTGCTGCCCAAAGAGATATCCCAGGGATCCATTGAAAGCGCTGACCCCACCTAAAATTTGCGCGTGATAACCCGTCTGAATGATCGGGGGCTCCCCCGGCTTCCCTACGCCCTGCATGAGTCCAATGAGGGCATAAATCCCTTGGTCTGTGGCCTGGTACTTGGCGTATGGACCGTTCAATCCAAACCAGCTTATGGCGCAAACGTTGGTATTAAAGTCCTCTACTGACAACGAAGATGGCAACGTATTAGGATCAAGCAATAGCAAATCGGCGGCAGCGACTGCGGGATGATCTAACAACGAATTGGCCTCAACAACATGCTCTTTGTTCGCATGAAGATATCCGTGTAGAGCGCTGTCTCCGTTAGCGAGAAAGGGGCCAACTTGCCTCGTCGCAAACCCATTCTCAGGCTCAATATTCACGACCCTGGCACCATAATCGGCGTAAAGCTTTCCCGCATAACCAGTGGCAATCGTCCCCCCTATATCCACAACCAGCAGATCGTCGAAGGGAGCATTTTGGCCGGCATTCTTTTTCATCAGCTAAAACTCGGTGTAACTTCTCAGGGGGCCAGTGCTAGATGGCGACGGCTTGTCCATTCATTCCATTAGATTCGTCACTCGCTAGGTAAACTGCGAGATTTGCAATTTCCTGTGGCTGCAGAACTCTTCCCCTAGGGATTTGCGCAACGATGCGCTCTCGAAACTCCTCTCTGGGCATGCCGCTGGCCACCATTTGGTCCTCGACCCCCCGCACTAGGTCTGTTTCGACAATCCCGGGGCAAATCGCGTTGACATTAATTCCCAGCTTCGCATTTTCGAGCGCCATGCATCTTGTGAGGCCAACAACCGCATGCTTGGATGTATTGTAAGCAGCCGAATTCATGCTGCCTTGCAAACCAGCAATCGAGGCAACGTTGATCACCTTCCCTCGGCCCAGAGTCTGCATATGCCTGATCGCATATTGCGAGAGCTGGAAAACGGAACGAACGTTGACCCTCATCAAGTGCTCGAACTCCTCCAGAGAATGATCAATAAAGGGCTTGGCAATGTGCATGCCTGCGTTATTCACCAAAACATCAAGTTGGGAATGACGATCAATAGCAAAAGAAAAGAGATCCTCTATCTCAGAGGAAGCGCTGAGATCAGCAGCAAAAAAAGACACATCCACTGCATATTGATTAAGACGCGCCGCTGTCTCTTTAAGCGCTTTAAGGTTGGAAGCACTCAGGACAATATTCGCCCCATGTTCTGCAAACCGCTCTGCAATTGCTAAGCCAATACCCCTTGTGGCGCCCGTTATTAGTGCCGACCTTCCTGCAAGCCGATTGCTAACAGTGCTATTGGACGTAGGCACTAGAGCCAGACCTCTAAATTATTTTTTCTACCGATATCGCGGGAAATTTTTAACTGCAATAGGATTTCCATGCCGCAGGCCTGCAGCAATTCGAACACAGATCGTCGGGCTGCTTCACCGAGGCTTTGGTATTCGTCCTGAACCCGTTTTAGTAAGTAAAAACGAAAAGGTTGTGCAGCAGCATTCATCTCCAGTCCCTGCACACTGAAGTCGCAAAACCCAAGATGACGCTCCACCTCAGTGCCCGAAGGTACGTTAGGGTTGTTAGCCAGCCACTGGTTAATGCAATCACAGGCGGCTTGAGTCTCGGGAACAAAATCCCTCGCAAAATGCTTCAACACCTCGATCAGCGTTTGAGGCACTAAGTCATCCGATAAGTAATCGGTGCTCTTATCAGCAAACTCCCCAATATCGGGCTCTGCTCGATTCATTCTTTCTACCCATCTGAACAGTCTTACTGCATGTTTTTGCATCAACGATAGCGGCGTTGGATCCCTACCAAGGTGCCCATACAAGGGCGCCATCATTCCAAAGTCACCGATGCAAGGCTTGCCGCCGAGGAAGTACGGGTAAAGAGCAAAATGTGCGTTTAGCTTTTCCAAGGTCTCGAGGTGGTTGGCCTCAATATATTGAGCGTTTTCGGGCGTGACTCCCCAACCCGGTAATACATTATTTCTGATGAATTCCATGCGGTCTTTCGCCGCCTCCCGATCACCGAGGTAGATAGAGGCGAAATGAAAAGGCAAAAAATCACTGTCTTCTTCATCATGATTAAAACGGTAGTGCATGCACGGTCTCAACATGCCCTCTGCGCCAATGGCGTCTAGCAGAAGACTCACTATGCGCTGCCTTGGCGAGACCGGTGCGTAGCTAGATCCGTTTAAACCTTCGAAATGATCGATAATCGCTACCCCGTCCCGGATAACGTCACCATTGGCGAATTCGACCGTTGGCACCCCACGTCTCCCACCCGCTTTGGGCAAGACTATATTGTAATAATGCTCAGAGGCATGTGGCTCCTCGCGGTAGTCAATGCGTGACTTAATCAAGTAGCTACGAGCGCGGCCCGTATAGAGAGAAAATGCTCCACCATAAAGCGTAATTGGCTTCATTCCTGATTCCCTGGTTAGGCAGCTTTGACGCTAGAGTGAAATAATTGTTGTCGCAAAATCACAGTTCACCACGCTCACTTAATCCTGGGATAGCGCAAAAAAAATCGCTTTCCACTTTGACACTGACAGCGCGATTCTGGTGACCCGCACCGCCCCAGTTTGGCATCACCATAGAGTAAAGCCCCACTCCACCAGCGACCATGACAAGAATGTTTTGGGGGCTTTTAAACGCGTTATAAGTACCGTCAGGGTCGTCCTTAAAAGCCTTACCAAATTCACCTGCATAGCGTATGTGCTGCGCATTTGGAAATTGGGTGAGTTCCCATAACCTTTGTTGAATGCTCTCTCTTGTAAAATTTGATCGAGCTAAAACCGCCGCATGTTTTGGCCCTAAACAAACAAGTGCCATACCCGACGCAAAAATTGCATTATTGGTCGCAAGATTAGCGAGGCCGACCGATAGGACATACAACAATTTCTCGGCGTCTTCAGGGTCATCTGCATTATCGCTATAGAGCACAGAGTGCGGTGCTTCGCAGCCCAATAACGTCACCACACTATCTGATTCGTCGTAACCCAGGCTCACGTGCAGTGGCGGAAAAGGTGACTGCTCTTCTGCCTCGGCTAGGCAATACGTGAATTTGCCAGGATGGCCATGAATCGCCATATCAGAAATCCCGGGCCTGCCGCCTCCAATATTGATTAAGCACAGACGTAACGCCCTACCAATACTGGCATTCGCTCTGTGTCCAGGCCCTAAAGCGCCATACCCAGAGGCCACTGGACCACAGGTGTCTCGTGCTGGACCATTAACGATGATCAACGGTGCTGTGCAGTGAGTCGTAGCCTGGAGCTCGGAGAGGTCAAACTCGGGTAACGCTGCCGCTTTTACAGCGGCGACTACCAAAGGCATATAATCCGACTTACAACCCGCCATAACAGCTGCTGTAGCCACCTTCTCGACCGTCGCATTGCCCATAGCTGGTCCTAATTCACCGAGAAGCATGTCCCCGTCCATACCGCTTGCCAGAACACACTGATTCACCCGTTCAGGAGTAGGGATGACGACAGGCAGTCCATCAGTGCAACCAAGTTCGTGCAGTTGCTCTAGCGCTTGCTCCTCATCTTCTGCTTCCAACAAATCACTCATTAACAAAACTGTCTAATATCCCCTCGATAACATCATCGGCGATCAATTTGATTTTCGCTTCACCCAACCCCGCTACCGGATGCGGCAACATCACCCGCGGTAGCCCCGGCATGCCAAGCGAGTTGGCCACAAATTGCCCTTGATCCCAAAAGTCCTCGGTAATAAGCGCCACTACTGGAATGCTGCGTTTTGCAATGTTGTATCCGTCACGCACGGTGCCGGTAGTACAACTCCCTCAATGCCCATAAGCGGCGATCGCGACATCACCTGCAGCCACCATTTCGTCTAGCATCTCGTCGCTCGCGGCGACTCCCGCATTGTGCTTGTTCCACAGTCGCGTCTTAATACCTGGTAGTCGCGCTTTTAGCGCGTCAGCTACTTTTTCGAGAAACAACTGCGAATCGGGGAAACCGTTCGCCAGTAGAGATACAGACGTACCTGCACCGTCGTTGACACGAATGTCAGCTGACAAATCATACTTTTCATGTGGCCGAGAAGACCCGCCCCGAGGATCCAAAAATTTCATTATTTCAACTCCCTCATATGCCCCTGAGAAAGCAAGCGCTTCCCCTCAGACTGCCATTTAGATATAGCCTACTATATTTAAATTTCGTAGATCTGTAAAGGAGAATCGAGGGACTATCCCGATGCTGAGCTACCGAAGTGCCTCACCCGTAAACCACGTTAGCGCGCACAGTGATAGGCAAATGCAGCGATCGACGAGAGTGTGTCGCGCGTCAACTCCGGTATGGCATCGGGCATCGCTATCTCTGGAACATGATGGGCGCCGTTGACTATTTGGGAGGTCGCCTCGACGCCAGCGCTACGCAACCTCTGTGCAAAAACCACACCCTCGTCGCGAATCAGGTCTAACTCATAATTGCGAATAATATGTGGGGGCAATCCATTAAGCATGTCACTTGGCGCGAGTAGCGGGTTACACAGGGGGTTATCTTTAAATGCTTGCTCCGGATCATAGACAAGCCTCATCGCTCTCACTGTTGCATGATCCCCCATCAGCCCGAGGTTCTCCTGCCAGGACAACAGAGCCTCAGGCGGCGCGTCATAGAAGCCATACAACATCGGCGCCATTGCGTAGACACCGTCAATCGCAACCCCCCAACCCTCAGAGCTAGCTTTCAACGCCGTGCTGATGGCAAGATTGCCGCCTCCAGATTCGCCAATGACAATTATCGAAGATATCTGGAGCTCGTCTCTGTTCTCATGCACCCATCGCACCGCCGCTGCGCAATCATCCAACCCCGCGGGAAACGGCTGGTGTCCCTTAGATAAGCCCTCATTCCGAAACTCGACCCCAACCACCACCGCATTCAGTTCGGCCAGCGATTTCCGCCAACGCACATTAGAGGCATTCCTTGCTGTATCGAATATCATCCCCCCTCCATGCAAATGCACAATGCAAGGCATCAGAAAATGCGGATCCTTAGGTCGGTCTATCAGCAAGTCGATTTTGTGGCTACCGTCGCCACGAATCGATAGCTCGTAAGATTCAATGCCCTTGAAATCAGGCATGGTCCTTTCTATACCCTCGCTCATCGAGGCCATTAAGGAATGCATGTACACCGTGAAGTCGACGGCGTCCTCATAGGTCATGTTGCCGTGCACATTCGGTTGCTGTGCTGGAAATGTCATAGACGCCTCAATCAGCGCAGTAGCGATCCTAGGGTCCAGCCTTGGATCGTCTAACAGCGTGACTTCAGAATTTCCAAGCTTGCCAGGCAGTTGTATCCCCAGCGCTTCTAGACTCGTCTTAGCAACCTCATCGTTTGGCATTTCATATTCCTAATACTCTGAAATTCGCACCAACCGTTTCTAGTTGGGCCAGTTAGTCGCTCGTCGGCATCGCAACGAGCGCTCTAATCAAAGCGTAGCCAAGCGGAAGCCCACAATCTCGACCAAGAGGTTAATAGAGCCAAACGCACTCTGTACGGCGCTTAAGTAGCGTGGCTACCGAGAACCAAAGAATCGAGTCAGCTCAAAACCGACTTGCCGGGGCATGGCCCAAAATCCCTGTCGCCCATAGGTCGTTTGCAACCCTTGCATACCCGTAATATGTTCTTCATCAGTCAGGTTGGTCACGTAAAACCGAGCCGCCCACTGCCGCTCTGTACTTTCCCAGTTAGCATTGAAATTCACTATGGTGTAAGCCTCTTGGGAATCTTCTTTCAAACCGAACTCTCTAAAATAAACTCTTGAGCGATATGAGGCGTCCAAGCTCAGCTTCACCCCACCACCCGAACTGAGAGGAACGTCATAAGTTGCACCCAGTATTAGACTCGTTTCAGGGGCGTTATTAAGTGGGTTGCCTTCGTTCTGATAGGGCTCGCCGGGACGCAGTCCGTCGCTGTTTAAAAACGAACCATATTCAGAATCTAACAAGGTTACCGCGGCATTAATTAACCATCGGTCTGAAATGGCAGTGTTAATTTCCAGCTCCGCGCCCATAATCTCAGCATCGCCAGCATTCGTAATCACTCCGGCAAGATTTAATACTTGCAGCACCTGAAAATCTGAATAATCGTAGTTGAAGATTGCGGCTCTTAGTGTCGTCTGTCCATTCCCAAAAGCAGCTTTATAGCCAATCTCTGTCGCGTCTATTGTCTCGGGTTCCCATGGGGGGTTACAGTCGCCACTGTTAGTGCCGCCGGACTTAAATCCCTCAGAGTAAGAGACGTAGGTCATGCCGCTCTCGCCCACGTCATACTCTACTGATGCTCGAACCGTATTAGAAGAATCCTCCCACTCCTGCACATATAGATCAGGCCAATCGGGGGCGCAGTTGGTGATGAACGGGATGTACCCCGCAGCATCCGAATTAACGCCAAACCCGCCCACATGCTCACTCCGCTTGTCCTCTTTGGTATGACGCATGCCAAAGCCTATTCGGAGGTCTTCTAACACTGAGTAGGTCACGTCCGCAAAAACACCGATCGTCTCATTATCATAAGTCGGCCTCTGATTTTCAACGTAAGGGGTGTAAGGAAACGGTAATGGGAAAGGTAAAGCCTGAACTGCAAAATCGATAATAAAATTATCGCTTCTCTCATCATCCATATAAAAGCCACCGACAAGCCAATCTAAATTTCCTGCCGTGCCCGAAATGTTAATCTCCTGAGAGAAGGACTTGTTTTCACCCATGGTAGATCTCTGGAGGATCCCAAGGCTTGATGAGTCGGCCGCAAAGTCCTCTGCGTTTTTCCACTCTTGCTGAGCAGTAATCGACTTGATCGAAAAATTATCGGAGTGCCAGTTTAGTGTCAGGCTGTATATATCGAGTTCACGGTCAGTATTAACCGGCCCTGGCATATACACCTTATGCGGCTCCTCGGTATATAAAATAGGTACTCCAGCCGGGTCATTAGAATAATCTAATGCCGGCAATCCCGTCATAACACCGTAGTCAAAGTGTTCATCGGTCATGGCCCAGTGAGTCCATCGACCACTCTGCTCACTATGAGCGAGCATTATTTCTGCACCAAAATTATCAGACAATTCCGCCGTCACGATGACACGAGCATTCGATTTTTCGCCCAGCATCAGGTCATCTTCACCCGGCTGAAGGTTTTCAACCCAACCCTCATTGGCATCTAAATGACTCGCTGCAATTCTAAAACCAATGCGGTCAGTAATTGGGCCGCTGACGACAATCTCAGCAGTCGCCTGCTCATACTCCGCAAAACCTACCTTCAAATACCCGAACAATTCATCAGTCGGTGCAGCGGCGATAAAATTAACGACACCACCGTTTGCATTGCGGCCATAGAGCGTCCCCTGGGGGCCTCTGAGGACTTCGACTCGAGCCAGGTCCAACAAGCTAACTTGTGAGCTTGCGTCGCTGGGTTGCACGACGCCATTGATACTCGTGAGCACACCGGGCTGCTCAAGAAACGAACCCACGCCTCTAATCGAGATATTACGATTGCCATAGTTCTCTCCAAAATGCAGGCTGGGCACTGCATATTGAATCTGATTCATATTGCTGAGCCCCCTCGCTGAGAGGTCCTCTGCGCTCAGGGTCGTGATAGCGCTTGGCGTCTCCATAACGGTCGATTCGCGCTTGAGGCCAGTCACAATGACTTCCTCGAGGGCCGCTCCTACCGCAACGTGCATAAAGGACAGGCTGGCCCCGCCAACAAGAATGTTGCACAAGTTAGTATTAACGCTTCTCATGTTATTACCCTCTAATAGCTGGCTGACACTATAGTTATTGTTATTTAGCTACATATATATAGTTGAATATCACTAAGTATAGGTATTTGATCAAACGAATTGCAAGGGCTAAATTTCGGGGCGTGGTTTTGATACGGGCACAACAGAAAGTGAACTCAGTCTGGCGGGTCTCCATGCTGCCTACCCGCAACCAGTGATCCCCACTTGGGGTCACGTCCACCTATTTTTTACCGCTGGGGGATCCCTAGCAGAAACAAATAAAGTTGAGGGTATTGCCCGTCTAACAGGCCGTAGGCTCTGACGCTAGCTCACAATTAGCCTGATGGCGACCGCCCTCGGATTTTGTATCGCTTATCAAAACACCCAATCGTGATGGTGCTGGAGATACTACCTGCAGGTTAAAACGTTCCTGCCTCACATTTCGTTCGCGACCGCAGCGAGTGATTTTGTCGCGCACGCGGCAGTACAGCTAAATACCTCAGCGCATCACCATCGGATAAGCATTCTGCCTATCTCAGACGAGCATAGGATCCGCCATATAAAAATCGGTTACGGCAGTCTCGCCCAATACAGACTTGTCCGACTCCACTCTCACAAGTTCATCTTGAACATGTAGACGAACCTTCTCTAACCTTTTCATCGATCTTGCAACAAATGGCCCATCCCCCAGGTCCAAGCTAAAGGTTTTTTCGCCACGAACCGACGCGCTGATGCTTTCAAACGCAAACACCTGATAATGTTGACGGGAATAATCGAATAATGGGTAAAGCGTATCGGGCAGTGCATCGTTGTTCAGCCATGCTGCACCTGGCTTCATGCCTGCATACACTCTGTTAACGTAGGCCTCCATGGCCAGCTTGTAGCCGCCTAACCAATCCAAGGGCTCGGGATCCAATAGGAAATGAGCCTTAAATGGACCAACTAAAGCAAAGTCTGCTAAGCAAGCGCGATCGCCCAGCAAGAAGTCATGCCTCTTAAAGTGATCGACTAACAGCTCAAGCACCCGTTTAAAGTCTGCTTTAATCGCGTCGCTCTGATCCGGCCCTGCGCCCTGAACGTCGCAAGCTGCCGAACCGAATTGACTGAACATGACTTGCCCAAAACTGTCTATTTGACCGCGCTCCTCATCAGTTATTTCCGCATCAATGAACTTGTCCAACAGAATATTCATGCCAAACCGCTCTCCCGTAA
>ERZ807291.7792-NODE-7792-length-12217-cov-6.551061_pt1 | contig 12217 bp, 5 predicted proteins | sample MGYA00521257_ERZ807291 | MGnify/ENA primary metagenome ERZ807291 (study PRJEB31413, sample SAMN03169783) | marine metagenome | biome: Marine; feature: Water; material: Subsurface seawater | place: North Sea | collected 2011-04-28 | depth 1 m m ...
CGTCATTTGCTTCAAACATAGAAATCTTTCTAAAACCAACAGTTTCTGTCATAGATTGCCTTATTTCCATTGTATCATTAAAATTAATCAATACACTCCCCTTTCCTCTTCTTAACATTAAATGTCTCAATTTAGCATCTTTTGTTGCCAATAATACTTTTTTCGATAATTCATCTTGTTCATATTTCGCTTTTTGACCATTCAACATAATTCTCTCCTTAATTTCCTCCCATTTTGGATCTAAAACTACATTTTTTGGTCTATATTTTTTTCCTCTAACATTACCACTTCTACCACCAGCAGATAACGCTAATTTCGCATTCTTACATATTTCAGACCCACTATTAAATGTAAATTTCTCGTAAAAATCTTTATATTCTTCGCTTTCCTCAATCATCCATCTAAACTTATTTGCATGGAACCAATGTTCAACAGACGCCCATTCATATCCTTCTAAACTAAAAAGCGGTTTATCTTCGTTTTGTCCACTCCACATATTCGATAATACCTTCCGCCAATCCTTAATTCTACTTAATTCATCGAATTTAGTAGGGTCTGACACCTTTTCACTCCATTTCTTTTCAGCATCTTTATGATTATTACCACCTTTACCGGGCATAACATCTTTCGATTTACTATAGAATACAAATACCGAACTATCATCATATAAATCGGGTCTTTCCATATCGTTGTTTGTTTTTTTTGCATCTTTTGACATTTCTTCAAATAAATCACCTTCCTCAAATAAATCACTTTCTTCTAATACATCACTTTCTTCTAATACATCATTACCAATCAATTTAATTATTTCTGGGTCATTTCTAACTATTTTCAAATATTTATCTTCACCCGATGCATGTCTTAATGTTAATTTATTTTCGTTTTTCCAGTCATGACCTACGGCTTTTTCGCTCATAATATAAATATCACCATTTTTTAAATCAAATTTGTATTTATCACCAAATGCTTCATTTTTCGAAAACCATTGAAAATGTAGCGGAAATTCACTATACGCGTCTTCACCAAACCTAATACCAATAACATCTTTTCTTTCACTATCACCTTGAAATCCAATACCCGTATCATTCAAATAATAATTACCTTTTGCATTCTTTGCCTTTTCTCCTATGATTTTTGGTAAAGTATTGCGAATATGGTCTGTTAATGGCAATTTAGAAAATGAAATACATGAACCCTGTTCGGAATCTTCCTCAGCAAAACATAAATGTTGAGTATTCTTTACCTTGCCTTTTCTGGTATATTTTGTGTCTTTTTCTAATATATCATGCTCATTAAATAGGTCAATTGTATTTTTTCCAATAGTATTTAATAACATATTAACGCCGTTTTTAAATATCAAAATTGCTGCTGGTTCAGCTTCTTCTTTCTTATTTTCAGGTAAAACATTGCGCAAATCAAATATTTCAACATTTGCATCTTTAAAAATTGATTTAATTTTATTTTTTGTGTTTTCTAAATCTTGAATTGTATAACCTTTGTTTTCTACTGTGGAACTGAATGTTAAAGTTGCGCCTTTTTTAACGGGTTTCAAAAGTTTAGACTTTGATTGTAAATTATTTTTTGTTAATAATTTACCAACCTTCTTTTTATTTAATATTTTTTCTATTGTTTTGTATTCTTCTATTATTACCTCTAAATCGTCGTAAGAATATTTTCGATTATTTATTTTATAATCATATATTGCTTCTTGTCCAAAACTACCACCCCCGATTTGCGTTTCTTGAATGTCAAAATCGGAATATTTTAGATTTCTTAATTTTTTCGAATTCGGTAAAATTTTATCGATATATACCCTTATTGCGCTTCTTAACTTAACTTTGTCTTCTACTTCACTTGTTCTATAGTCATTTATTAGTGATTTTAATTCTGAAATATTATTATCAATTTCTTTGTTAATTATTTTTATTAATACATCTTTTTTTACAATTTCTTCTTTTTTTCTATTTTTAGATTTAAAAATATTAATTTCCTCATTCGAGTTTTCCCTTGAATTTTTGCTTTTTTTGCTTGAATTTTTGCTTTTTTTGCTTGAATTTTCCCTTGAATTTTTGCTTTTTTTGCTTGAATTTTTGCTTTCCGCACTTGAGTTTTCCATTGTTTCTTCGTTTTCTTCATAAAATTCGATATAATTTTCCCATCTTGATTTATTTAAGTTATCAATAAATAGTTTCAATAATTTGTCTTTTTCTGTAAATTCTTGATATTCTTTTTTTAAAGAATCAAATTCAGTTATAATAATTTCCTCTTTTTCTAAATTAAATAACAATTTTAATTTATTTTCAATAATCTTTTGTTTTAGTTTTTCTAAATGATTATTTATATCATTGGAAAAGGAATAGTGTTCAATATATTTACCTTTTCTTATTTTAATACTTAAATCACATTTAGTAGAACTATTGCATCTGGCTATTAAATATTTTTCATTTATAATAAAATTAGTCCCACCTGCATTTTCACAATTAATGCATTTAACACTCAATGTTTTAATTCTTTTTTTAACTTCACTTTTATTGTATTTTTTTAATAATTTTCTTTTTAAATCTTTCCTTCTTTCATCATACTTATTTTTTAATTTATAAAATAAATTAAAATCATTCAAATAAGTATCTTTATTCATTATAATTTTTTAAAATATTATATTTTTACAAATTATTTTTACAAATTATTTTTACAAATTATTTTTACAAATTATTTTTTAGGAAATTTCAATTGTTATAAAATTTTTCATGTAATAATTCATAATCACTTTCAAATTTAGGAAGAGTTGTAATCATTTCCTTATTTTTTATTTTTGAAATGTTCATAATATTTTGCAATTTTGATATGATATAATTATTTTTAATTACGTTTTTTTCTTCTATATCTTTTTGATTTGGTTTAGTTTTATATTTAAATGCTAAATATAATATCAAAGTAATAATAAAAAAGAATAATAACCCGATATTTAATAGAAACACATTTTTCGTCTTCTTTTGGATATTGCATTTTTTTAAAGTTTCCGATAAAAAATATTTTGTGCCGGGTTCAATTAATTTTGGATTCATTGATATATTTTATGGTGAAAATTTTCAAAAAATTTTATACTCATTATCTATAATAAAAAATGTCAAGTCAAGAAAATCCAAAAATTAAAAATAGTGCACCACCCAATTTTACAGTAGCATATTTGCTTCCTTTATTTTTATACTTTTTTGCATCATTCACCCTATATATGAGTGCCATAGATGATAAAGGAATACGAACAAACAGCAACCCACAGTCTAAAATTGCATTATTACAATTAGCTTTTATGGTTGGACTATTCTTAATGATGTATAGTTTCAACATTAAAACATATTCAATTAATTGCCCAGTTGATAGTAAAAATTTCGCATTAAATGCATTTCTTTACACCTTTCTACCTTTCATTTTTATTATGGGAACATTAATAGTTATATTAGTTATGATGCCCGGTTGGAAAGCACCATTTTCAAATACAATTGGATATTTCATAGTAAAAAATGTATGGGCAAGAAAATTATTTAAGTTGCAAGAATGGATCGAAGTAAAGGGTGTAGATGTTTCTACAATGGAACAATTACAACGATTTAACAGTATTAATAATAGAACTTTTTTTGTTAATGAATTGACGCCTGATAATTTCTTTGAAGGTATAAAATCACTAAACATAGGACCTGGATTAAAATACAATTTCCATCCTAAAAATGATAAAAATGATAAAGGTGAACCAATTCCAGGTGAAATGTCAAAGGGTGTAAATATATTGAAGAAACTTTATAGTGCTGTTATTTTGAAAGATATTATTTCTGAATTTATTTGGTACTTTTTAGGAGGATTATTAGCATATTCTGTATCACAAATTAATATAATAGATGGTGCATGCGATAAAGGAGTGCAAGAAGATAAAGAATTAGATTCAAATGAAGAAGAAAAAACGTAAAACTGTAAAACTGTAAAACTGTAAAACTGTAAAACTGTAAAAAACGTAAAACTGTAAAAAATGTAAAACTGTAAAACTGTAAAACTGTAAAACTGTAAAACTGTAATAATGCAAATTAAATTTTTAATTTAAAATTAAAAATTTAAAAAGTGTATCTTGGCAATGTGATGTAATATAGAATAAATACGTAACATAATATTGCCAAAAAAATTGTTATAAGCCAGATAGGTATAACGGTTTTTTTTCGATACCCTAACCCGAATTGTCTAAAACTACCATCTTCTTCGTAAATAAATGAAGGTTTTGAACTTTGAATGAGGACAAAAATCATTATAAATAATAGAATCGATGCGGATGTTATATTTTTCTTAATAAATGTTCGATACATGTGATAAATTATATTTAGATTTTTAATTATTCTGTTGAATCTATATTTTTTTTTAATAAACTATAGACTATTTGAAAACCTATAAATAAAATATATAACTCACCCAAATGAAATGCAGCTCCAAATTCTCTTTTATTGTAAAGATATCCTAAACCTCCTATTATTCTAAATACTAAAACAATTAATCCACCAATAGCCGTTTTTTTTGGTTCAAATAACCCAATAATAAGAAACAAAGGCATAAAAACACTCATGAATTCAACATTATTTTGATGTGCTCTCTGTGCTCTTAAATAATAATCAACATCTTCTTCCTTCAATTGCAACTTTTTTATTTCGCTATCCCTCGGGTACAACGTTGGTGCTTTTATTTTAGTTAAACTTCTTGCCCTAATTACTGGTATAACCATGACCAATTGTTGTGCCAAATACATAAAAATCGCTATTAACAAGACATAACCATACTCTTGACTTATTTTCAATTCCATCATTTAATTTTACAAAATATTTAATTATAAGTTTTTTAATTTATTTTTTTAAAAATAAATTAAAAATAAATTAAAAAAAAATACTTACCAATAATCCTCACCCTGTCTATCATCATCTTCACGATTATCTATAGCGAGCTCTTCTTGTTGTAATCGGTCTTCTCTATATTTTTCTTCTAAATCGTCCATCATGTAAATTTCCATATTTTCTAAAGTCACATCGTCTACTTTACCCATTTGAATTTCCAATATAGCCGTTTTTTCGAGTTCATTTCGTTCTTTATCATATTGGTCAGCGTCATATTCAAACAATGCTTTTGTTTGACCTAATCTCCACCGACCAAGTTTCAAATTTTTCATGGTATCTTCGATTTTTCTTTCTTGATCCGACAATTTTCTCAAATTTTCTGTTATTCCAAATTTTTCTTTAACTCTTGATTTCATCACGCTTTTTTGTATTTTACTTTTAGAAACATTTAATGTTTTTTTTCTCATAGACAAAATACTTAACATTTTTGTAATCATCTCCGCAACTGCCTCTTTTAAATTTGATTTTCTACCTTTTAATAAAGCTTCATCCACAGAATTTCCCTTAGTTTCTTCCATAACCTTTTCTTCCTCTCTTAAAAATGTTTCATCTGTCATTTCTTGAAAAATATTTATATACAGATTTATAGCACAAAAGAAAAAATATTTATTTATTACCTTATAAAATTGTCCATTTAATATACTCTTTTTTTTATCAGTAATATTTGAATAAAATGGTATATTCTCGACTAAATTCAATAAACTACTCGATTTAGCTATTATATTTCTTAATTGTATATTTAATTCATCGTTATTATAGACCGATTTCAAATTTTTCATTTCGTCTGATATAATTTTCTTTAGTGTAAAAACGTGATTTTTCGAGAGTTTCCAATGTTTTGGTATTAATTTATCATCATAATTTACTTTGTTCATAATTATTTCCGGGAAAACTTTACATATATCAAAAATCATCGTTTTAATTTGCGACCCAATTCTATAATCAGAATTATCCTCTTCCGACATATAATTATCATCACCAAAAATGTTATATATATCTATTTTTTCAATAAATTTTTTGCTTTTCGTTAAACCTTTTTTATAATTCTCTCGCAAAAATAAATTTATTTTGTTTTTTGAATCCTCCATTTTTGAATTAATAATTAACATAAAATCTTCCAGCATCGTATCTGTTTTATCATTATAATTGATAGAAAATCTATCCATTAACTCAATTATTTTAGATAGTAGCTCTTTATCACATGTTGTTTCTTTCAATAATGAATATTTAATTAATTCTTCGAACACCGTTTTCTTTATTTTTACCGGATTATCTATTTTCAAATTTAAAATTTTCGTCTTATGTATTGATTTTATTAAGTTATTGAATAAGTCTTTATCGAAAATTAGACCATCATCTTGTTTCATTTTAAATATTTTTTCATCCATCGTATCATATTTGTTAAATGATGAAATATTTGTCCCACAAATATTTTTTAAATCTTCCGGTAAATTTAAACCAGAATTGAATTTACAATATTTTATAAATGCTCTATAAATTGTCTCTTCCGTAATATTATTTTCTATTTCGCGTCTTATTATTCTAGTATCTGCATCCGAAAAGAAATAGAGAGGTTGTTTTATTTTATTGTCGGTAAATTTTATCTTTTCCAATATTGCGATGTTTTCATTATATTTATTTATTGTTTTATCTTCATCTACGAAATAATCATAGACGTTGTTGTTTTTGTCATTACAACAAGCATTTTCCAAATATGGTGTTCCGGTATTTGTCATAAATAATAATTCTTTTTTTTCAACTACTTTGTTTATTTTTTCTATAATTGCAAAGGAGAATTCCCTAATTTTCCCCATTAAATTATTCATTAATTTGAATTGTCCATTATTTCCTTTTTTTATTAAATTATTAAGTATATTCGTAAAGTTGCTACCTAACATTTGAACACTCCCAATACTGACTTCATTTATAGGTGGTAAAAACGTTTCCCATTTTTTTAATTTATAGTCCTCAGTGATGAATTGCGTATCTTTCAAATTTTTCAATACTTCTTTTTTTACCTTGATTTTTTCACTTAAATAACTATTCTGTAAAGCTTTTTCCCCAATAAATGTTTTTACTTTATGGACATATTTATCGTATTTTGGCAATGATTTTGCTGTTATTTTTCTAATATTGGGTAATCCACTCCATATTTTTTTATCACTCTTAATTTTTATTAGCATGCAAATTATATAATTCAAAAAATCATTTTTTGAAGTTATATTATTCATTGGATAACCATTGAACGATTTCACACAACCTGGGAAAGTTTTTGATGTTTTAATTTCAGGTGTCGCTGTTTGTACTGTTATAATAAAGACGGAAATTAAAGATAAAAATAAAACTTCATATACGTGGATGCTATAACTTTTAATATTTTTTCCCTTTTTTTTGGCTCTTTCCATCATAATATTATATTCTGCTTTGCTCATTGTATTTTCATTATTTAATTGAATTATTATTTTAATCATATTATCGATATAATTATGTAAATCTATTCCCATATTTTTCGCGATTACTTCAATTAATTGTTTTATTATTTTTGATGTTTTTGATTTTTTTTCTACAATTCCCTGTTGTAATATATTTCTAATAATGTCTTCATCGTCATCTTCCAATACTTCTCTTGTATTAATTTTATATCCATCTTTATCATAACTTTCACTTGTATCATAATGAATAATTTTAATTAAATAGCCACTATGTTTATCAACCATTTTATCACCATCATCGCTTAACACACCCCTCTCCTTTATTATATCATTAATAACTTCATTGTAATTTTCATTTTCAAATGATTCAGCCAAATCAAGATAAAAACTTGGTAATAAAGGTAGTTTTGTATCTATACAATAAAACCAATTCTCGTTTTCATTGTCGGTTTCTTCATATTCTCTACAATACTTTTTAATAAATAATATTATGTCAGACAATTTTTTGACGATGTCAGTTTGACCTAATATTGAATCGCGTAATTTCGAATGTGGCGACGTAATTATATTGGAATCCCCAATGCTATTTCCTAATTTTACCATAATTAAATCCCTCTCGATTAACTTTTTTCTTTCAAATTCAATATTATTTCTTAAATTTGAAAAACTTTTTTCTTTCAAACTAGCTAATTTTTTTAATTGTTTTTTATGTTCGATGTTTAAATTCTCAGAGAAATTCATCGCGATATCATTCAATAATACTTTTTGATTTTCGATATTATTTTTCTCAATTGTCCCGCAATTATCTTTGAATTTTAAACATTTATCCTTCATATTACAAAAAATGGCATCGTCTGGCATTTTATCACTTAATTCATCATTTAAACGCCAATTATTATTTTTTCTTTCGTAATATCTAAATTCATAATCACCCAAATCCAATAGAGCATAGTCTCCCTCTTTTATTGGTTTTTTTCCAATTATCATACTATAAGCATCAACTTTAGCTTGTTTTTTCTCTATACCCACGTTTTTTATTAAATGTTCCGTAATTTTAAGTAATAATTCTTCGTCTTTTAAAACATCTTCTTCAAATTCACTCATTATTTCGTATCTAGTTGTATCATATTCTCTGTCGTAATATATTTCTTCCTTACCATTGTCATTTTTTAATAGTTCAATATCTTTATAATTTTTTGTTAATACAAATTCTTTACATAATTCATTCTTCATTTCTTCTTCTTCCTCGTTTTTTAATGTTTCCATTTGTTTTTCCATTATTGAATTAAAATTATTTTTTTGGTATAATGTTTGTTGTGATAAACTTAACATAATATTTAAACAATACCCACCATCATAATTTATAATATTTTTGATACCTTCGTTTGTATTTAAATTTTTTATATTATATAATTCACCCATTTCTTCAATATCGCTTTTTAAACCTGGGTTATTATCGAATAATTCTAAAAATAAGTTTTTATCTTCTTTTATCGGTTTTGCTTTATTCATATATTTATTTTCTCTTTTTGCTAATGATTTTTTCATCCTCGTCATGTTTTTACCAATTATTTCATTTATTAATTCATATTGTGGTAAATTAATATCTTGTGGGTATATCATATAATGCTCTAATTCTTGAATAAAACCTATATTCGTAGTTTTATTTTTATATAATTTTTGAGAATTTTTTATAAATTCTTCGTTTGAGGGTATAATTGATTTTAAAAAATTGGTATAAATATTTAAATCATTTCTATCTTCATATTTTCTTGTTTCTGCAAAAGAAATTTCATATGGATTCTCTTCATTTATTGATAAGAAATTTGTTTCAAATTCTTCATTTATTTCAATATTTTCCAAATCAATGTTTTCAAGTATATTATAATTAATGTTATTTCCATGCAACAGAATTTTTTCATATAAATTTTTTTCAGGTAAAAACAATTTTGAATATTCTTTGAATTTTTGAGGGAAAACTACAAATCCTTTCAAAAATAAATTTTCATTTTCTATTAATATTTTTTCGGCTGTAAAATTGGAAAAATCATTTTTATTTATTGTACTTTCACCTGTTATATATTTTTGCATATAGTTTTTTTTTAATTTCGAGTTTTCCTCAAAATAGACACTTGAGTATAAATTGTCATTATTATCAACAATAGTATGAATATCCGACGATATTTTTATTTTAGAAATTATATTTTCTTTTAATTTTGGGGCAACAAAATTTTTTTGAATGTTATTTAATCTTTCTCTCGTAAATTTATATTTATCCGTTGATGAATTTATTTCATCATTTCTATATAAATTCAATGTATCGTTGAAATTTTCGATGAAATTATCAGTAGTATCGACAATATAATCATTCATTTTTTCTCCTTCAAATAATTTTATATCATACAATTTTTTTTTATTTTTTACAATTGGAACCAACCATTTAAAATCATTTTCCAATTTAAATAATTTATTCATTAACGATTTATGCTCCTTTTCTTTGTAATTAAATTTTGGTGCATTAATCATACCATCTTCTTTAAAATTAGAAAATTCTAATCGCAATTCTTTAAATCTATTAATAGTTTTATTTATTTCATTTATTACTGTTTTTGTTCTATTTTTTGATGAAACGGTTGCTAACAACGTATCCAATAAATCGGTTTCTTGTTGTTCAATCGAATATCGCTTATTTTTTTCTTCCACATTTACCATTTCAGAAACTTCTTCGAATTTTTCTTTTGAAAAAATGATATCATTGGCATCGATAATCATAATATCATTATTTTCTATATTTTCAGCTTCTTCATAATTTAATTCTAAATCATCCAATTCATCTTCTTCAAACATAATTTCACCGTCGTTTTCACCTGTTTCCTCTGTTTTTTCCATTTTCTCTTCTTCACTTAATGGTTTTTCAAATGGACGAATCGAGATAATTTTCAAATTTTGCGGGATACCTTGATATTTGAAATCAATATAAATTTTCTGTTTTGATGGAAAAACCTCTATTTCTATCATATCCTCTTCTAAATTTGTTATTTCACCATTAATTATTGTTGGAACATCACCACCCAACTCGATAGAAATACTAATTCCTGGTAGTAAATTATTTTGTCTAGCATAACCTTTTTCATCTGGATTATAGAGAATTTCGAATAATTCAATACTTTCATCTGTTATTATACCATCGCTTACATTTAATTCTACAAATTTTCCTTCTTTTTGATTTATTAAAATAATTTTTTTATCATCTAAATAATCTATGAAAAAAATTTTTTGATGGAGATTATCATTTATGGGTGCTATAATTTTTATAATTTGCCCTAAATCTAACTCTAAATTATTTAAATCTAATTTATTTTCAGTATTTTCTTCCATTACTTATATTCTATAGATATAATACTTTTAACTTTTTATAAAAACACCGCGAAAAAAGTATTTTTTTAAATATAATTTTAAATACAAATTTTAAATACAAATTTTAAATATAATTTAAATATATTTAAAATAATTTACATAGTTTTATTATATATGAGCACATCAAATATGACACGTTCAACAATTAAATATTCCCCATTACAAGAAAAAAAAATATCACATCTTCTAGAAGATGATAAATATATTTTAAAAAAAAGGGATTATTTCACAATCATTAAATATAATAAAAAAAAATTAACTATTGATAATGAAAGCTCGTTTGGTTTATTTCGATCAATCATTATGAATGAAGATACTATTGTTGCTTTTTCACCACAAAAATCGGTTAATTATAATAATTTCATCGTTAATAATGAATTTAATGATTGTGATATTACTGAATATATTGATGGTACAATGATTAATATTTTTTATAATAATGAAAAATTAGATGAAAATAATGAAATGAAACCCGGTTGGGAATTTTGCACAAAAAGCAATATTGGTGCAAAATGTCGCTATAACCTTGATAAACAAAAAACGTTTCATGATATGTTCTTAGATGCTTGTATTGAAACAAAATTAGATTTTAATATTTTAAATAAAAAATGTTGTTATTCCTTTGTTTTACAGCATCCAGATAATAAAATTGTCAAACATATCAATAAACCAAATTTGGTATTAGTCAAAGTTTATTCTTTTAATGATGAAAATGAAATATTTGATGTCACTGAAGAGGAAAATAATATCAATATTGATACACCAAGAACACTAAATGATATTGATGATAATATCGCGGATTGGTTCGATTTTACTGAATTGTCTTCTGGTGAAAATTTACCATTTGATATTGTTGGGTTTGTAATCTATAATAAAGACGGTATTAGAACAAAGATTCGTAATATCGCATATGAAAATGTGAAAAGACTTCGAGGAAATCTTCAAAAAATGTTTTTACAATATTTGACTTTACGTAAAAATAATAAATTATTTGATTTTTTGACATTTTTCCCTGAATATGCAGACGATTTTGAATTATACAAAAAAAAATTATACAATTGGACAAGTGAACTTTTTAATCATTATGTGGATACATTTATTTTAAAGAAAAAACGTTTGAAAGAGTGCCCCTTTGAATTCAAACCAATTCTATATAATATTCAAAAAGAATATCTGGAATATCTCAAACCAAACAATAGAAAAATTACATTTACATATTTGACTAATTATGTTAAAGATATTCATCCAAAGAAATTAATGTTTTGTATCAATTATCCCTTACGTTAAACTTTTGAAAAAGTTTGACAAAACACTACTTTTAGAAAAAGTATGTCAAAAGTTTACTTTTAGAAAAAGTATGTCAAAAGTTTGTTTTGTTAAACTTTTCCCAAAAGTTTGTTTTGTTAAACTTTTCCCAAAAGTTTGTTTTGTTAAACTTTTCCC
>ERZ807291.7801-NODE-7801-length-12206-cov-4.554358_pt1 | contig 12206 bp, 7 predicted proteins | sample MGYA00521257_ERZ807291 | MGnify/ENA primary metagenome ERZ807291 (study PRJEB31413, sample SAMN03169783) | marine metagenome | biome: Marine; feature: Water; material: Subsurface seawater | place: North Sea | collected 2011-04-28 | depth 1 m m ...
TTAGAATATTTCTAATTTCCGACTCTTTTGATTTTATTTCTAAATTGGTTGACATTTCTTTCAACCTTTTATTTTTCTCTCTTTCATGACCATAATCATCAATTTTTTTTAGATAATCAGTTTCATACATAATTTCAGTTTCCAAAACAAGATTGTCGTAGGGTCCTTTTTGTGTTAAAAGCTTAGAAAGAATTGGAGCGGTCTCAATCATTACAAAAATAAGTAAAATAAAATAAGATGACATCTGATCTAGGTTATTCAATGCCCTAACCCTATCAAACAAGCCATAGCCTTTAATATTAGAAATGATTTTCATCTCATTTTCAATCAACTTGTTTATTCCTGCTTCTTTAAAAGCAAGGTATTTGAGGATCGAATCGTTTTTTAAACGCGCCACATTCATTTCCGCCAAAGACAGTTCATAACGCTCTTTTCTCCTTTCACATTCTTTGCCGTATCCTCTAAGATTTGTCCCACACGTACCTGTACACTCACACTTATAATCTTCATAAAATTGATCTCTTATTGCAACTTTATCATTAAAAATAGCTTGTTGTTTTTCTTTTTTATTTTCAATATCAATTAGATCGTCAACATATTTTTCCTTAACCCCATAAGCAAGATCAATTTTTTCCTTCTTTAAATATTCGGATATCTCTTTTTCAAATAGCTTGACTTCGAGTGGCTTCGAAACGACTACAGCAATCAAAATCGCTATGATAATTCTCGGAATAGATTTAATAAACTCTTGTCCTTTGCTATTATTTGATCTCATTGTTGAGATGATGTAACGGTCAAGATTGAAAATTATCAAACCCCATAGTAAAGCAAGTGAAAGACTAAGGTATACAGATTGAAAAATTAAAGAGAAGGCGAAAAAAGACGAGAGAATTGATAGAAAAGCAGTGATCAAAACAGTTGCTCCTATTGAAGCATATTTATTGACTTCAAAAAGAGGACACTTTCTGATCAGAGCGATAGTTGCTCCAGAACAAAAAACCAAAAACCTTGTTATGAAAGATAATTTATTATCCGTTTTCATTTATTCAGAAGCTTTGCAAAAAATGATTTGATTAAATATAGTATTGTATTCTTTTTCGATTCAACGATGTTATTCTTTTCTTCTAAAGCTTCGGGATGCAATTTACTAAATATCTCTTCATCTTCTTTGGGATGAAAGGTAATGTTTTTGATTTGTCTGTCCTCCAAAGAATTAAATGTAAAAATAAACTTTGTTTCTTGAAATATCTCAAAAGCATGGGATCCCTCTAACGGTAGGTTCCCCAAAGCTTGTTCTCGAAACTTTCCAATCATATTTATACTCCAGTTCATTTTGATTTCTTGACCAAAATAAACGCCATAATGACCTGGGTTAAGACTCGAAGACTCTAAAGGAATCTCTTCATTAATTACTGGATCATAAGCGCTTACACCAATCTCAATGTCTTTTGTTTCAATCGTTCTGATGTAAACTTTTTTCGAATAATTTAAATCTTTATTCTTGGCAAATAGCTCGAAGGTAATGTCTGATTTTACGATTTTTGAAAATTCTCCTACGGAAGAAACATCTCCTATTTCGTTGTTAATTTCCACATGATCTGCATTCCTCACCTCCCATTTAAAGTTTACGCTTTCATTTTTATACACAATTGTCCTATCGGCCTCAAAAGAGATTTCGATTTCACCAGACAATAATTTTATTTTCTCTGAATCTAAAAGTATTGTCTTGAAAAAATTAGTTTTTGATCTTACATATGCTTCAGCACTTTCAATAACATTTTCTGATCTTCTTCCAATAACATAGGATTTATCAAAAATTCCAAAAAAAGCTTCCTGATTGTATAAAATATTGTTCTTATACCAATATAAATATGCCCCACCATCAATTAATCTTTTGCACAGATTGAAAAGTTTTAAGGATTTTTTATTCGAATTAGAAATAATAATTATTTCCATACCAAGCTTATTCAACAAAGCTTTTATTAATGATTCGGACAAAAAATACAGGTCGTTTTCATCTACCAATATTTGTGTAGAATATTGAGTTCTTGGGAGCTCAATATTTATTTCATCTATTAAATCATCAGATGTATGATATCTAAACAAAATTTAATTAAATTTAGTGGTTTAAAAGTTACTAAATATAGCCATAATTTAAAGAAGTTGTTTCAATCCACTAACTGTTATGAAAAACAAATCTAATTCAATATTTTTAGGGTTAAAATCCTACAACGAAGAGGATTCCGAATACTTTTTCGGAAGAGAGCAGGACAAAGAAAATTTGCTTACTATATTACAAAAAAATAAATTTCTGACGCTTACGGGGGGACTCGGAAGTGGAAAATCTTCTTTATTAAAAGCAGGTTTGGTTCCAAGGTTGAAAAATGGTTTTGTAGGGCAAGCGGGAAAAGATTGGTCGATGGCCTATTTTAGGCCTGGAATTTCGCCTTTAAACAATCTTGCTCATGCACTTACTTTTGACGACGTTTTAAACGTTGAATCTAAGCCCAACACAACTGACTATAAAAACTACTTGGACACTATCAAAAACAGTGGATCAATGGGGTTGGTTGAGATTTATAAAAATTCTGAGATCTATAACAAACGAAATCTATTGGTCGTCATTGATCAATTAGAGGATCTATTTAAGTTTTCCAAACAGTTTGATGTAAATGCCTCTGACGATGACTATCTTTTAATGAACCTTGTCCATCGTTCTGTTTCAATTAAAAATAGTGCTGTATACTTTATAATTTGTATTCAAACGCCATTTTTAACAAAGCTCACCTCTTATACAAAACTTCAAGAGATAATTAGTCAGTCTCAATATGCAATTCAAAATATTGATGCTGAAGGGATAAGTGAAATCATAGCAAACTCATTTAATAAACATCAAATCGCATTCAGTTATGAATCGATGGAATATTTTAAAGAAACCATCAACAATGAACCAAGCTATTTACCCAATTTTCATTATCTACTTAAAAGATTGTTTGAAGCCTATGTTATTGAGGGAAAATCTGAAAGTAAAACCTTAGACATTGATGAAATCAAAAGCTATGGTGGAATTGAAAATGTCATCTCGATGGATTTAGAGAAAATTTACGAATCCAACTCGAATGAATCGCAAGTTCAGTTGTCTCGCTTCTTTCAAACACTAGTAGATTATGAGTCTTTGTCCAATATCTCCAAATATATGGACGCTTCAAGCTCAGAGGTGTCAAAAATTATCTCCAACTTAAAAAAAGAATTTAATGACTTGTTTGATGTTTTTAAACCTATTATTTCTGGTGTAAATTCTTTAAATAAAAATGTTATTGGTGCCAAAAGTATCATCTCCTTAAAGTATGGTCGATTCATCAATTGGGAGAGGAGAAATCAATGGTTGAAAGAAGAAAATGATAGTTATGAAAAATTTAAATTGTTCTTAAATGATGCCATTCGTAAAAGTAATGGAGAGGGTGGTTTTCTAAAAACTCCTGCACTAGAAACAGCAATCGCATGGAGAGATCATAAAAATCATGATGTCAATTGGGCCAGTAAATATCCGCTTAACTTTAACGAAACCCTCAAATATATTAATGAAAGTGAACAAGAAGATTTAAAAATAAAAAAAGCAAAAGAGGATCAACTAAGGCTTGAAAAAAAGGCGGATAAAACCAAAAAGACTTGGTATGCAATCGGTGGTGTTATGTGTTTGATTTTCGGACTGTTTGCTTCGGGATTTTGGCTGAGCGCTTCTAAATCTGAAAAGATTGCGATGGTTGCCTCCAAAGAGGCGCTAATTCAAAAAGAAAAAGCATTTGAAAGTGCTGAGGAAGCACTAGAGAATGAAGAAGAGGCCCGTAAGAATGCCATTATCGCTCAGAAAAACGAGCTGAAGGCTGTTAAGAATGCCCAAATTGCTTCAAAACAGAGAAAGAAAGCCAATGAAGCCTTGGAAAAACTTAAATACCAAATGTATAAGGACAGCCTCACGCAAATCGAATTAGATAAGCAAACTAAAGAGGCTAAGAAAAATGCTGAAATAGCACTTGAGGAGTCCGATAAAAATATCGCGCTCAAAGAAATGATCGAAATTAAGACCTATTTTTTTAGAGATCTAGATCTAGAGTTATCAGAAGCAGCTCAAGACAAGGAAAAAGAAAACATCAAAAGAATCATTGCAAAATCAATGGTACTCGAGGATAAGTTCGATTCTTTAAGACTTGCCCATAAATCAACAAATATCAGCAATGTTGAGTTGATGGCTTTTAATCAAAAAACACTTTCGGTTCTTGAAGAAAAGGACAGTTACAGTAAAACCAAAATGCGTTTGGCAAAAACGGATAAGTATTCAATTAGAGATTTTGATATTTTTGACAACAAAGAAATTGTTTTTGCAGGGGATGACGGGAAGATTTATTTCTATGACATATTTAATACTCAAACTCCCAGAGAAGCAATTACGGCTTTTGATGATATTAAAGATCGGATTAGAAAAGTGAAATTCATAAATCGTGATGAATTACTTTTAGGCACTTTCTCCGGAAGATTTATTTATTACAACGCCATTGAAAACTCCATAAAAGATTTAATAGAAAAATCAGAAGCTAAAATAATTGATTTTTTTGTTGACAGAGATATTCAATATCTGGTTTTGGAAAATAAAATAGTGACTTTCAAAAATAAAGTTCAGATCAGTGAGAACGATGACTTTAAAAAAATATTTGCGGCCTTCCACAAAGATCAGAAATTGTTTGTAGTAACCAGTAACGGTATTTACCTGATCGATGAAAAAGGAAATTCAAACAGAATTTCGATCGAAGCTTCTGATGCAATCAATCCAATCATTTATGAAAAAATCAGTGAGATTTATTTGAGTGATCGTTATTTGTTTTTTGGAATGGACACTGGATTGGTGCATTTATATGACTACAATCTAGAACAAGTAAGGAATGTAACGCCATTAAAATCTAACATCGAGCCCCTTAAGTTTCACTTAAGCATGGTCACCTCTATTTATTTTGATGAAGACAACGACGTTTTATACACCTCTAGTTTGGATAACAAAATATTTAGATTTGACATAAGCACGAGGGATAATGACCTCATCCGAAGTAATTACTCTGAACTTATTGGTCACGAAAAGTGGATTTGGAACATGGGTACTTTTTCAACAAAGGAAGGAATTAAGCTGCTTGTTACAGGAGATGAAAATGGGAATTTACTTACTTGGTTTACTAACCCACAAGACTTGAGGGACGAGATATTAAGGCTTTTTAATGTTTATTAAACCCCTTCTTTAAGATGAAAATCCTTGTTATTAGCGATGTTAATATTAACGATCTCGTTAGTTTAAACATTATTCAAAATGAATTAATAGCATCTAATGAACAAGAGGTGATTGATTTTGATTTGGTTTTTATAAGAAAACTCAAAGGGAAAAACATTTTCTTCAATGAAAGCAAGTTTAAAAACATCTTTAACTTATCGTTTTTAAATTATTTCACCAGTGATTCAGCCGCTATAAAAAACACTCAATATGAGCACGTTATTAATTTATCCCCGGGTTTTTTCTCTCAATTCATTCTAAAAAGAATGAAATCAAAGGAGAAGGTTTCTGCTCCGTTTATTTTAAAAAAATATTTTTTTAACGAAAGATTCTTTAACAGGAAAACAATCGACACCTTGTGTGGCAGGGTGTTAAATTCGTTTTCAAACATCACATCGAAAGGTGGACAAAACCCAACAGTACAAATAGATTCCGAAAAATATCAACGTGTTTTTGAAATCACCAATTGGTTGCTTAAAAGCTCAAACAATCAACCGCTTGGGAACAATAGTTTCTGTTTTTTTTATTTGAAAAAGACGGAAAATTCTGCCATAATTAAAGAAAAATTCTTATTTAATTATTTAAAATCCTTGATTACATCTAACATTTTAACGCTTATTGTTCTGGAAGAACATCATAAATCTTCTTTTCAAGACTTAATTGTAGACCATTTTGAAAACGAACCCAAGATCATCCCAAATTTTGTTGCCAACAACGATTCTGATTACTTATATTTATTTATAAAAAATGCTAGATTTGTTATTACGAATGATGAGACGGTTGATATCGCTTCCAAACAAATGGGGAAGAAAAGTTTGTTCTATGATTTCAAGTCAAAAACTTCTTTTGAAAACCACAACCCCTCTTTTGACTTGGAAAAAATAATTAGATCTTAATTTAAAAAATCAGTTTATGCCAAAATGTGTGTGTAGTGGTGCAAAATTAAAATGTTCGTTCGGTGCAGGACCCAAAGACATGTTGGTGCTGCCAATTAACAGAACCTTAACCGCAACTTTCAAACCGCTTGCAAACAGCATAGACATAATTCCATTTATTAATATTCCAGCTTTTGGGCAATGTAAGTCCCCTATCAATCCAATGAATTGGAAAATGGCAGGTCCGATTCCTTTATTCATCCCTTCCTCTTGTATTCCTATCCCCGTAAAACCGTGGTCGCCAGTCGCCAAGAAAACTAAAATAGGTAAGCAGCCTGCGATGTTAGAGACCAGTAAAACCATGTGTGCTTGGTTAGGAAGTATTGAAGTAGACAAGCCAGGACAAGTGAAAGTTCAATGCAATTGACAAAAAGTCGCAGCGCTGTCTATAAAAAACATGCTTCTAATTAACACTTGTTTTAAAATAGATTCTTTCATAATTAAAATATAAATATAGAATCACATAAATTATCAACCCTAATAATTTTTAAAAAAATAAATTAAAAAAAATGTCACGATATACATTTATATTCTTTTCCTTTTTACATTGAATTTAAAGATACCGATGGTAATTCTTCAGGGTCCTATTTAGAGATCCCCAAGAATTCCTCAGAAAGCGACAAGAGCAATTCAACAGCAACTAACAGCCGCTATAGTTTCAGTAGAAAGGGGTCTCAGGTTTCAAAATCAGAAGACATAAGCATGAAAGTCGATGGGTAGGATCAAACATTAATCACTGAAGCTTTAGGATCTTTTTGTCATCGTGTTGGTTTAGCAAATATTGAACTAAAAAGTGATGGTACCTATGTGGATTGTTTTTACATATTTGAATTAAACGAGATAAATGATCTCAGCGGCGACTTGATGGCATGTATTTATAATGCGGGTGAAATTTCAAGTGAAAATTTGATTGGTATTCCCAAAAGCTACTTTAGTGAATTCTACCCTACAGTATTCTCCAAAGTCTATTATGGAAAATGGAATAATTATAGGGTATTAACCCACAAAAATCCCTTTATAAATATTTATAAAGGGATTTTATTATTGTAAAAAAGCAATTTATTTTAAACCGTTTTAAGGTACGCCAAAACCTGTTGGCTCACCTTCTCACCTGTAAATCCAAACTTATCATCTAGGACAGCGGCAGGTGCAGAATAACCAAAGTGTTCCAGCCCAAAAACTTTGCCTTTATCTCCGACCAAACCTTCTAAGTTTACAGGTAAACCTGCCGTCAAACCGAAAAGTGGTTTGTTTTTAGGAATCACACTGTCTTGATATTCTTTTGACTGAAGTCTAAAAACACCCTCCGAAATAACGGAAGCAATATTAACTTTTAAATTCTCGTTTTCCTCCAATAATTTCGCAGCTTCAATCAATGTCGCTACTTCCGATCCATTGGCAATTAAAACTACATCAGGGTTTTCTACTTCTTTAACCAAATACCCTCCTTTTTCAGCAGCCAAAGCTTCTTGATATCTCGAACCTCCTTTTGCTGGAATATCCTTGATCCCTTGACGAGACAAAATTAATCCCGTTGGGGTGTTCGTATTTTCTAATGCCATCTTCCAAGCCACACTTGTTTCTGCTGAATCCGCAGGTCGCAAAGCCAAGAAACTCGGTTTTCCACTGTGATTTTTTAATTTCTCTAGCAAACGTATTTGAGCTTCTTGCTCAACAGGCTGGTGTGTTGGCCCATCTTCTCCAACTCGAAAAGCATCGTGTGTCCAAACAAACTTAACGCCTAACTCCTGAATCCCACTCAAACGAATGGCAGGCTTCATATAGTCAGAAAAAACAAAAAAAGTAGCCACGACGGGAATGATTCCGCCATGTAAGGCAAGACCATTGGCGATACAAGCCATGGTCAGTTCAGCAACCCCTGCTTGTAAAAAGGAGCCCGTAAAATCACCCTTTTGAAGTGCATGGGTTTTCTTTAAAAAGCCATCTGTTTTGTCACTGTTGGATAAATCCGCAGAAGACACAATCATGTTTTCTACATTTTCAGCCAAATAACCCAATACTCCAGAAGAGGCAGCTCTTGTCGCTAACCCGTCTTTATGAGCAATAGATTCGAAATCTAGTTCTGGGAGTTTTCCTGATAAGAAAAAATCTAACTTATCTGAAAGCGCTTTGTTCTCTTGTCTCCAAGCGTTAATTTCAGTTTTCTTTTCAGCGGCTTTTGCTGTTTTTTCTTTTAATAAATTTTTATAAAAAGCACCCACATCGTCAAATATGTCAAATGGACTTTCCGCATTTGCTCCTAAATTTAATAAGGTTTTTGTGTAATCTGCTCCTGTGTTTCCAATGGGCTGACCATGTAACTCACATTCGCCTTCAAACATTTTATTTTCGGCAGTAACGCAACCTTTTCCCATAATTGTCTTACCAATTATCAAGGTTGGTTTTTCGGTTTCGTTATTCGCATCAGTCAATGCTCTTTTTATTTCTTCATGGTCGTGACCATCAATGGTAACAACTTTCCAGCCCCATGCTTCATACTTCATTCCTGTGTCCTCAGTGGTAACCTCATCCGTAGAAGTTGACAACTGAATGTCGTTAGAATCAAAGAACATAATAAAATTACTTAATCCTAAATGTCCAGCAATTCTTCCTGCTCCTTGAGAAATTTCTTCTTGAATTCCACCATCCGAAATAAAACCATAGATCTTATGATTCATCCAATCTCCAAATCTGGCTTGTAAAAACTTAGCGGCAATTGCTGCGCCAATCCCCATTGTGTGTCCTTGACCCAGCGGCCCAGAGGTGTTCTCTATGCCTCTTGAAACATCAACTTCTGGATGTCCTGGCGTCTTAGAACCCCACTGTCTGAAACCAGCAACATCCTCTTTTTCATAATTCCCCAAAAGGTAATATTGTGCGTACATCAAAGTAGACAAATGACCAGCATCCATATAGAACCGATCTCTAAAAGGCCAGCTCATATCCGAAGGGTCATAATTAAAAAACTCTGAATAAAGAATGTGCATAAAATCTGCGCCTCCCATTGGTCCTCCTGGATGTCCTGATTTTGCTTTTTCCACCATTGCTACGGCTAGTGCTCTGATGTTGTCCGCTGACTGTTGGTCTATTTTATTGTTCATTATTAAATACGCTTAATTATAATTATTTTTATATGCTTGAACTTAAGGAACTAATTTGCTTGCAAATATAACAGAAAGAACACTCAAAATCGCACATATAAAGAGAAGTTTTAGCTTACTGATTTCCCTACTTTTAAATTAAATGAAACATTAGAAAAGAAGGGGCTTCATTCTAAACATCATGGATAATTTACTTGACTCTTAGGTCATTATACATAATAAATTACTTTTTGTATGATCCTATTGTTGACAATAAAGTTTAGTTGTTTTAAAAATTTAATCCAATGAAAAGTGCTTCTAATCAATTCGTGTTATAAATTATTATTATTTCCAAAGTCCTTCCATTTCTTCTAAAGTTTTCCCTTTTGTTTCCGGAACATACTTCCATACAAATAAGGCAGAAAGAATACTCATTACCCCATAAAACAAATAAGTTCCTCCGTTGCTGAATTCCATCATTGGTGGATAGGTTGAGGAAATAAAAAAGTTTGCAGCCCATTGTGCAGCAACAGCGATTGCGACTGCTTGACTTCTAATTTTATTAGGGAATATCTCTGAAATAAGTACCCAACAGATAGGCCCCCAACTCATCATAAAAGAAGCGGTATAGATGATAATAAAGACCAGTGTTGTCGTCCCGATGATGTCTAAAAAAGCCAAGGTCGAAATTGCAATCATTCCGATGGCCATTCCAATCGACCCTAAAATCAACAATGGTTTTCTCCCCCATTTATCAACTGTTAAAATGGCTACAACAGTGAATACAACATTCACCAGACCCATAATAATTGTTTGTAACATCGAAGCATCCTTTGCCGCCCCCATGCTTTCGAATATCCGAGGGGCATAATAAAGTGCGACGTTGATGCCCACAAATTGCTGGAAAACAGACAATAAAATACCAATAATTATAACAGCCTTCCCGTAAGAATATAATTTCACCTTAGAAGTTTCTACTGTACTCTTGATGTCTTCAAGGATTTGTTTTGCTTTTTCGACACCATTAACACGTGTGAGTATTGAGAGGGCTTCGGTATCTTTTTGTTTCAAGGCCAAGTATCTCGGAGATTCTGGAACCAAAAACATTAATAAAATAAACACCGCTGCTGGAAGCGCTTCTGATAAAAACATTCTTCTCCAACCAATTTCATTTATCCATTCTATGGATTGTCCATCTGCAATTCCCCAATTCACAAAATACACAATCAGCATTCCGAAAATAATGGCAAATTGATTCAGAGAAACCAATCTCCCTCTAATTGCTGCCGGTGCAATTTCACCGATATACATTGGACAAACAGCCGAAGCCAAACCAACACCAACACCACCAATGACACGATAGAAGTTAAACATCCAAAGCACTCCCACAGAAGGTTCCCCTTTATTAAAAAAAAGAAACTCTGGATTTCCAGATCCTAAAGCAGACAAAAAGAATAAAACTCCGGCGATAATTAGGGCGTTTTTCCTCCCATATGCTGAGGACATAAATCCAGATATTGCCCCACCAACTATACAGCCAATTAATGCCGATGAAACCGTGACTCCGTGTAAAAAAGAGCTCAACCCTTGACTGTCAATTAAAAAAGCTTGAATTGATTTTTCAGCGCCAGAAATAACCGCGGTGTCATACCCAAATAGCAAGCCTCCCAAGGTAGCAACAAGGGTTACTCCATAGATAAAGACTTTATTTTGCCTCATGATTAAATGTATTGGTTAATTATGTTTTCAAATAATTCCTGCTTGCCACTCTTCAATGACAATTCACCATTTTCTTTAGCAATTTTATATAAATCTTCCATCGAAAGTTGTCCTGCTTCAAAAGCTTTTCCCTTTCCTGAATCAAAAGATTCATAACGGTCTTTTCTTAATTTCTCATAAGGAGAAGAATTAATTATTTTGTCTGCAATTAACAACCCTCTAGCAAAAGTATCTGCCCCTCCAATATGGGCATGGAAAACATCCGCTAGATCCGTTGAGTTTCTTCTGATTTTGGCATCAAAGTTAATTCCACCTCCTTGAAGACCTCCTGCTTTTAAGAAAACCAACATCGCCTCTGTCGTCTCCTGAATGTTGTTTGGAAATTGATCTGTATCCCATCCATTTTGATAATCCCCCCTGTTGGCATCAATACTGCCAAGCATTCCCGATTTTGCAGCCACTGCCAATTCATGTTGCATGGTGTGCTGTGCAAGGGTTGCGTGGTTGACTTCTATGTTCATTTTAAAGTCTTTTTCAAGACCGTATTCTTTTAAAAATCCAATTGCTGTTGCTGCATCAAAATCATATTGATGCTTCATCGGCTCCATTGGTTTTGGTTCAATAAAAAAGTTTCCTTTAAACCCTTGAGCTCTTGCATAATCTCTGGCCATGGTTAAAAATTGACCCATATGGTCTAACTCACGTCCCATATCGGTATTTAACAAAGACATGTAACCTTCTCTACCTCCCCAGAAAACATAGTTTTCGCCCCCCAGTTTGATGGTTGCATCCAGTGCCAATTTTATTTGACCGCCTGCTCTTGCAACCACATCAAAATCTGGATTAGTAGCCGCACCATTCATGTAACGAGGATTAGAGAAACAATTGGCCGTTCCCCAAAGTAATTTGATACCAGAAGCTGCTTTTTTCTCTTTTATATAATCCGTAATGGTGGCCAATCTTTTTTCTGATTCTGCAAAAGTGGCCCCTTCTTTAACCAAATCGAAGTCATGAAAACAGAAATAATCAAATCCCATTTTAGAAATAAACTCAAAGGCGGCATCTGCTTTATCTTTTCCTGCCTGAATGGGGTCATTTGACTTATCCCATGCAAAGTTTTGTGTTCCAGGACCAAATGGATCTGCACCTGTTCCACAG
>ERZ807291.7803-NODE-7803-length-12203-cov-6.645127_pt1 | contig 12203 bp, 10 predicted proteins | sample MGYA00521257_ERZ807291 | MGnify/ENA primary metagenome ERZ807291 (study PRJEB31413, sample SAMN03169783) | marine metagenome | biome: Marine; feature: Water; material: Subsurface seawater | place: North Sea | collected 2011-04-28 | depth 1 m m ...
AAACCAGTTCTTCGCCCAGACGCTTAGTCAATGCGTATGGATATTGTGGTCGCATTTCGGCGCTTTCGGGCGTCGGATAGAGGTCGGGGATGCCGTAGCACGATGACGAAGCAGCATAAACCAGTCGCTTGATGCCAGCGGCACGGCTTACCTCGAGCACATTATAAGTGCCGTCGACGTTGGACGTGTAATAGGCGTCAGGCATATTAATTGACGGCACGATGTCGCCGAGTGCGGCGAGATGGAACACCCAGTCAACACCATCGAATTGTGGCCTGATCACGGTGCGGTCACGGATGTCGGCCTTGACAAACGACAGCTTACCGTCTCCTTCGAGGTGAGCAATGTTTTCGCTACGGCCGGTCGAGCAGTTGTCGATGACGGTCACGGCATGTCCGCCGGCGAGCAGGCGCTCCGTCAAATGCGAACCGATAAACCCGGCGCCGCCGGTGACAATACATTTCATATTGCGAGATCCTGCCTTTATACGCGCTTACGTCGCAGTTGCGTTCTTGTTGATACCCGGGTTCAGGAGCTGTGCAATCATCGGATACTTCTTGGTCTTGTTCGCCAGGGCAGACGAATCAAACGCCGGGTCATCGATGATCTGTTTTATGATTTGCAAAGCTTCCCAAATCGTTTCATCGCTCTCTGTGCCGATGCCGAAGCGGATAAATCGTTCCGAACTCGTGCCGTATGCGGAACCTGGCACGACAGCGATCAGTTCCTCGACCAGAAGGTGCACGGCGAATTCCAGTGATGTGCCGGAAAATTCGCCAATGTTCAACATGAAATAAAAAGTGGCGTCGCCACCCATGCGCTCGATTTTTAAATCGTCGATCATCGCTGAAACACGTTTGCGTTTTTTTACGACGTCGGTGGCCTGACTGAGTGTGCTGTTTATGATGTCGTCGAAATACGTTGCACAGTAATAACTAAGAATAGACGGCGCGCAGGTGATCAGATGCTGGTTCAACTTCATCATCGTATCGATAAGTTCCGGGCTCGATATTGCGTATCCGATTCGCCACCCAGAGATTCCCATATTTTTTGACAACGAATTGATAACGATGATCCCGTCCTTATCCGGGACGACCTCTGCTAGCGACGTAAACGGCGTATCGATAACAAAATCGCTGTATGCCTCATCGATCATCAGATAAATACCGCGCGAACGGCAAAGTTCGTAAACCGTCTCCAGTTCTTTGTAGGTGTAAACACGGCCCGATGGGTTGTTCGGGTTGTTGATGATCAGAATTTTTGTTTTTGGCGTCAGATAATCAATGAACGCCGGGACCTCCACGTCGTATGGGATGAAGCCAGGCTTCGCGCCGACCAGCCGCGTTTGTTCAGGATAGCTCAACCAACCGGGCTCGTGGATCAGCACTTCGTCTCCAGGCTGCAGGATCGCAAGCATCGCCATATAAATAGCGGCTTTCGACCCGGCGGTGACGAGCAGTTCACGGTCGGGGTCAACGGGGGCGCTGTAATGTTTGCCGTAATATTCGGCAATTTTTTCGCGCAGCTCGGGAATGCCGCGGGTATCTGAGTAGTGGTACCCCTTGTTTATGTCCAGCTTGCTGAAGTCGAACAGGGGAATGTCGAAAAAGGCCTCGCCCAGTGAAAACGTCGCCACTTCCTCACCCCTGCGGCGCAGGTCGTAAACGATCTGATTAATAGCAATGGATAGCGCTTCCGGAATGCTTTGCACTACCGGGTTAAGGCTCAGGGCCGGGCGATTGGGCATAGTTATGATGTCACGCTGTCCAAGGGGCTGAAATTATAGTTATCTGCCCAGCAAGATCAAGCCGCTTGATTTTGCCGGATGCGGTTGCCGGGAGCGCGTCGACCACGGTGATTGTCGACGGCCATTTGTATCGAATAAGGTTATTCATCATATGTTGCCGTACTTTTTCGATAAGGACACCGGCGTCGGCGTCGGGGTCGGCGGGCACAATCGCCAATGCAACATCCTCGCCGTAAAAGGCGTGTTTGACCGGGACGGCAGCAGCAGCACTAACTCCGTCGCACTCGGTTGCGACGCGATCAATTTCGGGGAGTGAGACGACTAGTCCGCCCTTCTTGATGATATCCTTGACGCGTCCTACAATGATCAGGTTTCCGTTCGGATCAACGTATCCGATGTCGCCGGTCATGAGGAATCCACGGTCATCGAACGGGATATCCATGCTACCGTCGGCGTTCAGATAGCCGATAAATGCATACGGTGTCCGGACTGCAATTTCACCGGCGGCAGTGTCGGCGTCCTGCGCGCCCGATGCCGCCGCATCATGGCGAATTTCAAGATCTACATAGTCGAGGACATGCCCAGTTGAACCGGGAATGCGGTCAAACCGAGAGCCGATTGTTTCCGTGCTCAGGAATGTTGTTTCTGAAAGGGCGTAGTTTTCGATGAGTGGAATGCCAAAAGCGTTCTCAAAGCGCTCCTTCACGTTGAGTTCGATTGGGGCTGTGCCCAGCAAAGAGGCTCTCACCTTCGGGTATCTGGTGCCGTTTCGACTCCCGCCCTTACTTTTGCGCTCGGTCATTTGGAGCAAGCTGTTGATCATTGTCGGGACGAGCCAAAGCGTGTTGATTTCCATCCGTTGGATATCGTTCCAGAAGCTCAGGGTTGAGCGTCCCGAGAATGGCTCGTCAATGCACGTGCTGGCACCTGCCGCCAGAGGGATGAGGCCTAAGTTGAACAGGCCGCCCAGATAGGACATTGGAAGGATATTGAAAAACCGCGACGAAGGGTCGATGAAATCGTGCTTTGCCGCAAAAGCTTTGGCAGATGCCCACAAGCTAGCCGGGTCAATGACCATCGCCTTTGGCTCGCCGGTGGTGCCACTTGTTCCAAGATAAAGCCGCCCTACCGGGGCCGTTGCGCTTTGCCCGGGGGTGTCAGCGGCTTTCTTGGGGAGCCATGAGAAATCCATACCTAACGGTGCAACAATATGGTCCAGTTCAAGGCGATCCAGTAAATCGACAACTCCGCTACTCGATGACGTTGAGTGCAGACATAATTTTGCTCTAACCAATAATGCAAATCGTTTGACCTCAACCGTTGTAGTCTGCGGTGCCAGCGGCGCAAAGCCATATCCGTCCCGCATTGTTGCGATAATCACTGCAAGCTGTTCCACGGAATTCGGCAGCAGCGAGATAATCGAGTCGCCGGCTGCAAGCCCGCGGCTGCGAAATAGAGCTGAGAAGCGGTCGACCAGCTCGGAAAATTCTGCGTAAGTAAGCTGCTTCATCGACCGCGCATCGATCGCAAAAACCCTGTCTCGGTTTATATTCAAAACCCGTGCAAGTTCGCGTCTGAAATCCGTCGGCTCGACTTCCATCTTGTTTATCTCCGCCCATGGCGCGCACTGGCACCTAAATAAAGTTCAAGCATATTGGTCAAGTGTGTCCCAAATTTCACGTGCCGGATCATTGATGCTCAGCCAGGACGCAATATGATCCAGTTTTTCCGGGCCGCCAGCGTGACGCTTTTCTGCAATAGCGGCTTCCAATTCGTCGACACTGTTAAGGATATTTATATGTTTGTAGCACTGTTCGTTCTGCCAGGTTGGCTGAAGCAAAAAGGCATAATAATCCTTTCCGCGCGATATCACCTTGAACATTGACGATGAATGCACCGGTCCGATCACGGCGTCTGCCCAATCCGTCAGCTCTTCAATAGGTTCAGACTTGTAGATGTCGCAATCGAGGCCGAAAGAATCAACAATTGCGTGATAGTAGGATTTTTGGGGACGTCCGGGATGTAGCTTGAAGCGGATTTCTTCTACGCCAATTTTACGTAGTTTCTGCACGACGTCGATTAGGAACTCATACTTGGTTGCATTTGTCGCAAGAAGATCTGAGGCGATGACGCTGTAATCAAGGACCAGGACCCGTTTGATTTTTTGCGTGCCCGCTGCTTGGCAGTCGTTAGCTGAAGGAGCGGCAACGAGATGTGGCGTCCCCGTACGGGTTGTCGGGATATTCACGCCAAGCAACTGGAGCCATGGCTTCTCTAATTCGCCCCAGGCCAGCAGATGGTCGACAAGCTTCGTTTGCCGCGGTTCGCTGCCAAGCGCGTCATACCCGAATTCTTCCGACGCGAGCGGCGCATGCCATATATAGAATGTCTTGCAGTCATGATGGCGTGCGAGATCGAGAAACGTGCGATGTGGATAATTCTTAACACCGTCAACAAGAACAACGCGCGGCTTTTCTTTTTGGAAACGATAAACCGCCGTTTTGACCTTGTGGGCCATTTTGGTGAGCCGACCCGTATTGATAATCTCCCGTAAAACATAATGGCGTATAAAGCCGTGCGGCGATGTCAGTCCGGTATCCCAGTCTTTCGCAGTGCCCCTTATGCGGTTTTCAAACTGTTCAATTTCCCTGCCGCTTAGTTTCTGCTTGGCAAGAGACATGAAGCGCGCACCACACTTTCGGTAAATGCTCATAAATGCCGGCTTCTTGGGCATCCATTCGGGCCATAATAGCGGATGAAGCTTGGCTCCTTGATTTCTCAACAGCAGCGGGATCATTATTGGTTGCTGGATCGCAATGAGCGCACCACGACGGTGCCGGTTATGGAACCCTTGTAAATTCGTCGACAAGGCCAACAGCATTGTGGCAACCCGGGTCGCGACCTGGCGTATCATGGAATAATGCGGGCTGGCACCTTCCGGGACCATCGGCTGGGCGGGGTCGTCAGGCTCAAGCGCGTCCATCCGGTCAATGCATGATATTTTGGCTTGCGCAGCAACGTCACGGGCAATGCGAAAGCGTATATTGTTTTTGATCAGATTGGTCTCGGCGCGCACATCGTAGTAGAATAGCTCTTCAATCTTATGATCCTGTATAATGGCTCGCAGCGCCGTGGAAATTCGTAGATAAGCACTCAGCGCAATTGTCATCTCGGTGTTGAAAAGCTTGCCGACAGACGCGCCTTGGAAAAGAGTCACGTCGTCGTCGCCGTCGTAAACCCAGCTATTTCCTTCAACTAGAAGTTGGCGACGCCAGTGCGCGTCGATCGGGTTCGAAATCAGCGCAGCCTCGATGCTCATACAGGCTATTTGCTGGTCTGCACATTGCTGCCAAAGAAGCCAGTCGCTTGAGATGACCAGAACGTCATGGATTTCACCGCGCGCCTTAAGGTCTTCGACGTGGCGTTCGTGCGTCAAAAGCGCGGCGCGCTTCCAGTGTTTGCGAGCGCCTCCGTTTGCGGAAAGCCGGTTTAATGTCTGCACCATGTTTTGGGCTGTCGTTATAGGCTGTAGAGCTGTGTTTCGTACATGTCGATCATGTCGCCAAGCATTGCGCGGGATTCGGCCGAACACTGTACATGGATTTCATTCTGTTGAGCGTTACACATCGACTCGTCGTCATCATTCGTGCGCTGCATTTTGCGGATAACAGCACGAGATTTCCGAGTCGCTGTGGTATTCAGAAACGCGCATAGTTGTTCGGTGATTAGTTCGGGCACCGTAAAGAGAGACCGGTTCCGCAACTGAAAAATCTTTGCCGAACGGTCGCCGCCCAAAGACTCGAGGGTCTTTTTGGCACGCACCATATAGTCGTGGTGCATGCGAATAATCCGGTTGATCGGTGCCATGCCCTGAAATTGCTTTTCCCAGCCGATGGCCAAATGATGGGCAGGTGGCGAGTCGTCTCGGGATATGCAGAAAATCTGGTTCCATTTTGATTCGCAAAGGTTTTCGCCGTGTCCTGTTTTCCACCATGCATAAGCTAGGCTGACGGGATGACGGACTACGCTGACGACGCGTAACGAATCTGGAAATGAATCAAAATGCAGGTCGATGTTTTCCATCTGATTATGCGTCTGGCTGAGCAGGATCGGATTCTCGGCTTCGATTTCCCGGATTGCCTGATCTTTGCCGCGAGAAAATAGCCGTTTGAAATAAACCAGCGGCCGCGGAAAATGAAAAACACTGGACGTATCGCGCCACCGGAAATTGACGTTTCGGCAAATGTAATTGTCGTAAAGGCTGAGATCCGCGAACAACCGTTCCATAGCCACAGCGGCATCCCGGTCCAGCTTGCCAAACGCGTTTAGTATCCCGACATAATCGTAAATCATGTCGATGCGCTCGATTTCCAGGCGCTCAAAGGTGGTAATAAGCCGACACAGCGTCGATTTACCCGAGCGCGCCAGCCCATCCACGAACAGAATATTAGGCACCGTACTGACGGGCTTGCAGAACGTGAGCCCATCATCATTTCTATCGGCAACGATGTTCATTTGCGACGCAGGCTGGCAATAAAAACCGAGGCGGTCGGCAATGCTGCCGGTTGCGCCTCAAACCCAGTCATCGCTTCGGAAAGCTTGTTGGCGAGGACGGCGGGCAAAAGCCGCTCCAGGCGCGGGTCAAGCATATGAGGGTGAACGGCGTAGAATTTCTCAATGTCGAACGCTGTTGATTTTGCGACACGTTCGATGTCTGATGGAACATGCTGACGTGCTTCTGCCTGTTGTCCTTCGGTCATGTCGCCGTGCACTTCGGGCATGGTTGCCGATGATATAACGGCTTTGACCTGTTCCAGATTGTTCGCGATTTGTGTAACCAGTGCCCCCGGAACATCATCCGAAATCGGCGTGGCGTAAAGCGCATCAATTTCATGGAGCAGTGCTGGCGCGTGGCCCTGTTTTATTTCGCGCAGCGTGCGCCAGGTAAGGCTACTCATATTAAAAAGCCGGTTTCGGCAAGAAACAAAGAAACGGCCTCTATCAACGAGATGACGTTTGGCGATGTCGAAGATCATTTTATCGTTCGGCAAATAACCGATCAAACCCATGGCGAGTACCGCGTCAAACGGACCTTCCTGAATATCAAAAGAATCGACGGGACCGTTGACGAAACGGACGCGAGCCTGCGTTTCCGGGGCGGTCCCTGCAAGATCGCGCGCAGCGATATCCAGCATTGTCTCTGACTGATCGACACCGACAACGTTATGTCCGAGCTCGGCAAGAAAGATCGATAGCCGTCCGCCACCGCAACCGAGGTCAAGAACTTTCAGTTTGCGGCCTTCCGCACTCAGGGCTTCGGAAATGATGCGTGCCCTGTGCCAGCCGACTGGGAATGTTTCGCCGTCGGTCCTGTACGAACTTTCGAGCCAAGCCGCGGCCTGCTGCTCGAAGTACCTTTTGATTTCGTTCGGTTCTAGCGATGTCACGGTTTTCAACCTACTGCTTCGGATAAAATGGATGCCATGCGCCAACGGCCTGTTGGTGAAAGAAAATCGATGGTCTCATCCGGATCAACGGGTGCGACGCCGTGCGGAATGTTCGGGCGGAACACGAAGATGTCTCCTGGATTTTGGTGCGGGTCCACCAGGACCTCATCGCCGTTTAATTCAACGAACAGGCCGCCGCTGTCGAAATCTTTCCCCATCAACAATGAGGCCACGCAACGTTGCGGCAGTATTGGATCGCTATGCTTGGATATCTTGCCGCCGCCGCGCGGGTAATGCTGGATGACTGGAAACACGTTCCACTCCTCACCTTTAGTAAACCCGTAATTGTCAGGCAGGCCGCCGATCCTGTTTCGCATGTTCGCTAGGGCACGTGCTATTCTGGTGACCTCTGGGTCGGAATTATTCCAAAGAAAATTAAAATACAGGCTCTGGATTTTCGGAATACTGGACGCTGGCGGATTGTCGTCGATCCGCCAGTAATCTGCCGAACCCCAGGTGTTGGCACGAAACGCCGGCGTGACATCGTGAAAGCGCGTCAGCGTCCGCATATAAAGTTCGCACAAAAGCGCAGGGTCAAAAGCCTCGCGAACGATCAGGCAGGTGCCGCTAGCAATAATCTCTGCGGTGGCTTCGTAGGAGATCGGCAGAGATATCTCGTCATCAATCACTGTGGCACCATCTAGGTACTTGATCTGCTCGATTGCCGTTGGCTTCAGCGGCACGTCGACGGTATTTGAATCGATCATCGGAATTTCCTTCTCGCCAGCTCTAGCATATCCGTAAAATTCAATCTCGTGGCCGCACGTCGTATGCGGTTGGCCAGTCGCGATCACTATCGCCTTTGGTAAAGTAAACCTTGTCCGCGGCGCGCCATGCCGTATCCGCCTTCGCCAGCTTCCCGCCCATGTGAAAAGTGTTCGTCCACTCACGGTGATCGACAGGCGACAAAAGATTCGGGATCGCGTTCAGCCCGGATTCCTTTTTTGCCTCGGAATAACCGGCTTGTCCAAGAGCCGCATCGTGGCGAGATCCGATGATATGAAAGTCCGAAAAAATGGCACCGGCCTCAGATGCTTCGGCGGCCAATGCCGACCAGCAAGCGGCTTCGTCGTGATCATCAGATATGAAATCTAGGATTCGGCCGGCATTTCCCATCGGTGTTTCCTGCAGACGAAGGACGGCCAGCGCGACGAGCCGGCGATCGCGGCGCATTTCGATAAACCGGTACTTGATGAAGGGGGCCGTTTGGTAACGCCAGCGCAGAAATGCGCGGTCCTTTTCGATGCAGCAATATACCGTTTCCCGAAAAGCCGACCATAGGGCGTCGTAATCTTCCGGGATCGTATCCACAAGTCCGGTCTGCAATCCGGTCCGGCTCCCCTTTTGTATCGGATGCAAGGTGACCGTGGCTCTTGTGTCCGGCCGACAAAGCCCGAACGCATCTTCGTTATGAATCGACATAAACCGCCGCATCGACGTATTTGGGATTTCATTACCCATAAAGGCATTGATGGGCACCGAATACTCATTGCCGGACATGGCGCCGACGAGGGGAAATCGACGATAGATATTAACATAGAATTTTGCGCCGGCACCGCTATCAATCAATGCGTCCTTGATGGCGGTGCTGGAAATCCATGCCAGTTCGGTTTGTTTATCACCGATTTTCGCAGATACGACGATCAGCATACAGGCGCCGACCAAATCACCATTCGCGTCTTCTAGGACAAGGGCATTCCATCCGCTTCCATCGATTTTTCGAAACCAGTGTTTATTAAAACCCTCGTCGGTCAGGTGCGAAGGGCCGAGGTAGGTTTCGGAGAACGGCACAAAAGCGGGAAAATCGGCATCAGTGAATTTGCGAATTCTCATCATCCGTTTCCGTCACATATTGCGTTTGATGAGGGCGACGATCCGCTCGACATTTTCGAGGTTCTCTTCCGTCAGGTCGTTTTCGTCTAGCGCCACATCAAATATGTCTTCGATGCTCATGACGAGATTAACGATGGCGAACGAATCCAGCCAGCCGTTATCGAACAGATTGGCGGTGTCATCAACATCGCCAGGAATAGCCGGATTGATGTCGCACAACATCTTACGGAAATTTTTTCGAAGGTCGCTTGTGTCGGCAGTCGTGGTCATGGGGCATTCTTCATTGTTTCATGAACTCGTGGTACCCGCGCGCCTGATCGAAACAAATTCATACATCTCGTGCGTATTATTGCGGACAAAAAAAATGTCGAGGTCGTGATTGAACGGCGCGAAGGCCAACATTTCAGAGACCTCGAAGCCGGCGGCGTCATAGTTTTTGTGCAGGGCGTGCGCATCCTTGCAAAGCAGCGCCAGGCAGGCGATGCCGTTGCCATCGAGGTGCGAAGCCGGCGGCATGGCCTGGTTTTCGAGGACAAATACCTTTAGTGACCCTTTGGGCAGGATGCCCCGGATATCGAGCGCCATGGCCTTCCCGTCGATGACGGATGCCGATACGCCGATGATGTCCCAGAAAGCATGTGCCCCGGCTAGATCATGAACATGTATCGCCACGGCCTGTGGTATCCGTGACGCACCCGCCGGATCAAAATAAAGGCCTGGCAATTCAGGGAACGTTGCGAACTCCGTGAAAGCCTGCTCAAGGGTTGGTTTGTCCGCAATGGGCGCATCGGATAAAAACAATGACATCGCAGATGTTGGCGCCAATTGCGGCGCGCCTCCGGTTGGATGCACCAGTTCAATGGTCGGGCCGACGGTGCGCGGATTGTATAAACCGATATCGTGATGCGTCGACAGCGGTGAGGCAGCAAAGGGCATTTTCTGAACCGGGTTTTCGACGGCGTCGCGGCGATGCGATTTTGTAAATCCTTGATGCAACAAACGCGCCTCTCCATCATCGATGGAATTCACGCCCATCACGATGTGGCTTATGCCCATCAAGGACCGCCTTTTTGCAGACCTGACTGTCAATTGAGGCTGTCGGCGCCCAAAATAACACCGTTCTGCATGACCGCTTTGCCATCTGCGTGAATGTCTGGACTTCGCATGATGAAATCTAGGTGAAACGGGACTTTGTTGATACCGCCAATCGTTGCGTTGGAGCCGATGCCGATATGCACCGTGCCAAGGCAACCTTCGTCTTCCAGCATAAACCCGGTCAGGCTTGCCTTCGGATTGAGGCCGATTCCGAATTCCGCCAGAACCCGGGTTTTGTCCGTTCCCTGCCGGTCGAACACTTCGCGCAGGACGTCGGCCCGGTCGCCTTCGATCTCCGCCACGCGACCGCCTTCAACGAAGAGGGTAAGCGGTATGTTGATAATCCCGAATTCGTTGCAGGGAATGCTGCCGTCGATGACCAGTTTGCCGGCGCTCGAATCTTCAATGATCGCAATGTTTGTCTCGGCGTCGGGCGGCGATGCCATCGTTCCGGGGGCGGCACACCACCCCGGTGTGACATTCGCCTGGCGCCCGCCAACACGGCACGTCATGTTGGTGCCGGCAGGGCTTGTCAGGTGCAAACTATCGGCAGCGCTCAGGATTTCGCCGACGTATTCGGCCAGCGGCGTCAGCGACTGGAAATCTGTCGTCATGGCGTCGCGGGCCAGGACCTCAAGTGAATAGTCGGCGAGGCTTAAATACCGTGCGCCTGCTTCGGTGGCGAGCTTGCGCGCGTGGGTATGTGCCATGGACATGCGTGGGAGCCCAAGAATGACGTCTGCGTGCAGCATTCTTCCGGCGATGGATTCATCCGGTTCAGTGCCGTGAATATCAGCGTTACTGATCGTGTGAAGCTCTGCGTTTTCCGTAATGTCGAAAAGTATACGCATCATTGCCGCGCCAATCTCCGCCGTATCGTGGTCCGTCACGACGACAACAACTTCACCGGGTTGAACCAGCGCGCAGGATTCGATTACTGCGCGGCAACCGCGCTGGACGTCTGGTGAATTTATAGTGAGCGGCATGTTATCTTACACCTTGTTAAGAAATTTTGGATCATCAGTATTGTCAGACCGTCAGGGTCTTCACATCGGTATTACCATAAACGTCCGCCGCCCCGACGCCAATCTTTTGAACATCGCCGGGCAACACGGTCTCGTAATCGAAAACATAGTTCCAGGAAGTGCCGTCGAGCCCGAAATCCAGATTGTCGTGAATAACCTGCCCTGAGGCCATCTGAATCGCCAGAAACGGCTGTGGACCGAAAACCTTCCCGGCCGCCGTTGTGATTGCCACGCTCTTGATCCGTCCGTCCGCGCCGATAACCGGGTTTATTTCCAGGCGCAGAGCCGGCCCGTACACAGTACCATGCACCACATTGCGCATCGCGTCGCGCGCCTCGGCGAAGCGGAATTTAACGTCCGGGTACTTCTTTTGTGCGTCCACCAGAAGGTCGCCGAGTGCAGCCATCTCCGGGGCCAGGTCACGGAAATCGTGGGTTGCGATGGCGAGCAATGTCGGTGTGCCGGCGTCGGCGCGGGCAAAAGCCTTTTCCGCTTCATACGCGTCTATATTCGCAAAGCGGCTGAGAATATTCAGGGCGCGCGCAATGTAGCGCCGGCAATCGCCTGGAGATTGATAGTCATCTTGCGACGGACGGTAAACGGACCAGTCCGCCGGCGCGCGGCGCCAATCGCCGAAGCGCCCGCTGGCCAGATCGGCCATTGCTTCGAGTTCACTCGCGTCCTCTGTTGCGGTGTTGGTGAAGTCGAACGGGATGTATTGCTCAAGAAACCAGTGCGTATCCGGACGTTCGGTCTGGAAACCGCAGCGCACACTGCTCGGAAAATAGTCACGCTCAATAATGCGTCGTGCCAGTGTTTCGCGGATGTGCGGTGAATTGAGCACCGACGTCGCGCAACGGTGCGCTTCGCGGTACGTCGACATCGGATGAAAGTGCCAGTGCAGCCCATCGCGCGCCCATCGCCCGTCCCGTTGCGCTTCTTGGGCGTCAATACGTGCGGCGTAGTAGTCATGCACCTTATGGAAGCCCATCTCGC
>ERZ807291.7805-NODE-7805-length-12203-cov-5.541653_pt1 | contig 12203 bp, 10 predicted proteins | sample MGYA00521257_ERZ807291 | MGnify/ENA primary metagenome ERZ807291 (study PRJEB31413, sample SAMN03169783) | marine metagenome | biome: Marine; feature: Water; material: Subsurface seawater | place: North Sea | collected 2011-04-28 | depth 1 m m ...
CTTTGCTGAAAGCCTTCCAGTACGTGTAGAATACGTAGCAAACAAAAACAAAGACGACGCCGAAAACAAGGAGCACGAATTGAACAACTGGTCGTTTGGCTTGAAATGTTCTGTTACCAACGTAGGCACGGAAGAGCCCGATGCACCCTCCAATCACCGAAAGTATTGCCAGATTGCAAAGGATCAGCACAGGTCTCTTTAAAGCGCTAAGAGGCAGTTTCACCGGAATATTGGCGAGACTACCCCTTCGACCGTTCGGTCTTCTTTCGGCGAAGACGGGAACGTCGTTCCGGACTTCAATTTCCAGTGCTTTTATTGGTGGAGGCATGTTTTGTTTTGTTTAATTTTCTGTGGTTTCGGTGGTTTCGTTTTTATAACATAATGCTTACGAAAAAACGTACTGGTAAAAAAAACGTACTGGTAAAAAAAACGTACTGGTAATTGCGAAGTCCATTTGCAAAAATTAATTAGTGTTATAAAATTTTAAAAAGTCCGTCCAGAAAAGAGATTGCAAAATATGTATCCTCCCTAGCTGTCCTGGGTAGGAAGTCTTGCCCATCGTTCTATACGTTTGATACGTTCAAACCGATGGTCAAAATATATTGCTATCAGAAAGAGTACGAAATATATTATATGTAGGTCATTTCGCAATTTAAGAAGAAGTCCGACTTTTTAAGAAGAAGTCCGAAATATATTTCATAAAATGTTTGTTGTATTTCAAGTGCTGTGTTCATATATAATTTTTTTAAATAAAAACTCTCAATGCTATTTCTATATATATATTCAAATACGGCAATCATTTTAGGTGCTGTGTTCATATATGAAACTTCTTGAAGACCCGTAAAAAGTGGGGAATTGTGACCACAATAAGTTAAAAAAATTAACAAAAAACAAAGGCGTACGGCAAATTTTTATTTTTCTGCATAAGTTGTGTTAATATTAGGGTTACATCAAATTAATAAAACAGTTTATTTTATTGTTTTGTACTTTTAGTGACTAAATTATTTAAGTAATTACCTATTTTTACCTTTGCAAAGTCATAAAATGGTATTTCTAGTTTATGACTTTTTCCATTTTCTTGTACTTATTCTGCATTTTAAGTATTAATTAGTTATAATTTACCAAGAAAAGTCATAGAATACATTAAAAACAAAAAACAAAAACACTACAAAATAACGTTACAGTTTATTTAATTACTTTTTTTAATATTAATTATCTTAAGTTAGGCGTGAAACTGTCTTAAAAAGTGCTAGAATGTCTATTTGTTTTATTTGTAGCCCTAATTTTATCACTATATATGCAGGATTATAAATAAGAACCGGTCGGTTTTTTTAGGGAGAGTTAAATGGACGAATGTTTCACTCTGTACAGTTCTAGCGATGAAACAGGCAGCAGCATAGCAATCTACAAATGTCCTCAGCCGACGCCCATCCCCACTCTCTGTCATGGCAATTACCTGTATGAGAACAATATTTATTTGTATACCATAGCGTGTCCGCCGCTCGACAGTACCGAAACTCCCATTACAAGTACAACTACGACTGCGCCTGTTGAAACGACGACGAAATTAACGACCACTCAAATATCGACGACCACCAGTTTAACCAGAGTAGAACAGAATTACTCCTTAAATTACACTCGCAATGTGTCTCTTATGAATGCGTCCAAAACAAATGTTAAGGTGTTAGTACCACAAGACCCTATTCTAAAGAAGGCGTTCGACTATTCGCCAATTATTATAATTTCTTCTGTCTGTTTAGCACTCCTTTTGGCGTTACCCTGTGCTGTGTTCATATTAAAGAAGAAAAAAAAGAAACTGAAGCGGCAGAACAGTTCTAGCGTGATGCCCCGCATCGTATACGAAAATACAGCACCGCCGCTGCCGCCCAGGCCAAGGCCAAGGAACAAGATGACAGAAGACCAGCAAATCCATAGAGAATGTAAAAAAACTTTAACAAAATTGGTTAATACTGTTGTTAAATATGAAGGCGGTCCTCCCGCCCCTAGCAGACCTCCGAGACCTAGAGCAGGTCGTATGCGAAAGCAAACTTTAGACTATTTGCACGATCAAAACCCAATCCTGTCAGCTTTGAAAAAACCGACACAAACATTTGCTAGGGCAGGCCAAGAGAGAGCTGAGCGATTCAGAGAAGAAATACTAACAAACGCAAGGCAGGAAAGAAGAAGTAGAGGCGGACAACGGTTGAGAAATATATTAAGAATTAAACAGCTAGGGAAGAAATAATGAATTATCGACGAAGGCTGCTTCAGAATTCAGTAGATGCACCGCAACATGGACGTTGTGATCACGAAAAAGATTGGGGCGAGCTACTGGCGTGCGAGATGGAAGGTCCACTCGGTTTTTGTTTTATCTTGTTTATAGTAATGTTGTTTCTTTGCTTCTGTTGTGAGAAGTGTAAACGTCTGGGCAGAAAGACTTGTTTCGCTTATTGGTTCTGCCAGAACACAAAGCCAGACCGTACCGACGAGGAAAGAAGCGCCACCGTTGAACGTGTGTTGGTGCATTTGCGAAAGATGAACCCCCCCGCTCCTTCAGAACCGCCGGTAACGGGGACGCTCGAAGATGGTTAAGGAAATGACGTTCGGCGCTTCTTCGAATTCTATGTCCTCTTCCTGCACTCCGTGATTGCGAATAGGACGATGGGAGAAAATTCGGAACAGGATGTGCTTTCCTTTGTTCCTCGCGTAGTTGTGTAGTGTACTCTGTTGAAAGGAGCACCGGTATAGGCAGAGGACTTGAAGACGTTCCAGCCCCTTGACCCAAGAAAATGTGCGCATTTGACGACAGTGGAAGACCATCAGAATGCGGAGGGAGGCTGAGTAGAAATTCTCAAACAGCGTGGACCCGTGCCGATGGTGACAGAGGCTTAGAATCTCCAGCTTGGGCATCCGTTTGCCGATCGCTTCCACATCAGCAGGGAGAAGGAACATGCCGTTTAACACAAGCGTCACGAGTTGACTACCGATCGTTTCGCAGAGCATGCCAACGGCACGTCTGCTGAGGCGAGGCAAGAAGCAGAGGTGAAGGTGCTTTAAATTTGGCAAGGTGCAGACAGACCTCTCGACAACGCTCAAATCGACGTGGTTCGAGCTTCGGAGCGTGAGACTCTTTAATTTTTTCAAATGCTCGATGGGGTAAAAGCCACTCGTGGGTAAGTTTCTTGCATTAAAATCGAGCTCTTCCAGTGTATCTTTTAGACCAAGGCATAGGTGCTTCATACCTTTTGCGCACACGTTGTTGGTGCCAAATTTCAACGACTTCAAGCAAGGAAGAGTCGCCACGGTCTTTGTAAAACGAATATTCAGCGCTGGAGAATTCCATACCCCAACCAGATCCAGCCGCTCCAGGACTACGCAGTGCTGGGTGATAGACTGGCAGATACCGCGGCTTATTCTCATGCCACAAAGCTTGAGCGATCTAAATTTCCGACCGTGTGCTCTCAACAGGCGCTGCACGTTCTGATTGCTCGCTCTATTTAAATGAACGGAACCCCAGTGCGGCTGAGCCAAGGCAAGGCCCCGGAAACGCTGCGATAACACGGTCACTTTGGACGCCACGTCCCGCAGCGGCAAGAAAGAAATCACCAAATTTTCACAGTCCGGTGGTAGACGATGCCATAGGTCTTTGTCCGGAAAAGCACTTGAGTACACCCTCTTCATCCTTTGTGCATGCCGCGCCTGTGTGGGTATATAATGGTCTTAAAACTCTCCTGTTAAAATGGCCATAGGGTGCAATAGTGGCGCATCGATAAGGGTACAAAAATCTAACAGCTCATTGATTTTGTCGTCCTTTTGCTGTTGCACGCTCCAGTGACGAAACACAGCTCTCCCGTTCGCGTCTGGGCGAGTCAACGCTGGCGATGGAATCCCGTACGCGCCACTACTGGGGTCAAGGAACAGAACGTCGTCGTAGCCTCCCCCCTTGCTTCTGCGCCACGCCCGAATGACGTGCTTGTAGGAATTCGGGCCGGCGTTGTAATTTGTCGCCTCAACGTAGTGCATCCCGCCGCGGGGAGGCACCAGCGACACCCAGATGTGAGAATCAGCACTGGCACTGGCGGTGCCTTGGAAGAGCCAGATCTCTGCCTTCTTCAGCCAGTGAGACACGTGGTAACACAAACTAGTTGCGCCATGCGAGGGGTCGTGAACAGGGAATATTTCCCGGAAGAGTTTCAAGACGTCGTACGTTGCCTGAGAACCATCTTCGCAGTCTCCCACCAAGATTCCATTGTGCCAATTAAAACCAACGTAATCTTCTTTGAAGGTGGCAACGCTGTCGGCGGCGTACTTTATTCTTGAGGTGAGCAATCGAGAAAAGACAGAGGCGATGGTATTGTACAGCCAAAACTGTTGCTGATCGGTGGCCTTGTCCCCCAGCCGAGAGACGTTGGCAAACTCAGACGGGGCAACCGCAGCTTGGTGGAACACAATGGGAAGCTGCTGCATGAACCACCCTTGCCACCCGTTCAGGGTTTCGTGGGAAATTCCTGTAAGGATGTCTTTGCCCCTTCCCGCCAGGGCGGCGTATGGAATCGTGAGCTTAGGCTGGCACGGAAATTCCCAAAATATGGAGTGAGTCAAGCGTATGCTTTCGTCTAGCGGGTGTGCCTGCTCCAGCCACCTCAGTTGCTTTTCGGTGTAATTCAAGAGCATTGCGTGAATTGCTTCCAGCTGTGCTTGGAAAGCCCCTGTCGTGTCGTGTGACGCAAATGGCGTTTCGACAGAGTAGTGCACCACAAAGTTTCTGAAATCCAAAAAAGTTCTCGTCAAATCGATCGGAGAGAACATGCGATTCAGAAGCTTGTTCTGCTTATCGTACACGTGAACGACGACGAACGCTGGGGGCTTGTTCAGCGAGACGCGGACGGTTTCGCTGATGTCCAAGAGCTTTGTCCTTGAAAACGGTGCAGGCTGGTTGGGCATTATCAGGTGAATGCGGTACTCGTACTGGGGCACTCCCCCATGCGGCGTGGAAATCGACTGGAATGTAAATTTGTTATTCATCACAAGCTTTCTTTAAAACTACTTAGTAGAATATATATATGAATTGTTATGAACCCTATACTCTCTGCGCCATGGGTAGAAAAGATAAGTGGGAAGACTTTTACCGTGTCAGGAGGAGGATCTTCCTTTTTTTTGTGGTCTTCTTCGGCATGGTCGTATTCTTCTATACCCTCAAAATAGTAAACGAAGACCAGAGAAGGGAAGAGTTCCACCGTATGGTTACTTACAAGGTAGACCAATTGATAAAGCTGTTGAACCACACGTAAAGTATTTAATTTTTTTCAGTATATTTATGTCTATCTCTTACTTACGCGTTCGCGCAACTATTAAATTGGAAAAATACAGAGAAGATTAGCATGGCCCCTGCGCAAGGTAAGTGTACAATAAGTAATTTACGTTACACGTAATTAAACGACTAACCCACTCCATTTTATTTCTACAGGATGACACGCACAAATCGAGAACTATTCCATAATACTACTTTTTTAAGATCGGGCGATCCCTATAATAGAGGTTTGACTCCTCTAGATCTTACAAACGGCGACCTGAAAATTGTTCGCAGTATATAAGACTACGCATATGCGTAGTATCCCCTAACATGAACAGCCCCCCCAGAACACCAGAACGTACTGGAAACCCTGATCCCAACACTACTCCGCCAAGACAAAGAATAAGACCGACGGACGATCCACCCTCGATTACGAGTGAGAGAAGAGAGGCGGCTCAGACAAGAGAGGCGACTCAGAGAACAATACGTCCGACAGCGCTCCGTTTTCCAAATCCACCGCGTACGCCAAGCCCACGCCCCACTGGCGGGCCGTCTACAAAACCGGGACAAGGTGGTTTGATGGAACAGCAGCAATTAAAATATTGAACACGATGCCGAAGAAAAAGAAACGGGGCAAGAAGAAAGGGGGCGCGGGAATGTCCGCCGAGAGGGCGGCCGCAGAAACCCGCCTGGCCAAAGCGTTAGCCTACGATCACAACCACCCAGAGAACTACACGTCGGAAGACCTCAACGAGCTCATGGACGATGTGCCTATTGCCACCAGCGAAATTGCAAAGGAAATAAAGTGCAAGAAGGCGGAGATGGAGCTCTACGACACGGCAGAGCATAAGCTTGTGGCCGCCGTGCAGGCTATTCAATTGCTAGAAATATACGGGGGTCTGGTGACTACGGCCGGACATATTACACTCGACCAGTGCAAGAAATACAAGCAAAAGGCGGAAGACAGCATGAGAAGAGAGCAGGAGAAAGACAGGCAACTAAAAGAGATGGAAAGCAAGGTCAAAGAGCTCTACAAGAAATTTAAAGAACGAAAAAGGGAACAAGACGGAGCAGTGCCGCCCCCGCCGCCGTCCACTTGAACCATGCTTACGGCCATGCTTACGCCATGCTTACGCCATGCTTACGCCATTCTTACATGCTTACGTTATTGTTTTTAAAATCACCGATCAGGATGTGTACCAATTCTTTGCCTTTTAAATGCTTCTTGATGACAGCATTGACCTCTTCGTGAGTCAGCTCCTGCGAACGTTTCAGGATGTCGCTAAAATTGGTCTCCGCGCCGTTCAGAACCGTCTGGTGGCACATTCCCAAGAGAGAGTTCGTGTTCTCCATGCGAACCTTCATCGACAATTCAAAGTTGCTCCGTTTAATTCGAAAATCTTCTTTTGTGATCCCCTCCTCGCAAAATCTCTGCACAATATCTCGCATTACTGAAGCAGCGTTCGGCATGTTGCTCATTTCAAAGGACGAAAAGCAGTAAAGGAATGCACTCGCGCCGCTGTTTCCACCTGACAGTCGAGAGTACGCTCCGTACGTCCATCCATTAGCGATTCGTAACGTATTGTTCAGAAGTGAGTTCATGCCTGTATTAGGGTTAGGGTTAGGGTTAGGGAATTGTGTTAGTGACTGGCGTGTAAAGGGCAGGAAAGAGTTGTTGTATACTTACCGCCTCCCAAGGCCTGCACGCCCACTGCCAGAGCAGTGTACTCTGGCGAATTCTTATCGAGGTCAATTCGAATTCCAATGGCACTCAGGCCTTCATTTCTTCCGTCCAGCTGCCTGATGAGGTACTTTTCGTTGTTCTCAATCGAATGGGCAAGGGATGGATGCTTCGTAAACGGCATGTGCGTGCTGTCGAGCTCCTTGTCCGTCGTGTAAAACTCCGGTGTAAGGGTCTGGTGAAAGGCCCTTACGGCTGCGGAAACCTGCTCGTTTGTCACGGACCTTGGCGCGGCAACCGAGGCGACGAGGGGCCTGTCTTCTCCCGATATCAAACCGTTCTTGAATTGTTCGATTTGTCCATACGTTACTTTCTGTAGCTCTTGAATGATTATATCTGGGTTTACCTGATGATTGATGTCGTCCTCGTGGAATAGTCTGTTTGTTATTTCAAGCAGGGAGAGACTGCGAGGGTCTAGCTTTGCGCCGTGTAATTCACCGATAAGCATCTGGGACTTCATTTGGATTTTTTTCGCTTCTTCGCTGTTAGTATAGTCCAACCCGCGAATGCTCTTCGCAATACGTTGCATGATACTGACAGCGTCAGCTTCCTTTTTGAAGGAAATTCGAAAGTGTAACTTTGATTTGGTTGCGTCGATACCGAACTCAATGTTGTTCTCAATCATATATGTCTGGAAACTATCACCAATATCAGCGTAGGAGGTGTGCGCTTCCTGTTGGTAGGCGCCCATGGCCTGCTTGACGTCATGACTAAGCTTGGACTTTGGTAGACCCTCCCGTATAAGCCTCGAACAGATCTTTGCCAGGGCTTGGTTGTCCGTAGCACTCTTTGCGCTGATCAGGATCTCTACACGATCGATGTCCGTATGCAGTCTATGGAGCTGCCCAAAGTCAGTGGTCATGGGAGCGTCCTCTTCCAGTGCTTGGAATGGCACCCGTGCACTGTTGGTCACGTACATGGAAGCGTTCTTTGGTGTGCTGAACGAAGGGGCCTTCATCAAATTTTTGCTGTAATTTTCTGAAGACTGAAGGGGGCGAAGGACGGTGGGCTGGTCATTTTTCTTGATGATGCCCAAGGTCAGGCGGTCGTCCACGAACAGGTATTGTGCCACCCTTTGCACGTCCGCAGCCGTGACCTTCTTCAGGGCCTCTTTTCTGTTAAATGTGTCCGCCAAGTTCCCCATGGCCACGGCCTCTGTCAACTGGGAGCCCAAAGATTCCACCGTTGACATGCTGTTCTCCCAGTCGTTGAGAATCTTCAACTTTACTATCTCCAGAACCTGCGGATCGACTGGCTCTGTTTTTAATTTGTCAAAAGCTTGATGCATAAGTGTGATAGCGACCTGTTGGAGTTGCGGAACTGGCGAGATGAGTGACCCAACTACAGAAAACAGATAACGGTGCTTTTGTCGTGAATTGTCCACTAATGATTGCGGGCATATACCCATCTCCTCTAATTGTGACATCACGCCCACGGATGGATGAGAAAGCAAAGCTTTGATCGCGTGGCAGACAATGGAGTCCCGGTGGGTTCCTTCCATGCCTCGATAGGCTAGCATCAACATACACACTGGTTGCTCGACGTTGACAACAACCTGACGGGTACCGTGCTGAGGCTCTTCCTCCCTCTTAATCCTCTGAGGCACCCTCCCCTCGTTGCTGATATGCGAGAATTCGTTGGCGATGTGGTAAAGAAGAAATTTCGGCGGCGCGTTCCCCGTGATGACAATGGTAGCATTGGCTGGCCCGTAGAAGTCTCGGTGGAATTGCTTTAGCCTGTCGAATGAAACGTTCGCCACATCGTCGAGAAACCCCCCCGTATCAATTGCGTACCCACTGCGGTTAAAAGCGGACTGCATTACGTGCGAGCGCAGTTTTGAAAACGGGTTGTCAAAGCCTATCCGCAGCTCATCTTGGACCTTTTTTTTGTGTTTTTTTAAAATTGTGTTAGTTGGCGTGAAAAGGGTGTACAGGAAGGAGTTGTCGTGTACTTACCACCTTCTTCTCGTTTGCGTCCAGTTCTTCGCTAAAGGGTGGAGTCTCCATACGGCATGCCTCGGATTTCGCCCACTTAGAAAAGAATTTATAACTGAAAGTGCAATGAAAATTGGTCCGGTCAAACGAAGTGCTAGCATTAATCACGGCGCCCGTCGGTTCCATTTGTTCGAAGATGTTCTGAACCGCGGCATTCTTGGGGCTCTTAAACCTGTTTTTTAAAATTGTGTTAGTTGCTGTGTAAAGGGTGTGCAAGAGTTGTCGTACTTACATCAAATGTTCTAAGAGGTGAGTTGAGCCTGTATAGCCAACTCTCTCGTCCCATGAGCCCACCTTGTATATGACTGAAAAGAAGCAGGGTTGTGTTAGTTTGCGGCTTAAATGGTAGAGAGTTGTGCGTCTACTTACCTTGTGAATGTATGGTCGCGAATTTGCTCTTGCAGGGCACCAAGACGACTTTCAGGCCGTTGCTTTTGAGCTGATACTCGGTGTAGTGGGGGGTTGAAGCCGTCGCATAGAAATGGTCGGTCGGGTTGAAGGTAGATAGTTTACTGGATCGTGAGGGTTGCATCCTAATATTGTACTGTTACTGCGTTGGCTATTATATATACGATTTTTACGGACGAACTATGGAACCATGAAAATGATCTTTTTTCTAGATGGATACAGTGGGTTCACCGCCGTAGATTGCACCTTATCTCCACCCTTTCTCCTTACCCTCTCGAATTCCCTGTCGGTGCCCGACACATGAAAGTAGCCCTGCTTCGTGTACGTTGTGTCTGGAACATGGCCGCTCTTCGTCACCAAGACCCGAGGAAGATCTTGGGACATGTAATCGCTGCCGTACGCCTCCGGCGACACGATCCTTGGGCGGAGAATGACCGGTTTGTCTTTCTCACGGCTCAGCGACAGCTGCGTTGCGATGTGGCGCAACCGCTCGCACGCTTCGTGCTCCTTCTTCAGGTCCAAGTAGAAGCACTCCGGATAGCGAAACTCTCGCCTGGCCCGAGGGTCGTAGGCGTTGAACGTGTCGAATTCCCGCATGAAGCGCTTGGTCTCTGGCCAGGGGCGGTACCAAACGTCATCTGAATAATTCTTATCGGCTTCGTGTTTCGTCCACTTGGCAAAATCCTCCGTCACGTTGCTCATGGATTCGAATGCCTTTGACCGTAGGGTTTCCACGGGCAACTGCTTGCCGTCGAATTTTGGGTACGACATGAGTCGTTTCACTATCGCATCCCGTGGCTCATCACCCTTCGAAAACCGCACGGCCGGGAGCAGTATGTCTTCGATCAGCTTAACTCCGCCAGCTTGTACCATCAAACCTGCCTCCCACTCCTTTTTGGGTTGACCGGCATTTGCTTGCTTTGTCAATAAAAGGTCTGCTATTGCATCAATCAAATTTTTGGTTTTATCGATCTTCAGGATCTCCATGGCGTCGTAGATGGTCGGTGCCTTCCTCACGTCCTCTGCTCCGAATTTCTCCCGCCGCCACAGCCGAGTGTCCCAGTCGAGCCGCCGTTTGTCGATGGGGTAGAGCGAGTAGTAGGGGCGTCTGCGTTTCTTTCCGCTGACTTCTGTGTCGCCAAATTCCTTTACCCTATCTCCCCTCTTCTTCAACTCCGCCGCCTCCCGAGCGGTTTTGGCCGCGGCTAGCTCTGCTTTCCGCGCAGCCTCTTCGATTTTTTCCAGTTTACTGAAATCAATCGCAGTCCGTCTCATTGGCAGCCCGTTCGGATCGAGCTTGCTCTGCACAAAGAGTTTCCGGAGCTTCCCAACGATCTCTCCCAACCGTTCTTTGCTTAGGCAATCGTCCTTCAACGAGTGCGCTTCATCGACGAGGCGTCGAAACAGGCGGTAGGGTCGCAATACCACAGAGTCCTTCACGTTCATGATGCTGGAGTAGGGGACCTTGATTTCCGTTGGATCGGTGGTTCCAATTAGGGTTGGGACAATCCACGTCTTGGTCGCATCGTTTGGGTCGTTGCGCGCGTAGGCCGGATGGTCCGCCACCTTACAACCGTCCATCTTCCCTTCGAATGCTCCGACGGAGGTCAGGACCATGACGCTGTCCTTCTCAAAAAAGACAGGGCCCCTTCCCTCAGCAGCATGTGTTCGAGAAATTTTCCCATTGAAGCGGTAGCCGTTCCTCTGAAAGTGGTAGAATTTTCCTACTTCCAGTTCTCCCAGCCCAATGCCATCTGGGCTGTCAGGCACCGGGAATGGCGCGATGGCGTCGGTTAGAGCTGCTAGGGAAATGTTTCCCGCGAGTGGTCGATTGAATAGAAAGTTCTTCTTGTTCCTTTCCAACTTAATCAAATTTCTGATCTCTAACTGTGCCGATGCGTTTGCGCCTGTTATTATGGACTGTGGGGTTGGTGTTGTGGAGGTCGGATCATTCAGACCGTTGTATTCCCTGAGCGCGTTCCATATGGTTGTGTCAGAGTTAGTTGTAGAGTAGTCCCAGTTGCTTGGGTAGGTAACCGTAGTCGTCATTTTGGATCGTTTACTCTTAAGTTCTTCGTACTTCTTATATATATACCTTATCTTTTCCGGCACAGCCGACACGACCCTAGGGAGAAAAAATGCGAAACAGGAAAGCACCGTCACGCATCAGCGCGGTGTTTAAAAAATGGGGCGTTGACGTCGAGTCCGAGACCTTCGGGCCGGGAAAGTTCTTTTCCAAGAAGAGTTTGCTGAAGATTGCCTCCAAGCGACGGTGTTTTCAAGCCATCAGTGTCGTCTTAACAGTGTGTGTCTTGATTTTCGTGTTCACAGTAAGTCCACCTCACCTAGACGTTCAGCTCCCACAGGACAGCGATCTGCTTCAAAGACCATACCTGAGAAAAGGACTGTTCGATTTCACTTCAAGGGACCGCCCCTACCTCACCGAGCGCATTATTGAGTTCATGCAGGAGTCGTGCACCAGCCTGCCGTCCTACGACATTCTCTTCTGTCGCAACGTCCTGCTCAATGCCGCTCCGTTCGAGCACAACTGCTTCATGTTCTGCAACAACAAGACGTTCTACGCCAACGTTGCCGTGAAGGACACGGACAGTACCGACGAAATCCTGTGCACTGAGTCGTACGCGACCGTGGTAGAGAAGAGGCGGCGCCTGAAACGGGTGGTCGTCAGCGGAGAGCGCTTCTACGCGGCAGAGGAGGGGGCGGCGCTGGTAGGGGAAGAGGTTACACGGGTGCCGGAAGATTTGAA
>ERZ807291.7808-NODE-7808-length-12200-cov-9.310992_pt1 | contig 12200 bp, 14 predicted proteins | sample MGYA00521257_ERZ807291 | MGnify/ENA primary metagenome ERZ807291 (study PRJEB31413, sample SAMN03169783) | marine metagenome | biome: Marine; feature: Water; material: Subsurface seawater | place: North Sea | collected 2011-04-28 | depth 1 m m ...
GAACTTGTAGCACCAGCAGAACTTGTAGCACCAGCAGAACTTGTAGCACCAGCAGCAGACGTGGGTGGTGGGGGTGGAGGATGTTCTGGTTCACATAAAACCTCCTTAGACTTTAATTTATAACGACAAATGGGACAGTTCGCCTTTTCGTTTGTCACCCACGCGATAATAGAGTCTTTGTTGAAAATATGACCACACGGCAACTGTAGAATAATGTCACCATCCTTAAATTCGCCCATTGAAATAGGACAACATGTATATTCATGTTCGCCTTCACAATACTCTATTTCGCTCAACTCTGAAAGGTCGGGGACAACTGTTTTATACTTTGGTTTATCATTTATTAAAGAATTGGCTATCAACTGAGCAACTTGACTAGAAAGCATGATATATTATACTAACTGTTAATAAGTTTCTAAATATTTAATTCAATTTAATAAAATCTGACTTTACAATTGGTAGTGCTTTTTTAAATAATCTTTTTTTACTGGTTTTTCTCTTTTTTTTCGACAAATATATTTTTTTGGTTTTACTAAGCATTGAATTTTTATTTGTAAAAATAAAATATAATGAATTTAAATGATTAAATTTTTCAATTGTTTTCTCCCAAAATATGTCGTTAATATTTTTTAAAGGAATTAAGAATTTATATTTTGATGAAGAATTTATAAAATCATAAACGTTTTCGGATTCCAAATTAAAATTATATTTCAAAATGTCTCTAATGGTATATTTTTTATTTAAGAAAATTTCCTTATTTTCTATAATATCTAATAATTCTTTTTTAAAAATAACATTATTATCAATATGTTTCTTTTCTTTTTGAATTCTGATAATGTTTTTATTTTTATCCAAATAAAAAAAAAATAGATTAATATATCTTACATTTTTTTTATAAAAATCATTATATTCAATTTCTTCATTAAATTCCTTCTCAAGTGATATATCATCATCATTTATATCCAGTTCTAAATCATCCATATATATTATCATACAAGTATTTGATTATTATTTAAACTTAATTAAAATCAATAATATCCTCGTCTTCCTGTATATTTTCTTCTGTATCTTTTTCTTCATTATAACCTTCTTCATCCTCCTCTTCGTCTTCTTCATAAAATTGATTCAGTATAAAATATTTCATATTATCTGTCATTTTTTCATTTTCAGGTAGCTTTTTCGGAACTGGTTTCACAACCTTTTTTTCTATTTTTTCTGAAGATTTTTTAGTTTTATTATTTTTTTTTGTAATTATATCATCAAATGAAATACCCATTTGCCTCGAACCGCGTAGTGACATTTTCTTGTCTAATTCTTCTTTAGATATTCTGCTTTTATAAACACGTTTATTACGGCGACGACCTTTAAAATTACTTTTATTTGAAAACTTATCATCTGAAAACTTATCAGATGAAAACCTACCAGATGAAGATCTCTCAGATGAAAACCTATCAGATGAAGATCTCTTAGATGAAAACCTATCGGATGAGAAATTATTAGAACCTTTAGAAAATGAATCCCCATCAGTTTTTAAATTATCCCATCTGGATTTTTTCTGACTATTTTTATTATCCTTATTAAATTTGCTCGGTTTATTTTCAGTTCGAGTAGAAGTATTAAATGCGTTAAATCTAGACATATTTAGTTTAATATATTTTATTATTATTATTATTTTTTCAATTTTTTTCTATTTATAATGTATAATGGTTAATGCGTGGATTGAATTTGTTAAAAAAACTAAAAAGGCTCACCCCAAGATGAGTCTTAAAGAAGTTTTAAAGATGATCAAAAGAAAAAAACTTTACAAAAAAGTCGGCACTACTGTTGCCGCTAAGAAAACTAAGAAAAGGAGAAAGAGAAGACGTTCTAAGAAAAAAACGGCTAAAAAGGGTAGAAAGAAGAGGGCGCGAAAATAAATAACTATTAACAAAATATTAATGAATAATTTACTTTTATTCATTAATTATATGATATCCATTTGATTCAACAACAATGACATATTTTTGTATGTTTCCATTGTATTTTTTAAAGATAATCTAAATTTTGGATTAGGGTGTATATTTAAAAGGAGCATTTTTATAAATTTTTTATTAAAGTCATTAATTTCAATTGCGTCTTTGTAAACCGATAAAAATAGTAATAAAACTGTTACGCTTAAAGAATAATTATTCCACGTTTTCCAGTAATTATTAATAATAAATTTAACGGTTTGCTCTAAAGGTTTGCTATTGTATCTCTTAAGCGTATTATATGTTTCAGTATAAAAAATATTTTTAATTGATTCTGGTATTAAATGTTGAAATTTTTTAATAACTGAATGTGAATTATTATATTCTTTGGTGAATGAAATTAATTCATTTTCATACATATTTCTTTTTTTAGATATTACAAATCCAAGATAATGTATTTCAATGGGCCATAAAGTCCATTGTGGAGCCCACTCAACATAAAAGGCTTTTCTAAGTTCAACAATTTTTTCTACAGAAAAAGATAATCCAAAATCGATTATTATGGGTTTATTATTTTTTTCATCATAGATAATATTATTTGATTTTATATCATGATGAACAATATACTTATCTTCAAGTAATTTAATTGAATCCAGTAAAATGGGGTATGATTTTAATAAAATTTGTAAGAACTTTTTTTTGGGTTTTGTTTTATAATTTTCATGTAAGTCCTTTCCATGTACAAGTCGTACTTTACCTATAACTGGTTGATAATTTTTACCATGCTTTACAATATCATCGCATTTTTTAATATCTTTATCCTTTATATTTTTGATTTCAATATCACACAAGGATAAAATAGGACTGAATCTTTTGCTATAATTGGGTATTTGTTTAATTAATTCACTAATTCGCATTTCCCGTTCATTAAAAAAGGGTTCATTAAGCATGAGTTTTGATATATATTTTTTACTTTTGCTATTTTTACCAGATGAACATAATATTGCGGGTTTAAAAATACATCCGTAACTCCCTTTTGATATGACAGCACCACCTTTTTGGATATTATCACATTTATCACCTGTTATTTTTTTCAATGATTCTTCTATTTGTTTTTTTAGGTTATTTGCTATATCTTTTACAAGATTTTTAACTAAATTACTACAAGTTTCATCTTTAATAGTATTTAAAGATTCACTGGACAATACCATATTAGCTTTTTTAAGTGTTGAAACACTTCTATTTAAACCGTAATGTATTGGGTTTAAATATAAAATATTTTTACAAACATTCGTCTTATCACCCTTATCAAATGTATCCATTGTCATATTTTTGTTTCCACTTAATTTAGCTATAATTATATTGTCAAAATCGATTTCTCTAATTTGCTCTGCTGTTTCACACATAATTTTATCTACCTTCTCTTGTAAAATTTTTTTAAAATCGCAACCACCTTCGTTGGATTCCCCATTGTCATTCCACATTGTCGGAAAGCCTTTTTTCCCCGGTTTTATATCAATAAAAAACGCTAGCTTATGAGGGTCTATGGCATTTAATTGAATTTTTTTCCCTTCCGCTTCTTCCATATCACAAAATTTATTAAATTCTTGTCTCATTATATCAACGTAATTTTTTCCTTTAATACTTCCTGAATTGCATATTTTCCCATTTGTTTGACATTGATAATGAAGTCTTCTAGGTATGTCTGTGTTTATTTTTTCCATAATTTCATTATTTAATTGTTCTGGTTCAATCTCAGCATTTTCATTCATCGATTCTTTAAATTTGTTATAAAAAAAGTCTAGTGATATATCATTTACCGTTAAAAAAATAATATCATGCGCAAGAACTGTTATAGTTTTATCCCAATCCTCTGTGTCTGCCAAAGCAAAAGTTTTTGTAGTTACTTCATTTTTTTTCCAATTACTCATTTTATTTAATAAATTATAATTATTATCATCAATTCTTTGAGCTTTATGTTCAGCTTTTCTTTTTTCAAGTCTAATACCATCCATTTTTTCTTTCACTTGCTTTAATATTTCTTTTTTTATTTCTTCTATGCGCATTTGTGTTCTTTTATAATAAACTAATCCAGTAACAATGCCTACTCCAGCAATAACACCAATAACGCGAGCAATGGTGCTACCACCTTTTTGAACTACCATTTTATTCTCATTTAATTCTTCTTTAATATCAATTTCCAATACCATTAATATAATCATAGATTTTTTTTCCATTTTTGGAACCCAATGCTTTTTACTATGTTAAATGATGTTTCAAGATGGTCCTGAGCTATTTTCATAGCTTTTATTTCTATTTCATTTAGTGATTTTACATATTCCATTATTTCTTTATGAAAAGATTCATCGTAATTATCAAAATCGATAATAAATTCGTTATCAGCCATTATTTAAATGATAAATAATAATAATTTTTATCATTCAATTTATTGTGTAGGTCTTTTAATCATATAAAAAAGTAAATTTTTGTCTGTTTTATTTTTAAGCATAATTTTTGTTAAATCATAATCAATCATGTAACCCAGTGTAGTAAGTACATAAATAACTTCATCAATCTTTTCAATTGAAATAAATTCTCTGCTATCCGGATTTATAAATGCGTGAACACAATGGGGTTGTTCATTACAACAATCAAATGTTTTGAAGGGTGATAATTTATTTCTTGGAATAGTTCTTACATATTTTTTTATTTGAGTATCATTTTCAGGTAGTTTAGAGAGAATTACTATATTTTTATAGCACTTTGTGAATGTATCTAAATAGACTTGTTTACTGATTTTAAACATAATATAAAGAGTAATATTATTATTTTTTTATGAATTTAAGTTATATATGGCCGCGGCACAATTTACAATTGATAGATTGTATACTAAAGATTTATATGTTAATGGCGCACAAATAACTCATCCTAGTTTAGCAGCATTATTAACAGACCATCCTTCAAATAATGTGGGTATTGGTACAAATGATCCAAAGGTAAAACTTGATATTAATGGCACAGACGCTTTAAGACTTCCTGCTGGAAATAAAATATCGGCGGCATCTGGTGGTGATAGACCAGCTAATGCAGATGCGAATTATTGTATAAGATACAATACAGACGACAATATATTTGAAGGCTATAGTAATGGAAACTGGGGGAGCTTGGGTGGTGTGACATCTATTAATCAACTGGTTACGATAACAGCAGATAATACGTATGGTTTAAAGTTCTTAACGGGACCCGATGGTGGAAGTTCATTGGAAAGAATGCATATATTGAATGATGGTACTGTTAATATTGGCAGCATAACTAATGTTGAATCGGTAATAAATAGCAAAGCAGCGACAACATATGTGGATACTAAAATAGCTGGTTTAGTTGACAGCGCACCAGAAGCATTGGATACGCTTAATGAATTGGCGGCGGCTTTGGGTGATGATGCTAATTACGCAGCAACAGTTACTACTAGTTTAGCTTCAAAACAAGCAACTATTACTGGTGCTGCTACAACTATAACATCCAGTAATTTAACTGCTTCACGAGCATTAGTTTCCAATAGTAATAGTAAAGTAGCTGTTTCCGCAGTTACATCTACTGAATTAGGTTACTTAGGCGGAGTTAAAAGTTCTATACAAACACAATTGGATTTAAAAGCACGACTTGCGAGTCCTACGTTCACGGGAACAGTTGGTGGGCTCGACAAAACTATGGTAGGACTTGGAAATGTAGACAATTATAGTAAAGCTACAATGTTTACGAGTCCTACATTCACAGGTCAAGTAACAGCAACAAGTGGATTCATCGGTGATGTTACTGGAAATGCCACAACGGTTACAGTAACAGCAGAAAATATTACCTCTGGAACAAGATATTTAACGTTTGTAGATTCCGGTACCGGCCCAAATAGCATAAAAAGAGATGCAAATTTACATTATAATCCATCTAATAACATGATCACTGCTGGTGGTTTCTATGGGACAATATACACAGCAGCACAACCACAAATTACAAGTGTGGGTACACTTTCAAGTTTAAATGTAAACGGCAACGTGGGCATCGGTACAACTTCGCCAACAAATAAATTAGAAGTAAATGGTGTAATAGAAACACTTTATAATAATGCTCATTCTGGTTCAAGTTTAAAAGATAATGAACTGTGGAGAAATAATAATGGCGATTTTTACATACAATATAGCAGTTCTGGTAAATTAATTTTATGTCAAGGTGGCGGAAACGTGGGCATCGGCACATCTTCGCCCGAGTGTCCTTTACACGTTACAAAAGGTGTGCAAAGTAATTTACAACAAGCAAGATTCTATGCAAGTTGGACAAATCACGGCAACGCTGGATTGGCGTCGAACCCACAAAATATTAACATAGGAATTAAATCAACATATGGTATTTGGACGAATGGTAATTTGTGGTCAGCAGATGATTACAGTGACATAAGAATTAAAGAAAATATTATAGATGTTCCAGATGCTTTATCTTTACAAAAGTTACGTGATATATCTTGTAGTTACTATGAATATAAAGATAAACTAAAAAGAGGATATGATCAAGTAATAGGCTTTATAGCACAACAAGTAAAAGAACATTTACCTATGGCAGTAACAACAGCAGCAAATATAATTCCAAACGAAATGAGAAATTTACAAGATATATCATGGATTGGGACTGATATGAGTTGTAATTTAACAGATGTGAGTGGTATAAAGTATTGTTTTTATGTAAGTAATGATGTGTCAAATAATGATGAAATAATGAAAGAGGTTATAGGTAATGAAGATAATACCTTTACTTTTGATACTTCTTACAATAATGTTTTTTGCTACGGAAAAGAGGTAGATGATTTTCATATTCTTAAAAAGGATAAACTGTTTGCTCTAAATTTCTCAGCCACACAAGAAATAGATAAAATACAACAAGAAGAAAAAGCCAAGCTCGCAGCAGCCGAAACCGAAATCACAACACTAAAAGATAAAGTCACCTCATTAGAAACCACCATAACAGATTTAGTAGCAAGATTAACAGCCTTAGAAACGGCATAATTTCCCACCAACTTTTCTCTCCAGAATATATAAATGAAACTATATCACGAACTTTTTATTATATTGAAAGCCGCCATTGTAATTTTATATATTATCAATCATCTCCACATTAGTAATTACAGTGACGAATTAGAAAAAATGATTGAGGATGTATTTGCTTTATATGTTGGGGTTATTTTAGTATATTTATTTTGGCCATGGGAAGAGCGCCGAATTACTAAGTATGACCGACACATTGCCTTTGCCGCAGGAACACTTCTCATATTAACAAAAAATTATTTCAAATTTTACGACGATATCAAAAGATTATCAAAGAAAGTATTTTTTACTATGAGGCGACCATTTCACGAGATGTACATTTAAATGATTATAAATTGAACAATAATCATTTAAAAAATAGAATACTAATATTATTACCATGGAGCCCCCAACATATTTAGCCGAAAAAAATCCGCATCCTCGCGATGAACAAATTTTATTTGATGAGGGACCACATATTTATACAATTGATGGTGACAGTTCATTTACTTCTGTAACTAAATGGAACCATTCTCATTTCCCATATTTCAATGCCGATAAAATCATCAGTAAAATGATGAATTCTCCAAAATGGCCACAAAATAAGTACTTTGGTTGTACACGTGGTCAAATAAAACATCTATGGAAACAAAACGGTATTGAAGCCAGTAAAGCTGGTACAAAAATGCATTACGATATTGAATGTTTTTACAATGACATGGATGTAGAAGTGGAAGAAGACTGTAAAGAATGGCAGTATTTTGAATCATTTGAAAAAGATCATGAACATCTTAAACCATTCAGAACAGAGTGGATGGTATGGGATAAAGAACTTAAACTAGCCGGTTCCATTGATATGACATACGAACACCCAGACGGTACCATAGACATTTATGACTGGAAAAGATGTAAAGAAATTAAGAAAGATAATCGCTGGGAAAACGCCAAAACCGAGTGTATAAAACATTTTCCAAATTCAAATTTCTGGCATTATTCTCTACAACTCAATACATATAAAGCTATTCTTGAGAAAAATTATGGTAAGAAAATAGGCAAAATGTGTTTGGTATGCTTACATCCCAATAATTACAATAATTCATATCTTTTGTATGAGGTGCCTGATTTGAGCGAAGAACTTAAAAATTTGTTTGAACTTCGCAAAAAAATGCTCTAATAACCCAGCCATTCCAATATATAATCTAACCAACCCTGTTGGTTTTTTTTCTTAAGTATATGTCTCTGACGTATCTTTAAATTACGCAGCATATTTTCTAGAACAGTAATTTCTTGTATTGTATAATATAAATAATCTTCATCTTTTTTCATTTATATTATACTTTTTTATTTTTTTCTTGTTAGACGCTTTCGTCGTTTTATTTCTTTATTAAAGTCCTTCTTTATTAGTTTGTAACCCCAATGTTGTAATACTTGGCGTATTTTTGGACTTATATCACGATTATCCCAGTCCTTTTTTGTGCCCTTTTTCATGACTTGTGTGACTAAAAACCGCATAAATCTCCCCCTTTCTCCGGCTAGAGCTTTCCAGCGTTTTACTTGTCTTTCGTCATCGGGACATCGTTTTCCCATAAAAAAATCGCAATACCAATGAACCCACCCATATGGGTGATTTTTCTTTATCCACTTTTTTCCTTCCCAAAATTCTAAACTTGTCCCTACTTTTACACCATATTTATTGAGTTTTTTATCATATTTGCTGCTCGTTAATTCTTTTTCTGGGATACCTTTCCACCATGAAGCGGGATATTTTTTATGGACATTTTTGTATTTTTTTTTAGTAACAGATGAATAAATAGGTCGCCAATAAGTACCACCAAAGCTACCTAATTTAAACATTTGTCTTGGAGATAAATTTGGTTTAAAATCTGGAAAATCACTAAAATAGTAATACCCATTTCTTTTTTTTGGCTTTGTCATCTAATAAATGATGAGATTAAATAAATTGAATTTAATGTAACATAGAAACAGTACAGTAGGTAGATGTATCGTGGTACATGCCGATAGAGATGATTTGGGCAAAGGAGGCGACGAAGAAAGTTTAAAAACAGGCAATGCTGGTAAAAGATTAGCCTGTGGCGTTATTGGTTTGTCTAAAAAAAAATGTTAATTTATTTAAATTTATTTAAACAAAAATTTAAATAAATTATTCTTATGTTTTTCGTGTTTTATTTCTTTTTTTATGTTGTCTTTTGAATCTTTTAACACGACCCTTTGTGTACTTTTCTTTTCTGGCGCGCTTAATTTGGCGCTTTGTTAGCTCTTTATGGGTTGTAGGTGTTTTTTTTGTAATTCTATGAGATGGTCTATAAATATCACTTTTATATTTATAGCCTACTTCACCACGTTGATTAACCCACTTTTCAGTAAACCATCTTTTGAGACCCCGTTTTTTTGTTTTTTTCCCCGTATATGGTTTCCTCTTTTTTCCATATTTTTTAAAGAATGATTTTTTATAAGTTTTTACTAAAATCCCACTTCTATACGCACTGTGTTTCGGAATCTTTTTATAAACTTTGTTTTTTATTTTATTATAGAGAGAATTATCTGTGGGTTTATTCATTCTATAATAAAATAAATATAATAAAATAAATATAATAAAATAAATATAATAAAATAAGTTAAAAATATTTTATTCATAATTAACAGAGATATGGAGCATTGTATGTTTAATAATGACCCATTTTGCGAAAGAGATTTTCTGAATCCAGGAAATAATACAATGACGTGGTATGATTATACTAATTTATTTTTGATGACATCTATTATTTACGCAACAGGCTTTTGTGTCAGTTCGTGGATTATAGGCAAATATATGCTGGTACCTTTGCCGGAGAAAAAGGAAATTAAGAAGAAGTATCAAGATAAATATTCTTTAGATGATATGGAGAAAGACATATCTCGCAATAGTGAAGTAACAAAAAATACATCGGTGTTGGAAAAAACACCAAATGGCATCGTTATTATGAGATATAATAAGGACCGTGAAGGATTTGAATATTGGTGTAATGATAAAAATATTAAATATGATTATCTTGAAACAGTTGCCAGGAAATTTGTAATTATGAATTTTTGTACAAAATTATATGTAGATAGACGTAAGAATATTAAAGAACAACACGAAGATTTGGATAGAAAAGAAGAAAAGAAAAAAGAAGAAGATAGAAAAGAGGGTGAAAATGTAACTGAAAAAAAAGCACTAAAAAAAGAGCTCGTCGATGATTGTGTATTTGTAAAAAGTAGACTTTCGGTAGAAAAGAAACAAGAAGAAGAAATTATAGATAGGAAAAAGGTAGTGGCAAAGAAAGCTAATAAATATTTATTTATGGGACAGGTGAATGACTTTGACTGGTTAAGAAAGTCAGAAGAAAAAAGGGACGAAAAAAATGAAATTTCATTTTCTAATTTCAAAAATTTATTTATGAAAAGCAAAGATAATTAAGCCGTGGTAATTTTTTGATAAATAAAATAACGATTTTTATATGTTTTTTTAATTTTTTTTTCAATATCTATCTTTTCATCAAAATATTCTGAAAGTCTTTCTTGTTCTTTATTATACTCTTCAACACATTCTTCTTTAAAAAGTTCATATCCTTGAGACGGTTTTCTTTCGCCAATAACACTCTCAACATGATCATCAATTGCGCAAATAAAATCTCTATCTTGTCTGATATATTTACGTCGTATATTTTCTGTTTTATTTTTTTGTGAATAATCTTTCTTTTTAAAGTAGTATCTGGCGCTTTTATACATCTTATCGACGGCATCACCTTCATAGCCATTTTTGTTTAAAATATCTATTTCTGATTGTATTTCATTTTTAAAATCATCTTTGAATGATTCAAAAGCTTCTTTAAAATCTTTTGGCGTGTCATATTGGTGAACAATTGAAAATCTAGTTAACATATCCAAAAATGTTGATGAAAATTTAAAACGATATGTTTTTTTTCCCATGGCTGCCATTTTATTTAATTAATAATTTATTAATTTATTAATTAAAAGCAATTCAATTTTTTTCGAGATTGGATAACCTTGATAATACACCAGCGAGCTGATTTTCCAAATTTTTAATTTTACTTTCCGCCTCTTTTAATTTAGTTTGTTCCCTTTGTTGTATTCTATCAACTTCTTGTAGAGCAGAATATGCTACTGCCCAAATTTTAGCTTTATCCAAAACATGGAAATCATCTACTTCTTTACCATATACAAAAACATTATTCCATTTTTTATCAAATACAAAGCTATTAGGTTCATTTTCTAAAGATGGGATTTCTTTTTTGATTTCATTAATTCCATCGGCATCGTCACTAACCATGAAATGGTAACGTGTATTACCTGATGGATCTTTTAAATCTGAAACAGTTAACTTATATTTTAAATTACCCGATAAATCATGAAATGTTGTCCATATTGGGCTAGATAACAGTTTCATTTCATTTGGAATGAAGTTTGTAGTAAATCTAACAGCATCGGGAATGTGTTTTAAAACATCTTGCGCCATAAATCCGATTTGTTTTAATCCTCCTTTATTTACAATATCTTTATAAGTATAATATTTTGGATCTAATTTTCTAATAATACTTAGTGATAAATCATCTGGAACAGATACTATATTTTCTTTTATTCTTTCGTCACTAGAAACAATAAATCTGCTTGCGTATACTCCATATGATGAATAAATACTTATAGATCCAGCGGTAGTATATCTTGATTGATAGACATAAGCATATCTCCTATATAAGTAATAGTATGCGTATGTACTGTCATCCAAAACTCTTTGAGTTGTTCCATCGAAAACATATTTACTAGACGAGTTGTAATATTGCCCCCCTCCTACAAATAAGCTGACGTTTGTGCTCGTGTAACCACCAATCATAGCTCTACCAGTAATATATGCGTTACCATTAGCATAAACTCTATATGAAGATGATGGTGTGGTCCCTATACCCAAATAGCCTCTATAATAATGATATCCTCCGTTCGTCGCTGCTTGAAAATAATAATCATCATCTTTATTTTCACTATAAAAATGAACGACTTTATGAGAACTAGTTGTACCGTCATTATTATAATCTGCTATTTTTAATAATGTATTGGTAACATTATGGTCACCACCTATGTAAACACAAGCACTATCAGACATGGTAGGTGTATTGCTATTATA
>ERZ807291.7810-NODE-7810-length-12198-cov-4.947459_pt1 | contig 12198 bp, 10 predicted proteins | sample MGYA00521257_ERZ807291 | MGnify/ENA primary metagenome ERZ807291 (study PRJEB31413, sample SAMN03169783) | marine metagenome | biome: Marine; feature: Water; material: Subsurface seawater | place: North Sea | collected 2011-04-28 | depth 1 m m ...
AAGCTCTGGTTTGGTCGGTAGTAAACGCCAGCTGGAAGGTCAGAGGAACCTCCGCCACCAATTGTGTCAACATACATGGGCAGTTCGGTAATCGCTCCAGAATTAATCAAGTCTTCGATTTCAGTATAAGAGTCGCTGGACGGACTTACAAAACGAGGATCATTTGAGTCTAAGTGGGAAGTGTACACATAATGTTTTCCTTGATAATAAATATTATCGCCTCGTGTATAATTGACATCAACAGTTTTGCTACTAAGTGCACCATAATGCGTTTTTGACCAATAATTTGTGTCTGAAAGATCGGCATAACCTGCAGTTTTATCTACATAGAAGTCCGCATCTTCGATAGGATCATCTCCCGGTGCAGTGACATCCCATGCCGCATTCAAACCAGGGGGATTGTCTCCTTTAGCAATATTAGCATTAGCTTTGTACCAGTTTCCCTGATAATGAACAAAGTCATCTTCAGAATAAGCTGCTCCCGTAAACTGTCCCTTAACTTTATCGCTTAATTGAAGGACATATTCATCGCCAGGACCACCATCTTCGTTAAAGACAAGATCACCTTCCTGAAAGGGAGAATTCATGTTCCACGCCTTAATGTCCCAATCGTGACTTGGTGCATATATGTCAGTACCATCTATAACATGCCCGGGAGTGTGACCATTGGCAGAGTGAAATGCCATCAAACTGCCCAAATCAGCAAGGGTGTTTGTAGCATATACCGAAGGTTGAGGAAGGTCTGCATTTGCACGAACAAAATCCGTGGTTGGTTTACCGGTTGATTTGCTTGTACCAACATAATCAAAGTAGCCATTAGCCCCAACATTCCCATCGAAGATTTCCGATAAAGTAAGCCCCCTAGGAACATCTTGGTTCGCTTTGAGGAAAAGATAACTCCCCGGGGACGCCCAGTGTGCTGATACTTTCACAACTTCACCTTGCAGATAAGCAACCTCGTCTCCCTTAGCGTTCATCTTGATGCTGAATTCACTGTATTCTTCTGCTTCAGGAAATGCTTCCGAAAATCCAGAACCAGTTTCATCCGCAACCCTTAGCCATAAAGCATTGGGATCTGTCAATAGCGTGGCATTAGAAGGTACAAGCGTGCCAGCTGAAACATCCTTTAGTGCAAGGAAATATCCACTCTCGTCATCGGTTGCTCCACTTTTAAATATGACTTCTCCTTTAGAATACTCTCTAGAGGTGTGACCAGGGTTAGCGTCTAGCATACCTGCATCGGTGGTAAATGACCCTACAAGTTGCCGGAATTCTCCATGTTCACCACTATTCAGTTCGCCGTCAGCACCGAATTTGGATTTCAAGTTTTCAAACAATCCAAGACGGTTTAGTTCGATGTGTTCACCTAAACCATCGTCAGATGTTATAATTTTTAAAGGATTATTATCAGGTTCGTGACTGGCAAATAAATCAACCCCGTTGAATTTTTGTCTTTTAAGGGCGTTAAGTTCTTTTTGTAACTCATGAAACTCATGATTATAGGTTTCACGATCCAAGGCATTCTTTGATACATCATTAAAGTACGACTTTAATTCGGCCATGCGGTCGATTATATCGCCGGCAACCTTAAGGACTCCATCCTGCATCTGTAAAAAGGAAATGCCGTTTTGGGTATTATGCATCGAGGCACTTGCTCTACGAAGTGCACTTTGGAGTTTCATGCCTACGGCTAAACCGCCAGCATCGTCACTTGGGGATACGATACGCATCCCGCTGGAAAGGCGATTCAAGCTCTTGCCGAGCCGATCGCTTACACGTTTCATGTTTAGCGAAGCACGAGACGACGCTTGGTTAGAATTTATTGATATGCTCATATAAGTCCTCCTTGACTATTTGAAGCGTCATCCTTGACGCCTGGTCTCGATATTTTGAGAAGGGTTTCGAATCCCTTGCCCTGACCTCCTTGTCAGCGACATCTTGGATAATCGCCCATGAGTTCAGTGACTTTAGGGAAAATGATTATTTTTTTTTGCCCCTGACTAAAATAATTTCGTAAAACACTGATTAACAATTATTTGAGTTATTTAAAAAAATGTTAAATTTATCGATATTTCTTTCAAAGAATATAAATAGGGCACATGCAAAGCATAAAAACTTACTAAAAATAACCCTGTGCATTCTCTAGGTATGCATTTGCAGTTGAAGTAAATTACAACCGTGCCAAGATATTGGATATGGCTAATATTACCGCAGATGGTGAGGATGTCATCTTTGACCAAGGATCCCCAAGTTCACCACGAGATGTTTTCGACTTGGTTTCTCAGGCTCTAGGGGAGCAGAGGAAAGCAATTGTAAGGTTTGAAGTCGACAAAATGGATTGCCTGCAAACAGGACAATTCCCCGATTCTTTTGAGTCAATCGTTCTGGATAGTATGTACCACGATGAAATCATCCTTCGGATATCTTTGCAGTTATTAAATCAGATGAGCGAACTTTCACCCCAGTTAAGAGCTTATCAAGGGAATATACTTACATCTCCATGGACTGAAGTCTTCAAACAAATGGATCAGTTCATTGCAAAAATTCAGCCCTTCGCTGATCTAATTGATAATACCTCACCATTTGTACAGTCTTATTCTCCTCCATGGGGGGACCGCTTTACAGAAACTGCTCAGAATCAAGCAAATTGTTTAAATCTCATTCTTAATGCTTTTGAAATACGTAATCCCGCAGGTTTATCCCAAGTTTTAGGGTCTGATTTAATTCCCCTAGTGGAATCGTGCCGGGCTTTATTTGATCAAGAGATTATTCCATATCTTAAAAATTCTGTTAAAAAACGTAACCCTGAATGGTCTTATGATGCTTGAAAAGAATGTTCGCCTGCTCAAGGTAAGATTCCCAGAGGTTTATCGACGAATTCTAGCTACAGGAAGCCGGAATCCAGAGCATTTTCATTATGAGGAAGGAAAACCAAATAAGGTTTTGTTCGCATCTTCTGAGAAAGGATCCTTTCCCGCCTTAGGAGAGAGCAAACTCGACTCGCTTATCGAGCTATGGTTTGCCAGCTTAAGGCTAAAATCTGAGGCAATTTATTCGATTACTGGCTTTGGTGATGGATCACATATCCGCTATTTCTTAAAGTACTCAAGCGGAGGGGCTTACGCTTTAGTTGCTGAAAAGGACCCAGCTTTACTAAGAGAAACATTCTCGCGAATCGATTGTTCGGATATTCTTGCAAACGACCGTTTCATTCTAGGTACCGGGACTTGTGACGACAACTTTTTTAGGGATCTTAAAGATGCAGCAATGCTAAAAGTAGACGAGATCAACAGCCTTGTGTTCAGCCCCCTGCATTGCGTGGACGAGGCTTACTATGACCAAGCCCGAAATGAAATGATTCGGCAATACCTAGTGATTCGCCCGCTAATGGAAGTGAACCTACGCACGGGCATAAACCTCCAAGAAAACACCTTGGAAAACCTCAAGCATATGGCTGCCTCACCTGACATTGGTGAACTGGCTGGTTTATTTGAAGATATTCCCTTTATCCTTGTTGGTGCAGGCCCGTCTCTTGACGACTCAATTGATTTTCTAAAATCAATGCAGGACAAAGCAATTATTTGCGTAAGTAACAGCCCTTTTCGAAAACTTGTAAACTCTGGAATAAGGCCCCACTTGGCTGTTACCGCGGATCCGATGCTACCAACCCTTCGAGGATTTGAGAATGTCAAACTCGATGGCATTCCTCTCGCCTGTCCATTCAGTGCTTATCCAGAAATTGTCAGCCGATTTTCTGGACGAATTCTTTCTTGGAGTACTTACAATCCCATCGCCGATATCCTTAAAGCATCAACCGGAAGGAAACAGGGTACAGAAATCATGGAACAGGGTACCGTTTCCGGATGCGTTCTCGATATTGGGCGTCTCCTGGGCTGTAAAAAGATATTTTTAATAGGGCAAGACATGTGCATACGCGACGACGGCAAATACTACACCGACGATTCTTCATATTCTGACACCGGTGCTCACTATTCCAAGAAAATGGATGGCCACAGGCTCCCGGGTAACACTTTAAAAGAAGTTATCGTGGAAGGCCGGCTTTTTGTTTACCTCAAAACCTTCGAAAAATTTATTCAAGTAAACAATGGTATTGAATACATCAACCTAGCAAGAACAGGAGTAAAAATTGAAGGTGTTCCTTACATGACATATGAGCAAGCGATTGCATCCATAGATCCAGAGTCCAGTAGCTCAATTTTTGACGAAAAATTGCAGGCACTCCTTGATGCTCAAATAAGCGTGGACGATCTACCAGCATGTTTTGAAGGATTTATTGCCCATGCTGAGAGTATTCTCGAGACAGCCCTTACCTTGGCTGTTAAGTCAGAACGTCTGCCTGAAAAGTTTTCTGGGAGCAACTATTCTAGCAACAAAGAAGTTCTCCGCCTTCTTGAAGACGGTGCAAAGGTAAATAAACTCGTGGACGCCAACGCAAAATTTTGGCAAGCCATCCTTGATGGTAGGACCAAAGGAGAACTTGCACTTTACAAGCGAATCATACGGGAAATTGATTCCCCCAACCAAAGTTGGAAACTTGCACAACAAAACAAACAGTACTATTGGGCGTTGGCCGAGGGATGTCATTGGCTTCTTAATACCATAAACGAAAAGCTGAATCAGCAAGTAAAAGTTTAAAATTACTGCCTCATCGGTGGCATGGAACTTGCTTATTACAGTTGTGTACACAGGAACTAATAAATTCTCCAACTTCATTCTCTTGGCCTAATGGGATCTGACTTAAAACTAACTGGCTTGGCCTCAGGTATGGATTGGCAACCAATTGTCGAAAAGTTGCTAGAACTCGAAGCTGTACCCAAGAAGCGATTGGAGGCTCAGAAAAAAGAGAATGAAGCAAAGGTGTCCGACCTGGGACTTTTGAAAAGCCAACTCGATACTCTGAAAGGTGCATCCGCCGCATTACAGAACAATGACCTTTTTGAATCTAGAAGCGTGCAAAAAATATCTGGCAATGATGGTATCTCCGCTAGTGCTTCTACTGGTGCATTGACCGGAGAATTTTCGATTTTAGTAGAATCGGTTGCTTCAAGGACACAAATTTCCTCCTCAAACCGTAGTTCTGCCCGACTAAGCAATGGTATCGATTTAAATACACCCATAAACGAGTTACCTCTTAATTCTCCCATCACCCCTGGAACCTTCACCATTTCTGGAAAAACATTGAGTATTACCTCTCTCGAAGTGACCTTACAGGAGTTGCTTGATGAAATCAATGCAACCAATGCGGGAGTAGATGGCGTAAACCCTGAAGGCGATGGAAGTGGTATCACATTTAATTATGATGCCAATGAAGATAAAATACTGGTATCTTCAGGTATTGCTGACGAAGACTCCGCAAACATCCTTGTACTTGGATCATCCACCGACTCATCTAATTTCCTTCAGGCAATGAAGCTGATTGGTCCAACCAGTGCAGGTACAATTTCAAGTACCAATGCCCTTGCTTCCCTGGATATGTCAGTTTCGCTTGCGAATGCTAATTTTGCATCTGCTTTCACTGGTCTAAACTCGGGACTTGGTAACTTTTTTATCGGTGAAGGGGAGGGGGCAGTACGGATAGACTACGATATCAACAACGATACCTTAGATGATTTGCTTAACCGAGTGAATGACTCTTCCGCCAATATTTTCATGTTTTATGACCCGATTAGTGACCGGGTAGTAGCACGGAACAAGGAACCGGGCGCCGTGGGCATAGTTATGCACGAAACGCAAGATTGGGATAGTATTTCAAGTGCAAATAAAGGAAATGGTAACCTTCTTGCCCTCATAGGCTTAGCCGCACCTTCGACTATTTCTGATAACTACGATTCATCAAATCTCAGTAACTACAATAAAGGAGAGTTTGTCAAAATGCCGGATGATACATATTGGCAGGCTCTTACAGACGCTCCATCTGCCGATCCAGATGCAGATAGTGAAGAGTGGATACAAGTAATTCCAGGAGTGGTTAGGTCTATGGCGAGTGAACTAGGCGCTAACGCATCGGTTCGAATTAATGGAGGAGATTTAATCTACAGCACTGAAAACACTTTTTCTTCCAGCCAGCACGGATATGACGGGGTAACCTTTAATTTTGCCCAAGTCTCCATCGGATCAACCGCAATTTTTACTGTGGCAAAGGATTCCAGTACCGCAAAATCTGCAATTTCTCAATTTGTAGAAGAGTTTAATGATGCCCAGGAGTATATATCTAGCTTAACCAAGGTTAACCAAACTGGAGATGAAGTTCAATCAAGCCGTTTCACCGGAAATACGGAACTTAGCCGCTTGGGCAGCCAACTTCGTAGGACTATTTTCGGAAACTCTGTTCCGCACTCCGAGAGCAAAGCTACAGTGGATAGTGCCAACCTAACCATTAGTGCAAACAACGCTACCAACGATGAAATAAACGCGATCGCCACGCAAATGAGCCTCGATGCATCAGATGACGGATATGTCATCAAAGTCCTGAACCAGGATTCAACTAGTCAATCGGCATACTTTGAATGGGATGGAGACTCCCTTGCCTGGCAATCAACAAGTCCTGCCTTTAGTACTTTTCGTTTAGCTAGTATTGGATTGGACTTTGGTACAAGTTCCAACAAGTTAAACATCGAAGATTCCGCCCTACTTTCCAAGCAGATCGAAGAAAACCCGGAACTGGTAATGGCATTGTTTAGCGAAGTCCCAACTGAGGCGGTTTATGATTCGATTACTCAAACCAATCGGGACTTCGAAGGAATAACCTACTCCTTGAACGATTATATCGACAACTTCCTCTCTGGCAATGATACCACTGGATACAAAGGGGCTCATCAAGCAATGATCGATAGCCTCGACAGTCAAAACGAGAGAATAGACGAAAAAATTGTTCGTTTGGACAAATACCTTGAAAGCCGAGAAAAGATCCTCAACGACGGTTTCATGAGAATGGAGGAGATGCAATCAAAGATGGATACTCAAATGCAAACTTTGCAAAGTACATTTAACAACAACAAAAAGAACTAATGCATAAATTTTACTTACTGTTCTTCCTCTCAACAGTTTTATTTCTTTTTGGATGTCGAAAATTCGAACAAGAAAAGGTTATCGCGGAAGCTGAACCTTACACTCCCAAAAACCTCTATCCCGTTGAGCGTCTCCCGACTTATTTTAATCGGGTCCTCCTGATGCCCTGTTACCACCCAGATTCGGCATCTTCGATTTTGGAATTTGCCGACGAAACCTTTTACCGAGAATTGTCGCAGGCTAGACTATTTGAAGTGGTTCAACTTTCTCCTGCTCGCTGCCTTGATCTCTTCGGTAAACCTCGGTTCAGTTCCTCAGACGCACTTCCAGATAATTTCATGCAAACCCTTGCAAATCAAACACTCGCAAATGGAGTTGCCTTCGTCGACCTCCACTCATTCAAACCCTACAAACCGATGAGTCTTGGAGTACGATGCAAACTAGTGGATCTAAAGTCTGGTGAATTCATGTGGGCAATTGATGAAACCATTGATGCAGGTGATGCCTCAGTAATCGTTGCAGCAAATATCTTTCAAAGAGCCAAGCATGTAAATGCACTATCCGCTAAAACTGCTGGCAGTGTACTTCAATCTCCGCGACTGTTTACTAAATTTTCAGCTCAAACCCTTTTCTCAACTTTACCGACCCGATAAAATATATATTTGCCTTATTTCCTCATTGGCACGATATTAGCTAAACATTTTCTTTATGAATTCCATTAACACTAGTGAATCGTTTGGCTTATCCAATCAATCCAGTCGAGTGGATAAACCCGTTTCTTCTTCCCGGAAGGAAAATTTAGGTTCGATTAATTCCCTCTCACACTCGTTGCCCGATCTCGGCAAGTTATCCAATGATGCTGCAAATTCTGGTAAAGAAATACGTCCGGAAGCAATAGCCCGAGCTAAAGAGCTCTTAGGAGATGCCAACTGGCTTTCGGACTACAACATTGACGGATTGGCAAATAAGTTAATTGACATCGAAAATATTTAATCTGCTAACCCTCCCCAGGTGTGCAACCATACGATAAAGTAGCAAAATCATACAAGTCCCAGTCCGTTCGTACAGCGAGCCCTGGTAAACTTGTTTTAATGCTCTTCGATGGCTACCTCAGGTTTACCGCATCAGCTAAAAAGGCTTTTGATGAAACTGACTTGGTAAAGAAAAACGAGGGTATCAACAACAATTTGATACGGGCTCAAAACATAGTGTCAGAACTTCAATCATCTTTAGACATGACAGTTCCAGGGGAACTACCCGGCACCTTATACCGCTTGTACGACTATGTTTTAACGAACCTTCAACAGGCAAACATAAAGAAGGACCCCCAGAAAATAGACGAATCTGATAATGTTATGTCCGAACTCCGGGAATCATGGGCGGAAATGCTTACCCAAAATCCGGATGTTGATGTGAGCTCGGATCAACCTGGTTCAATGTCCTTAAAAGCCTAAATCTTTCATTGCCAAGTGACCAACCCGAAGAAGTTGGAACTCATCAATGCTCTCCAGCTCCATGACAATGTTTTGCATGCTGAGGAACAGGCCATCCATTCCAAAGACATGAAAACCATTGAAGAGGTTACCCTCCAAAAGGACCAGACGCTAGAAATTTTGGTGCAAATAAAGGAAGCACTAGATCAGGATGGCATAGACATTTCTGACCTTTCTGAAGAAATCGACCGAATTATCTCCAGGCAAGAAAAGAACACAGAGCTTTTTCGTGGACTTCATATTCAGGGGTCCAACTCCAAGGCAAAAAGCAATCCGAATCAAAATACATTACAAAATCGTTTACGAAAGGCGTATCGAGAATAACATTTTCTCACCCTTATCGGGAAACAGATAATTTTTCTATCGATTTCCTGATTAGTCACTTGCTCAAGGAAGTCACTTTAGCTATTAAGTTAAGGCTAAAATGACGCCTAAAAATCTTTTCCAAAAAGTGTGGGAAGCCCACTCAGTTAAAGCCTTAAGTAATGGACAGACCCAACTATTCGTCGGTAGACATCTTATCCACGAAGTAACCAGCCCACAAGCCTTTGGTATGCTCCGTGAAAAAGGCTTACCTGTTCGCTACCCCGAACGTACCTTTGCCACTGTTGACCACATTGTTCCGACAAACGAGTCAAGCGAGCCATACTCCGACCCCTTGGCTGATGCCATGATTAAGGAACTCCGTAAGAACTGCGAGGATTTCGGGGTCACTTTCTTTGATGTTTCCACAGGGAAACAGGGAATTGTCCATGTGGTTGGCCCCGAGCAAGGTTTGACCCAACCAGGCATGACAATTGCCTGCGGTGATTCCCACACCTCCACACACGGTGCTTTTGGGGCAATTGCCTTCGGAATTGGGACTTCGCAAGTTCGCGACCTTCTGGCTACCCAAACCATGGCACTCGGCAAGCTCAAGGTTCGACGTATCGAAGTTAATGGCGATCTGGCACCCGGAGTCTATGCCAAAGATGTTATTTTGCACATCATCCGAAAGCTTGGAGTTAATGGCGGGACTGGATACGCCTACGAATATGCCGGTGATGTCTTTGATCGCTTCACCATGGAAGAACGGATGACCGTTTGTAATATGTCCATCGAAGGCGGTGCCAGAGCTGGGTATGTAAATCCAGACGAAACCACTTTTGAATATATTAAGGGACGTCCCTATGCCCCCAAAGGGGATGACTGGGAAAAAGCGGTTGAGAACTGGCGTTCTTTTGCATCCGATGAGGGATGTGATTACGATGACATTATAAGCATTAGGGCTCAGGAAATCCCTCCAACTGTGACCTGGGGTATTAATCCCGGACAGGCCATAGGAGTAGATGAATCCATTCCATCTCCTGATAAAGTAGCAGAGGATGAAAAAGCAGGAACCGTTGAAGCCTTAGAGTATATGAAACTTACTCCCGGAATACCTCTCGAAGGAACCCCAATCGATGTTGCTTTTGTCGGTTCCTGTACCAACGGCCGAATTTCTGACTTAGAGGAAGTGGCCAAGCATCTAAATGGGCAAAAAGTAAAGGACGGAGTACATGCCATTGTAGTTCCTGGCTCCCAAATCGTAAGCCAAATGGCTGTTGAAAAGGGGCTGGATAAAGTTTTTATTAATGCAGGTTTTGAATGGCGGGCAGCAGGATGTTCTATGTGCCTCGCCATGAATCCAGATAAATTAATTGGCGATCAATTATGTGCCAGTTCCAGCAACCGAAATTTCAAAGGCAGGCAAGGTAGCCCAACCGGAAGAACCATGCTTATGAGCCCGGTAATGGTTGCAGCAGCAGCCATAACTGGCCAGATAACCGATGCCCGAAAAGTTTTTCAGAATTAAATAATTTACACCATTTTCAGATCATGCCCCTTGCAAAAATCAACCAAGTTAGCGGAACCGCGGTATATGTGCCCGGCGACGACATAGACACCGACCGCATCATTCCCGCACGCTTCATGAAGTGTGTGACCTTTGATGGGCTAGGGGAGTACCTTTTTCATGATGTCCGGTTTGATGAACAGGGAAGAAAAAAAGACCACTCCCTCAATGACGATAAATTTGTGGATTCATCCATTATGCTTTCGGGCAAAAACTTTGGTTGTGGAAGCTCTCGAGAACACGCCCCACAATCTCTCTACCGTGCGGGCTTTCGGGCAATCATAGCAGGCAACTTTGCAGAAATATTCTTCGGCAATTCCATCAACCTTGGCATTCCATGCGTTGGTATGGATGCGGAAGACCGTGCATCCCTTGCCCAATGGATAGAGGCGAATGCCGAAACTCAAGTAACGGTTGATGTGGACTTACTCCAAGTTCGTGCTGGTAATCTCACACTACCCTGCAAAATGCGTGCAGGAGCAAGAGATTCTTTATTAAACGGAGCTTGGGACCCCCTGGATGAACTGCTTTCTGTAAGTTCCGAAGTCGACCAAGTCGCTAAACAACTCAACTATGTGTAGAAATTTGAACTAGCATGATCCATCGCTTGTTCTCTATTTTTTTAAAAGTATTTTTTATATTCCTTCTTTCGGGCTGTTTGCCGAAACAGCCTGATCGCATTGAACCTAGTGCATTTTTTGCAAAGCTAGCCGAGGCAGGTATATCTCCAAAACCTCTAAATCCAGAAAATTTCCCACTCCTTGGAAATGCAGCATCTGGATACCCCGCCTTAGGTATTTATACCCATGAAAATGTGGAGTGGGCATTGTTTGATCTTCCAGATGATTATTTGGTGAACACAAGCCTCAAGCATTCCAACAACCAAAACCTTCATATCTTTTCAGAAACAGAGATTTCAGATGCATTATCGAATTCTCTCAAAAGTCTCTCTCCTAAACTTGGTTATGAACAACTTGGAATTTTCGTTTATCCTTTAGGGATTTGTCTAGTTTTTTCGATATTCATAACCCTCGAACGATTGTTATCGCTTAGGCGTGGGGTTACTTTTCCACGCAAGGTTGAAAGAGCACTCCTCAAAGGAGAATTCCCCAGCAAAAAATGGAAGCGAGGATCGGCAGCCGAACGCATTGTTCATGTAGCTGTCAAGGAAGGGGCTTCTGATGAAACGCTCCATGCATACGCAAGACTGGAAATTGCAGCCATGGAAAGAGGAATGTTCTTACTGGATGTGATTATTGCTGGAGCGCCATTAATTGGCTTACTTGGAACAGTTACCGGGCTCGTTCAGGTTTTTTCACAGATGCCAGCCGGTGGGAATGTTGACCAATCGCTTTTTTCTCAGGGTATTTCTCTCGCACTGCTTACCACAATGGCTGGACTTGCAATTGCTCTACCGACTATACTTTTCAACTCATACCTACAACGCTTGCTTGATAAACGAGCAGCCTCCCTTGACTGGTTAACCGCCCGACTAATCGACGCGACAGAACGAAAAAAACCACCTGCTGACATAATCAGATGAGCTTGCGTCCCAAGCGGAGAAATATGCCCAGGGTGGATGTCATTCCACTAATTGATGTTCTAATGGTGCTCATTCTCTTTTTTCTAACCAGTATGCAGTTTCAGGACCTTCGTGCCTTAAATGTAAAACTTCCCAAAATCGATTCTGCCGGATCAAATAAAATCACCAACCAGTTGCTTGTTTCCATTACCAAAGAAGGTGAATATTTTCTTAATGGTAATGAGGATAACCTCGAAGAAATTAGAAAAGTGATGAAATCT
>ERZ807291.7812-NODE-7812-length-12197-cov-5.650140_pt1 | contig 12197 bp, 13 predicted proteins | sample MGYA00521257_ERZ807291 | MGnify/ENA primary metagenome ERZ807291 (study PRJEB31413, sample SAMN03169783) | marine metagenome | biome: Marine; feature: Water; material: Subsurface seawater | place: North Sea | collected 2011-04-28 | depth 1 m m ...
CATAACATGAAAACTGATGAGTAGGTCAGAAACTAAACCTTACAGTAGAAGAGATGTTCTTTCTACCCTCTCGGGTAACGGAAAGTGCAGAGCCTTACACTTTTTGGACTCATCAATTGAGAGCCAGGCAAAGGAACTTAATGCTCTATGCTCGGAGATATGCAAGCGTGAGCAGAGAAGCTTTTTCTCCATTGTCGATGCAAAGAAAGTCCGTACTGCTAAAGACTGGTGCTCGCAATTTGCGAGGAATTTACGAACTGGAAATGGAGCCAAGCCAATGGACTTGGCAAAGTTTGCCCTTGGAGTTGGTAAGTCTCTCGTACACTTCAAAACTCATGAGGATGAGACTGGCAGTAAGGAAGAAACCCTGGAAAAAATTGCTAATTCTCTAACCCTTCATTTCTCGGAACTGGTAAAAGAGACACCCAAGTTGCTTTTATGCATCCGAGGATTGGATGAACTTTCGGTTCAAGCAAAGGATTGGTTATCTGTGGACTTTAACCATGCAATCCGCAAAGTACCAGCTTTTAAAAATACCAGGTTCTTGTTTAGTTCAGGTTCTGAGAATACGAACCAATCTTCTTTTTTCGATAGGTTCGGATTTGAAAAAGTAAGGAGTTTTCGCATGAACGATGCCGAGAATGTTCCAACTAAGCAAAGGTTGGTAACTGATTCAAGGAATGACGATACCCCTTATGATATTGAGCTAAATCAAGCGATCGAGCCGAAAGGGTTGATAAATCAAAAAAAATCCCGTAAGTTAAAAAGCACAAGTATTTTAAAAGTGGCAGAACTCAATAAGGATGTAAAAATATACATGTCTTCCTATACGGAGGACGAGCAAAGATATCTTGCCCTTGCGTCCTACCCTTGCCGTGCAAGTCGCTACTCGCTTGAACATTTTACCGATTCTCGGAATGCAGCCCTTTGCTACAATTGGCTAAAGCGCAAGCCCGAGCTATTTTCCCTGCACCCCTCTGGTGATTTAATTCTCAAAGATGTGCCCCGTAGTCATGCCCGTGCTTACCATCTTGCTTCGGATCCAGAAACATCAGCAAAATGGGCAGAGGTTGGATCCGTGCTGGATCTATTTTTCGAGAGATTTCCTTTCGCCGAAGATCATTCTTTTGCTGTAAACCTACAAGCATTCGGCTCTTTTAATCAAAAGTTGCTCAATCAGTTGTTCAGTAACGATGAACTTTCTGAGATCGAACGCTTTATTGCTAGAAATGAAGAACAGCTAATTGTTGATGGTAAACAGTTTGTACTTTCTGATGATGCGAAGCTTGTTACCCGCAGGTATATGGAGATTAGTGGGCGAGAACCATTAACAGGTCTATTGGATAGAGTTCGTGAGATTTGGTTGGAAGATCAGCAACACTACTCTGTAAAAAAAGCCAAGTTGGACGAAGAGAAATTAAATGTAACTGAGGAAATCGAGGATACGCTCCAACAAATTGTAAAATTGAATGAACTCAAAGATAAATTACTTGAGGATTTTAAAAATCCTAAACGGCGAAAGTCAGAAAAATCATACAGTTTTACCTCATCAAAAGCTCTGATATTTTTAGGGCTGGCAACTTGTGGAGCCAGTGTAATGTTCGAAACACTTGGCACTTATCACGCCGCATGTGGGCTTGCGGTTACATTGTTTGGATTCTTCTGGCCAAATGTCGAAGTAAAACGGGTAACTGCCGGCGGCGAAGGCCCACAGTCCAACCTCGCTATTGAGACTCAACAACGCTCCTTAAAGCATCGAATTGCCGGACTGGGGAATCGCACTGGAGTAATGAAGCTAAATCTGGACGATCTTGATAAACAGATTGCAAACCTTGGAGATTCCCCACCTCCATCCTATTTGGAACTTAGCGAAGATAGTTAACCTGCAAGGTTCCTTCCTTTTTTTGTTTATTACCCCTTTTTATCGGGCCTGATTATCATGTTAAGTGCTAGTTTTTCTGGCCTCTTTATCTTGTACATATTGTTCGTGTCCCAGTTTGTTGCAATCATTGCAAACAGAACGGGGTCAGGTTGAGTTCTGCTAAAACATATGAGTTCAGGGAACTCATTAGGATGATAATCCGGGGAGGCTTCTCATTCCTGGGCAATTGCCAGAATTAGACAGCTGTAGTCGATAAGCTTAGGCAAAGGTATTTCCGTTCCATCCCCACATGTGGCGTTCAGATTGCTGGAATTCGATGTAAATGCTGCCTGGTTCAATGCCAAGTACATTTGAACAAAGGCTGGTTAGTCGCTTACTTAAGGCACTTGTTTTAACCGGGGATAGTTTGCCAACATTTTTGACCTCCATGTAAGCACAGGAATCCTTTCGGTTTTCGGAAAAACTTAGGTTTGAACCGAACTCAACCGAGACCATGACATAACGAGTAGACTTTTTAAGTTCTTCAGCAAGCGTGTCCCTTCCCTGCTTGTGAAGTTCATCAATGAGTTCGTCCGGTGAGCTAGGCAGGTTGGTCTTAATTTGTAGCAAGGGCATAATAGTATTGAAATTTAAAATTAGAATGCAGATGACAAGATGTATGCAACTTGAAAAACATTTCTTTAAGTTTCTTTGTCAGGTAATGCTCAGCGTGCTCATAGGTCTCCTTACTTTTTCATCCTGCATTGATTCCAAGGATACAAAAGCTAAGATTCCGGTAAAAGTTACATCTACAGACCAAGTAAACATTAAAGGGCAGGACAAGTTGAGGGGGTTTTTCCAGCAGAATCTTGAGAAATCATATGAACTGAATGAATCACGTCTAATACTCGCGACTCCGATTCACGAATTCCCCGCTTTCGTCCCTGAGGGGAAATGAGTGATATTCCCAAGTTACCAGGTGCCTTGCCCCTGGATTTACATAACTTCAGACCATGCGATGTGCCATCTTTGGTTGAAGAGTTTGTATGGACCTGCACTCAAGAGAAACGAATTTTTGGCGAAATTATTCATGGCAAGGGAAGAGGTTCAATGCGTACGCTTGTACATTCATCTTTATCGGGTAATCCAGCGGTTGCCTCGTTTCAACTTGGCAGTTCTACAAACCAAGAAAACTGGGGAATGACGACCTTTCAAATACAGGCGATTATAAAAGATTAATTTCGTTGTATCTTGAAATTTTTCTTTCCGTGTTTAACCATGAAAATTATGAAATTTCCTCACCTGTTCTCCAAGTTTGCAATATTCGCTATTTTTACTCTATTTGCTACCTCCTGCGTTGAGGAGGAAAAGTCGGTGACGCTAGGTGCATCGGTCATCGATAAGAAGTTATCAATGACAACTTACAAATGTGAACAGTCAAAGGTTGAAATCTATCTAGTTTCTTACGATTCTGTTGAAGGTGAATTGCTAGCTAAAGCTTTGAACGCTCAGGGCAAGGAGATTGGGCGGGCGAAGCAAATGCTCAACCTCGGGAAAGATGATGCAAAGTTGATAACATTTACTTTTGATGCATCCGTTAAAACTGACAAGATTACCCGTTATATTTTGGACTTTCGAAAAAGATAAGGAAATGAAGTTTTAATTACACTGATTATAAGAAATCAGTGAAGATTTTGTTTTCCATATCTTGTGCCGACTTAATCAGTTTAGCATTTAAGGAAAGTCTGGTATTTGCGATATTTAACTTGGACATAGTGCGTGCAATATCCAATCCATCATGTCTTTCCAGATTAGAACTTTGATTACTTAGCTTTGATTGGAAACTTGAAATGTCCCCCATTATCCTCTGCTGGACAGCTGCATTTTCTGCTCTTGATTGTAAGATTTGGCTCTCAAAACTAACGAAGTCAGACTGGTCGACTTCAGTAAGCGAGTAAATCTTCGAGTCATCCATTAAATTAATTGTCACGGGGTCATAATCTATCCTGTACTCCATATGCCATCCGGTACCTGAAACTTGACCAGATTCATTAATGAGGAACTCTATAGTATTTGAACGATTTCCATTTCTGCCGAATTCAATAATATCTTTGTTTTTCCCATATCTGGATGGATCCTTTAGCCAGTCTGAATCAGGAAAACCGCCAGCACCTCCGTTTTCTGAGTTTGCTTCAGGAAAAAGCAATTTTCCATTATTTAGGGTTATGACCGAACTACCGTAAGATTTTTCGTGAATCTTTTCACTGCCATGAAAGGCTTGGAAGTTATCCGTTGCCTTGTATGCCCACTGCCACCAAGTCAATTCCCCCGAGCTTGACTTTAAGTTTTTGGTAAGCCTAAATTCTTCTGGTCCTCCAGTTGCATTAATTAGTTCAGTATCTGAATCAAAGTTCTTGGTTATTTTTAAAGCCCCTAAGAGTCCCGCACGGTCAATAACAAGAGAGTCTTGGATGCGTGAACTGTCAGAAATTAGGTTATTCGAATTTAGTGCTTTTTGGAACAGGGCTTGATTTGTCGAGTGTGAGAATAAACTTATTCCGTTAAATTTCCCTTCCCTGATATTCTTCAGTTGTAATTGTAACTCTTTAAACTCTTCATCGTAACTAGACTTTTCATTATGACCTCCGGCAATTCCTTCATAGTTCGTTTTGAGTACCATCATTCTAGAAATTATGGAACCAACATTTGCGAGAGAACTGTCCTGTGCCTGAGTAAATGATAGAGCATTTTGAGAATTCCTCATGCTCGATCGGTTATTATTTATTGAGCTCAAAATAATTTGTTTTTGAGTAAATCCACCAACATCTGTAGATGGATTTATGTGTTTCTCTCCTTTTTGAATTAAGAGGTTAGCATGATTCGACCTAGCCATACTAGAGTTGAGTTGATTAATAATCGACTGAGATACATTGCCCGTATTGAAAGAATCCATAATAATATATTGTCGGCGTAATTACTTCAGACTTTAGAAAGTCTTCTGAAAATTTTATCTCTTGCTTGCAAAACAACTGGAATAATTTACAAAAAAAACATTGGAAGGATGGCAGAGTGGTCTAATGCGGCGGTCTTGAAAACCGCTGAACCGGAAACGGTTCCGGGGGTTCGAATCCCTCTCCTTCCGCCATTTATTTCCAACTTGCATTAGAGATTATTGTCTTTTCTTATACTGGATATAATAGGATAAGTTCTAAGTGACCCGGATTGTTGTAATTAGATTTAGCTTGGTATGCTTGTTCTGTTTCAGTTCCCATATTTCTGCCTTCGTATTGGCTGTAGAGAATGAAGAGTCCAATTTTTACCGAGAATTGCTTGGTGATGCATATCAAGGAACCTGGCATGCTTTGGTTAACAAATCCTTACCTTATGATGGCTTTAGTCAAAAGAATGGCAGGCAATGGATGCATGGAGCCGCGAGCGCTTTTACTGGTTGGTACGCTCAGTTTGATTTGAATAGTACCGCGAGATTGCTTTGTTCTTTTTATGATGGAATTCGTGAAGGACCCGTGGTCTACTGGGATGAAGTTGGCAGGATTGCTTTGCGCGGGGCTTACCAATCAGGGAAAAAGCATGGAGTGTTCACCGGGTGGAATACATCAGGAGTACGAACTTCAGAAAAAGAATATGAAAATGGTAAGCTCGATGGTTGGGCTTATTTTTGGTACGATAAAGGGCAACTCCGCCTACGGTTACTGTTCGAAGTAGGGAAGCTCATTGAGGCAACCGGTTGGTTGCCTGACGGTAGAATTTGCCCGCACACACAAGTGGAGAAAGGTTCCGGGGTCATAATTCATCATAAAGATGGAGCTAAACTCCCGAGGAAGTTAGGTAATGAACTAAAGGTGAGGAGATCCCGGGCTAAGCTCTAGGACCTTTGTTGTCATGCCGGCTGTGCACATCATCGATGTCTTCCTTGCTCGGTGAAAAACGGTGGAAAGATTGCCTGTCATCTGGTTGACTGAGTTTTAGCAGCATTTCCTCGTTCTCTCTGTCCAAATAAAAAATCTGCAGCAATTTGGAGTGTGACTCGCCAACTAACCTTTTAGAATCATCAAACGGAGAGAAAAATTCAGGCTTTAATTTTTTAAGGTTTCCAAGAGAACTTTCCAACTTTGCCACTATATTTTTTTTGCGGTTCAAAAAATTCATTTCTGGGACTTTCTGCTCCACTTTCAACCAAGTATTTTCCTCCAAAAGCAAAGCATGTACTTCTTCGCAAAGCGATAGATGCGTCTGGAGGATTTCTTGTGGTTCCATATGTTTGCTTAATTGGCAATTAAACTCATGACAAAACAGATTTACAATTCAGCCGTTCTTGATGGCGAGGAATAGATGCCAAAGCGGTTTACGGCTTGTCTGATTTCCCGAGTGTCTTCGAGTTGGTCCCTCCTCCACTTTGCCATGCCGAAAACAAAATTAAGGTATTTACTATTGGCGAGATCCTGTCTCGCATCCTGCACAGACTCTACATAGTCCTCTATAGAAAGGTAGGTTTCAGTAGCTTGTACAAAATTGCCAAGTTTCTCCTCACACAAAGCAATTTGGTAAAGTAAAGGGACTTGCCAGAAAGGACTTTCATCAACAGGTCTAAGTGCTGAGTAAATCCGATATGAATTAAAGTATTCCCCGTCTTCATAATATTTATTAGCCAGGTAGTTCCCGGTTTTCTTTTTCCAGAATGCCCACACTTTCTTCATCCGTGAGATCTTTTGATCGTCCCTGTCTCTTTGAGGCTTGAGTGCTTCCTCGGCTGTAAATGCATCGGGATTAAATTCTGCTTCCCGTAATAAACTTAACAGTTCAGCGATGGACTCTTCATCTTGATTTAAATGTTCGTAAGCAAGAGCTAGCAAGTAATGCGTTTCTGGGATGTAGGAACTAGTGGGGAAAAGTGTACCATAACCTCTTAAGATTTCTTTAACTCGGGCAAAATCGGCACGAGGTGTTTTCTCGAATGGAACTGATGAAGTATTGCTTTGATTCGGCGAGCGGGATGCACGATCCTCAAGGTTTAAATTATGAGATGCTCTGCGGAAATGGGCAGATGCTTTTTTGTAAAGTACAATAGCACGGTCTGTGTCATCCAATTGCTCGAGGCGATTCAAGCGATCGTAAAACTTAATAGCATTGTCAAAGTCTTCGGACTGAAGGAAGGTTTCGGCAATTTCGAACATCGCTTGATTGGACTCCTCATCCTTGCGAGACTCAAAATCTCTACCTTTTCTTTTTTGGGCATTAGTAAACGATTCATTGTAAGGAAGGGTGAGGGTTGCATTGATGGCATCGTAGAATTTATTAAGTGCCATCCTTGTGGCTCCTATTTCACGATAAATCTTACCGAGTCTGATGTGAGTCTCCGGAATGGTGGGAGCACCACGCTTTAAACCTCTGAGTAGTTCTCCGATATCTCCGACAGTTGCATGAAGGTCAGGAATTCCAGGAGCATCCTCATGCTGCTCAAATGGGTAGTTGTCATTAGAAGAGAACTCTTCCAGGAAACGTTCATAGGTTTTGGCAGAGTCCACCCAAGCTTGATTCTTGTCATGCATATTAATTAAGGAAAGTAAGATATCCCTACGATATCTTTTGTGAAACGGGCTATTCAGGCGCCCTAAGACACGGTTGCAGTAAGATGTGGCCTTGTGGACAGAACGGGTAACGAATGGGTTGCCTGAACCACCTGATGCCATGCGTGTTGCCATGATTGCCTCTCGTATTTTTTCTTTTAATTCTAGGTCAATTTCTTCACCAAGTACTATGTAATCTTCAACAATAGTATTTTCGGTTGGATCGGGTGAAGCTGATTTGAAAGTGGCGGTTTGATCAATAGGTGATTTGATGCTGGAAATTTCCTTCGATGGAGCAAGAAGATTACTATTATCTTCTTCTTTTAGATTAGGGGTAAAACTGGGAAGGATTTCAACCGGAACTGCATTTCCGCTTTCCATTAACTCATTGAAGTCGGGTGCATTCAGCATGTCCACTTCCTTGAGTAATTCCTCCAAGCTCATGTTCGAGTAATTTGAAGGAGTAAGTGGGTTATTGCCTGACGCAACTGGATTACGCTGAGGGTCAGGCAAAGGTTCGGATTCTTGAGGCAGGGTATCGAAACTGGATGTGCCCCTGAGTGGTTCAGGGAAAAGTTCGTTTTCCATACGGAAAGAACGGCCTAGGGCATTGGGCTCAGGTTTGCTCTCAGGAGTGCTTACTGGGGCCGGACTTGTTGTGCTTTGGTCTATTTGCTCAAGAAGAGAGTCAATTCCTTGAATGACCTCATCTATGGATTTAAGCCCAGAGTTCTGAGCAAGTGCGAAGTTATGAATAAGAGCGAAGAAAAGTATTAGCGTTTTAAGTCTCATAATCAATTCCTTGCTTTTCTGGTGTAAGTTGCTTTCGATTTCATGATCATATTTCCGCGTTCAATCGTGTAAGGGGGGAGAAACTGAAAACCACTGGGGTTTCGTGAACCATTGATTTGCGAATCATTCTCGAACAGTTTCATGAGCTCATCGGTGCTATTGATTGAATCAAAAGTTTTATCCTGAGAGGATACAAAAGGGTCTGCTGGTGGAAGTAAGTTAGTACTTGGTTCCTCAACTGAAACTGGGCTTGGTTCACTCTGTGGGATTTGGTAAATCGCAGTGGTGTTTGAGTCCTCCTCGTATGAAATAAGGGGAAATTCAGTTTCATCTGACGAACTTTCGTTAGCTTGCTCGACAACAGGAAGGGAATTTACAGGTGTTCCCAATCTTAAAAGATTCATACGATCTGCCCTGGGTTGGGATGTTCCAAAGCTCAGTCGTGGAGGACTGCGAAAAGTAAGATAGCCTTCGGTAAGAACGCCCTGCGCAGTTTCTTCTTCAGCCTTGAAAAAGCCATATGCAAACTGGTTGAAGAGAATAAAAAGCAAACAGGAGATAATTGGCAGTTGCTTGTTTTCGATAAGATTAGAGTTTTCCATGGAATTTGATGATTCAGATAAAATAGTCGTTCCTATATTCGAAATCTTTAGCGAAAAGTAAAAATTTACCAATTAAATGAATTTTGATGAACCTTGTGAGTTTGCATTAAGTCATCCATGGTATGAATATCAACAGGGAAGATATCATCCGAATCAAATGTTTTTGCCCTAATTTCGAGGGGGTTCCCGTAATTATTAAGGCATTCAGGAGTTTGTGCCCAAACGGCATATGGCACGGAAAGCGACTCGCCTTCTTGAAGCGCCAGATTGATAGCTTCATTAAAAACTTGGTCCGGGCATTCAGGGAAATTACAGTTATAATTTACATGAACATCGCAGGAAAAATTCTCCAAAATGTGTTGAAAGACAGGAACTGAAGGAGTCTCATCAGCAGACAGGGCACTTGGTCGCCTGAGGATAGATATATTATCAATCTCTGAACAGGTGCGTGCGATCAACTCACTATCCGTAGAAAGCACAATTTGATCAAAGCAATTGGAATTAATCATTTTTTTTAAGGCATGAAGAACCAAAGGAGTACCTTTGTAAGGGAGTAAATTCTTGTAGGTCAATCGCTTGCTACCTATCCGAGCGATCACTGATCCAAGTACATTCATAATCAACGCCTAGTTGGAATCTATCGACCAAGCAAGAAGGATTGCATGAATCAATGCTCGCATTAGTGGTCTTTCTATAGATGATATGAACCGTAATGGATATTATTCCTTACTCGCGCCAAGAGGTTTCAGATGAAGATATTGCTGCAGTCAGTAATGTTTTACGCTCTGATTTTCTCACGCAAGGTCCGCAAGTCGAGAATTTCGAACATGCTTTGTGTAATTTAATAGGTGCCGAGCATGCTATTGCCTGTTCTAGCGGAACGGCGGCATTACATCTTGCTTACTCTGGACTTGGTGCAGGAAAAGATTCGTTAGCAATTGTTCCCGCGATTACTTTTTCAGCAACTGCCAATGCAATGCTTTACACAGGGGGAGAAGTTGCCTTTTGCGATGTTGATCCGGTTACCGGGATAATCTGCACGGAATCTCTTTCTAAAGTTATCAAAATGTTGCAAGGCAATGATTTAAAAAAACTAAATTTCATTACTCCCGTATCTTTGAGTGGTTCAAGTGCACCGCTTGATGAATGCGCAAGGATTGGGGAAACTCACGGTTATCATTTGATCGAAGATGCATCTCACTCCATTCTTTCTTCTGGGAATGGGGAGAACGGCCAGTTGTTCAATAGTGCCTCCTGTGAGTATACCGATGCGGCATGCCTAAGCTTTCATCCAGTTAAGCATCTTTGCTGCGGGGAAGGTGGTGCCGTTATGACAAATTCCGCGGATTTGGCTGATCGAATCAAGAGTTTACGCTCTCATGGAATCATTCGTCCCAATAGCCCTGAACATTCAACTCCCTGGCTCTATGAGCAAGTAGAATTAGGGTGGAATTACCGCCTCACAGACATGCAAGCTGCTCTGGGAACTTCACAAATTTCAAGAATCCAGCTCCAGGTAGAGAGAAGAAAATTAATTGCTACCAAGTATGATGAGGAATTACGCAAGGCACCTTTCCTTGGCAACCTCTCCCCTCCCCTGTTTGACGAAGGTCATTCTTGGCATCTTTATGTAGTTCATCTGGCAGACTCCAGGACTAGGGATGAACTGCACAAGCACCTTCGGAGCAAAGGGATCTTAACCCAAGTACATTATGTGCCTTTGTACAAGCATCCATATTTCGAGAGAAAAATGGGACAAATGAAACTGCCTGGAGCAGAACAGTACTACAAGGGTTGCCTAAGCATTCCTCTTTTTCCTGGGATGACAGGCAGTCAGCAGGAAAGAGTCATAGAGGAAATGGCAAAGTTTTTTAACTAATGGGAAATGTTGACGAAGCAGGCTACGATCTCCTGAAGGGCGGAGAATGGAAGCAGTCCGGTTACTCTCTCTCTACAATTCGTAAAGAGGATATTGAATTGGTTCGTATTTGGAGGAACGAGCAAATGGATGGATTGCGACAATCTGCACCAATTTCTAAGGACAACCAGGTTGATTACTTCAATAACTTTGTTTTTAACGATTTTACAAACCTAACTCCTCAGCAAATTCTTTTACGATATTCTTTCAACGATGATTTGATTGGTTACGGTGGAATTGTTCATTTGGACTGGTGCGTAAAAAAAGGCGAAGTCTCTTTTCTCCTTGAGCCAAGTCGTACCCTGGAACCCAAAAGCTATTGTGAGGAGTTTGCGGTTTTTTTGAAATTAATTAAATCTCTAGCCTTCAAAAGTTTGGGTTTAAATAAACTGACCACTGAGGCTTACGCTCATCGTTCGCACCATGTGGCAGCAATTGAGTCTGCAGGGTTCACGCGGGAAGGAATTTTGCGCGAGCATGCTAAGGTCGATGGGGAGTGGGTTGATGCCGTGCTGTCTTCTTGCCTGCAGTCCGAATATTTCCGGTAAGCCAATCAACTTTGTGCTCAACTCACCTAGAATTCTTTTCCCTTCACTTTCGGCAAAGATTGGGTTGTACCGGGCGGTACTAAAGCAGGCACTTTTATACAACTCTGCTTCTACTGTTGTTGGTGTTGACTCAAACCCGCATTGTCCAGCGTCTGATAGTGTTGATGAGTTTAGTTTATTCCCTGCCTTGACTGAATTGTCAGACGCTCAAATGGTCAAGGAATTGAAAATTCTGGGGATAACCCATGTCTTACCGACTCGAGACGCAGAACTCTCCTTCTGGTCAGAAAAATCCCGTATGCTTTTGTCGCATGGCATTAAAGTTTGGGTTTCTGACCTCGGATATATTGATTGTTGTTTGGATAAACTAAAATTTTATGAGTCATGGAGAGATGCATCTATTCGTCCGATTCAAACAAAGGCAGAAATTGAGCAAGGGACTGCTATTCAATCTTGGGTGGTCAAAGAAAGGTTTGGGTCTGCCTCCCGAGGTATCGGGTTAGGATTAAATAGTGAAGATGCCATAAGGCACGGCAAAACCTTAATTAGGCCGATCTTTCAACCTTTCGTAAGGGGGCGTGAGTTTACCGCTGAAACCTGGGTGAGTAAAAATAAGAAATGTCATGGTGTCTTACTGCGATGGCGTACCCGGGTGATTGATGGAGAATCTCACGAAACCGAAGTTTTTAAAAACCCGGTGTGGGAAAAGCTATTGAGTGAGTTTTTTTTACATATAGATGGTGCCCGCGGTCACTTGCTTGCACAAGTTTTAGTTGATGATGAGGGAGATCTACATCTTATTGAAATTAACCCCAGGCTTGGCGGAGCGAGTACGCTCAGTTTGGGCGCCGGTCTGAATTACATTGAGTGGAGCCTCAAAGAAGCAGCTGG
>ERZ807291.7817-NODE-7817-length-12193-cov-10.564673_pt1 | contig 12193 bp, 4 predicted proteins | sample MGYA00521257_ERZ807291 | MGnify/ENA primary metagenome ERZ807291 (study PRJEB31413, sample SAMN03169783) | marine metagenome | biome: Marine; feature: Water; material: Subsurface seawater | place: North Sea | collected 2011-04-28 | depth 1 m m ...
AGTTCGGTGGTTTCACGGATACCTTCTTCTTCGATTTCATCACCTCGAAGCCTAGTCTGGTGAGTACACCATCAGAGACAATGTTAGTGTCGAGGTGCTCCGATATGTATACCTTCACCATGATGCCTAAGAGGCATATTGACCCTTTTGCGTCCAGTTTGACCTTCGACTCTGTCGGAGTTCCGTGCACTCCCTCTACTGGTATAGGGCGTCTGAGCTTCTCGGGCCCGTACACTATGTCTCGGTCAGCACCCCCTATGGCACATACATTTGCCCCACCGTCTAGCATGATCCGAAGACACGAAAGGCCCCCGCTTCCTCACTTTGAGCCCACGGTGAAGATGTCCACAGGTTGCTCAGAGTCTGATGAACTGGAGTGTCGTGAATATGACCTCCACTGGGGGTGATCGCCCATAATGCCTTCGAGACCAGAGAACATAGCCAGTTCTGCCCCGTAGGGTTCGTCGAACTCTGCCTGATCCGACTCGTCCGTGGCCAAAGGTACCGAGAAAGCATTGACTGTAGCCTTGGCTCCTTCATGCTCGAACTTGCATTTCGATCCATATCTGCACTTACCCTTGTCACGCCAGGAGTAGCAAGTGACCTTGGCCTTCTTCGAGTCGTCTCCATCATCACCGTCTGGCTTGGGCTTCTCGCTCTTTCTCTTGATATCGATGTTCAATGCCTTCGCAGCTGCCTTGTTCCTACCTCCGCTCTTGTTGAACGTCGCGATGTGTTTCTTCATTGAGGCAAGTTCTTTTGCTTCTTTCGAAAGAGGAGCGACAGCTGGTACGGTGGAAGAAGACTGCTGCTGCTGCTTGCTGTTGTCATCGACTCTGGAGACCGAAGCGTGCTGATCGAAAGCTTCCCAAAATTGAGGAATGTCGAACTCGATCAGTCTTTCACGAGACTGCCTCACATTTAGGCTGATGAAGTTGATCAGACTGGCGTGATCTCCAAGCCAGCTCTCAAATTCTACTACCTGTCTGCAAAAATGCCACAAGTCTTCGATCTTCGCGCACATGGCTGGATTGCTTAGTTCCGCATCGGAAAAGACCTGGTTGAAAAGGCGCCGAGTATTTCGGAAGATCTGCCTGAGGCCGGTATATTGGTCGTACGCGGATGCCTTTTTGCGTTCCTTGAGTTCTTGCAATTTCTGGATCTCTCCATGCACAATCGAAAGGAGCGTCGGGAAAGTCTTGGAGTTGTAGAACAACTCGGCAGCTGCGATCACGGCATTCGGATCTCCATGCTTGGAAGCTTTCTCCATCACGACGTATAGTGGCGATCCGATCTCCACCATCAGGAGAATTTTCGAGATTGCCATCCTAGCCTTTGCGCGATATTCCTTCCAAGCGGCGGCGAACTTTCCTCGAGCTAAACCATCTAGCAGTATGTCTCCGACCTTGAAGCCTTCGTCACGTAGTCCATGAATTTCCTCGAGGTGCTCTTCGTTCACTAGAATTGAGCTGCTCTTGAGCCTTCCGTAATGGAGTGCGTTAGGCTCGAGTCCGCCGTCGAACCTTGGTTTGTCTCCGTCTGTGCCCAAGTTTCCTTGAGCGGTGAGAATCGTCTTCACCGTAGTCACGAACTTTGGATATTCTCCCATCGAGATGCCTTTCAGCTGAGATTTCGCGGTTCCAACCGCTACCATGTTGAAGTCGGTAGGCGCAGAGGACATGGTGGTAACACGCGTGAACAGTTGCTGTAGGCACTAGTACTTGAGTTAAACTAAGCTAGGATAAATCCTGGAGGCTCAGTTAATTGTGAGCCTCCTGCTACTAATCAATACGTCTGCGTCGTGCAATGGGAATCCATTGGGAAACCACTCACGACCAATCACCACAGAACATTCTGATAAAGACATGAAACTGTACAAGTACAATATGTGTTGTCCCAAAATACACATTCATACCAAAACGTACAGTCCATTTATACGAGGGTGAACAACAGTTCTAACACTCCCCCTGGCCGAACACCCGACCATACACACTCAAAGTACACCACCCCGCCAAAGATCTGGTTATAATGGAAATTCACAAATGAACACACATCACCATAAAGGTTAAACGACATGCGACTTGGGTTAGGCTAGGCACCACCGATACGCCCGTCCAAGTAAAACCAAATATCAGCGCCACTCTCACAAAGACAACATGCAATGAGCGACGTGCGTCTGATACCCCCACCAATGGGCAACAACATTCCAGACCTTCAAAATCCCTCCCCCAACCAACGAGACCCATCGAGTCTTCCCAATACAGCCATCCTCACTTCAGGAGAAGATCCCTCAGTATCTCGAGGTGACACCAACTCGTAGGCTCCATCTGACATCGACATGAAAACTTCCCGCTTAAAATCCGTAGAGCCAAGATACTTAGTACCAATGTTCGCTAAATTGTATGGTGATTCGATATAGACCAAAACAATAGACCCATCCGCAATGTGATCGTGAATCCAGTGCATGTCTGCCTCCAAGTATTTGACGCTGGAATGCGACATTGGACGCGCCGTCATTTGTATGCACGCGTTGTTATCCTCGGAGATCTTCACTGGGAACTTGGGGTCGAAACCAATGAAGGTTTTCATCACGTGTTGAGATAGGGAGAGTGAGTTGAACACCTTCTTGAGATAAAGTATCTCCTGAATCCCGCGCTTCATCGCGTCCACGGCTCTTACTTCGGATTCCATAGTTCCCCCCACGCAGACCCTCTTGGTCTTGCCGACCTTCCAAGAAAAAGGAGCACCATTGATGGTAAACACATATGACCACGTCGACAACCGATCGTCCGGATCATTCAAATGATTAGCGTCCACAAAGCCGTGAAGCTCCAAAACACCACCATAGGAGAACTTGATCCCACGCAGCATAGTCGATTTTAGGTAGCCGGCTAACCACAGGAGAGCTTTGAAGTGCTGGTAACCTGGGTTCGACACGAAAGATGCAAGGCGATGAGTTGAGTACGAGATATCATATCGCACCGTCTGCTGAATCCATATGCACAGACCAACGGCCGATCGGTACATCGACTGCATATCGTCGGCTTGCGAGTCTTTCTCGTCCTCCGTCATCATCATATCCTTGGTGAGCGTCACCGCCACATTTCCGGGGGTCGTCCTTGCCTTGAGGTCTGCTCCCCCAGGCAACAGGTCTAATAATGCCTGAACACTCTTTGGAATGGTAAGATAAACATGATCATAAAATCTATTTGATGAAGAGGATGGAACCCAGTCTAACGTAATCCCTAGGATTAGTTTTGGTGTACCTAACTCCTTTATCTTGAACTTTTTCCTGAGTTCCTCCAAAATCCAAATTTCTCTTCGAGTGGAATCAGAACCAATCACAAAGTCGTCTACATAGACTGCGAATATCGCTGCTATGCGACCGCCTTCTATCAGAACGTATATACAGGGGTCCTCTAGGAGTGGCTGGAAACCCAGTGACTTGAGAAAAGCATCTAACAGGTGGTTCCAATTCTTTCCGGCCTGCGGTAAGCCATATAGAGATTTCAGAAGTTTAAAGACCTTTCCGGGTGGCAGAGGGTAACCCGGCATTTCGGTCACGTAGATGTCCTCATCTATTGGAGCGTGGAGATATGCCGTGTGGACATCCACTTGGCAGGGTTTAAGACCGAAGTGAATGATTAGTGCTATTACGAGGCGAAGAGAAGCTATTTTGCAGACAGGTGCGAAAGTTTCAAAATAATCAACTCCCTCAGTCGCCTCATTTCCCATCACCACGATCCGACATTTGTATAGGACGGCTTCTCCCTTGTCGTTTCGCTTCACTTTATATACCCATCTGAGTCTTAGAATCTTTCGGCCCGGGGGTACCTCTGAGCGATTGATGATTTTAAGACACTCTGCCTCATGCACTGACTCCCTTTCGCGTATCTCCCCCAGAATCCATTCCTCTCTCTTCGGATGTCTTTCGACTTCTGAATGAGAGGATGGTTCTTCATCTGCTGAAAGGGAAAAGATCTCAGGGGTTATGAGGTGAGGAGAGAGAGATGTGTTCTTTGATAATGACCAATCAATGATACGTTGGGCTTGCGCCTCATGAAATCTCTCTCTACTTAGGAGGTGTGCACGTGGAATATGCATGTCTCTAAGTCTCGAGGATCTCCGCCTCGGTTGTGCCGGATCGTCTCCACCGTTGGTAGACGCAGAGGCGGGTTCGCTTACTGAAGGCGCCCGTTTGGAAACCGTTTTCCGCCTTTTCGCATTTGGATCCTCGGAGAGACCACCATCTCTCGATCTTATGCCAGCCTGCGAGTCAGTTTTCCCAGGCAGCCCTTCTCTTGAAATGCTGTGGTTGGCAGTCACTTCCGGGCGTTGACCGCGTGCCTGTTTGGGGTTTGAGAGCGCTGGCGTCCCGGCGACCTCTCTTGCGTCTCCCCCAGGCATGGTAGGTAGTGCATCACCAAGGAGCGACCTCGATATGCGTCCTTCCATGTCTGTCGCATCCTTGAGCTGCATCCTGAGAACGTCTCGGAGATGCACCAGCTCGAGACGACTATCTTTGGTTTCAGGCCAAGGAAGTCTCTCCACCAGGGCCATGCCTTCCTTGGCGAACACCCTCTTGACGGTGTAGAATATCCCGTCTTCGTGGTCGATATGAATTTGACCAACCATCTTTCTATGATACTTGTCCACGTCGAACTCCTCACTCTCTAGGTCTGCCAAGAACGAAGGTGGCAGCAACATCTCTGGACCTCGATCAATATCTTCGAAAAATTTAACCTGGCCAGAGTGAATGAATCGGTTCTGGGACGGGACGAAAATTCGATATGCCCATCCTTGCTCGGTAATCTGGTCCTGTGCAAATCCGCAATAGATGCCTTGAAGCGAGCGGGGAACCAGATTCGAGGAGTCCTGGGCCTTATCGAATACGAAGGCTTTGCAGCCGAAAACTCGCAGTAGATGGAAAGGGAAAGGCTTTCGATGAAGTCTTGAATAGCTGTCGACCGTGAGTTCTCCGTTTCTCTTCCAGGGCACGATGTTGGTTAGAAGGGTGGCGTGTCGCGAGGCCTCCTCCCAGAAAGCTTCTGGTAGCCTCGCTGCCGCCAACATGGTACAAGCAGCCTCATCGATATACCGATTTGCCCTCTCCGCCATTCCGTTCTGTTCAGGGGTATAGGGGCAAGTGAAACGAGATACTATCCCCGCGGCGGCCAGTCGTTTCTGTACTGCCTTCGATGCCATCTCCCCATTGTCCGAGTTCATGTACACCAGGTGGACAGCATTGGACTTCGGCTTCCCTCTCGAAAATAAGGGCATTACACGAGAGATGAAGAAATCGACTCCTCGAACCGTCGCCGTGTTATCCTTGGTCGACTCGAACAAGGAGATCTTGAGCTGGGTCGACGCCTCGACATATATTGTCCGGTACTTCGACCCATTTACGAGGGAAGGTGTTCTCTGGCCTCCTCCTGCCACGTCCGTATACCATAGGACGCCTATCTCATTTGGCCTCTGCCTTGGCGGATGAAAGTGACTTTTGTTGAATTTTGCCCTTATGCATTCCTCACACTTGGGCGTCGACGTTCCGGGCTTGATGTTGAACCCGGCTCGCACATATTGAGGAAATTTCGTCATGGCATCCAGATAGTCGAAACCTCGGTGACCCAGACGAGCGTGCCAAAGCACAAGCGAGCATTCCTTCTCTCGAAGGACACATACCGAACTTGGGGATGGCCTCTGAATGTCCTTCTCTCGGAAATAAGCTCTTCCATCTGGGTCTATCGCCAGGTCGCACCAAGTCGTCGAGTTTGGTGGCTTCACAGACACCTTGCTCTTAGACTTCATTACTTCGAAACCTAATCTCGTGAGTACACCATCTGAAACGATATTGGTGTCGAGATGTTCCGATATGTACACCTTTACCATGACGCCTAGGAGGCAGATCGAACCCTTGGCATCCAACTTGACCTTCGACTCTGTCGGGGTACCGTGAACTCCTTCTACTGCGATAGACTGTCTAAGCTTCTCGGACCCGTACACTATGTCTTGGTCAGCACCTCCTATGGCACAAACATTTGCCCCACCATCTAGCATGATACGAAGACACGGAGGGCCCCCGCTTCCTCACTTACCCACGGTGAAAATGTCGATCGGTTCATCAGAGTCTTCGCTGCCACAGACCTCGTCGCCAGAGTGGCGATGCCATGCTTTCAACTGGGGTCGGTCGCCTGAGAAAGCTTCGATGCCGGAGAACATAGCCAGTTCTGCCCCGTAGGGTTCATCGAACTCAGCTCGATCCGAGTCGTCCGTGGCCAAAGGCACTGAAAAGGCATTGACTGTAGCTTTGGCTCCTTCGTGCTCGAACTTGCATTTTGACCCGTACCTACATTTGCCCTTATCACGCCAAGAGTAACAAGTCACCTTCGCCTTTTTCGAGTCTACTCCATCATCGCCGTCTGGCTTGGGGTGATCGTTCTGTCTCTTGAAAGTCTCCTGCGTGAATCCCAAAGCATGCGCAGCCTTCTGGTTCCGACCTTTGGACTTAACTAACACATGAATGTGTTTCTTCAGAGTTGCTAATTCTTTCGCTTCTTTCGAACGAGGAGCGACAGCTGGTACGGTGGAAGAAGACTGCTGCTGCTGCTTGCTGTTGTCATCGACTCTGGAGACCGAAGCGTGCTGATCGAAAGCTTCCCAAAATTGAGGAATGTCGAACTCGATCAGTCTTTCACGAGACTGCCTCACATTTAGGCTGATGAAGTTGATCAGACTGGCGTGATCTCCAAGCCAGCTCTCAAATTCTACTACCTGTCTGCAAAAATGCCACAAGTCTTCGATCTTCGCGCACATGGCTGGATTGCTTAGTTCCGCATCGGAAAAGACCTGGTTGAAAAGGCGCCGAGTATTTCGGAAGATCTGCCTGAGGCCGGTATATTGGTCGTACGCGGATGCCTTTTTGCGTTCCTTGAGTTCTTGCAATTTCTGGATCTCTCCATGCACAATCGAAAGGAGCGTCGGGAAAGTCTTGGAGTTGTAGAACAACTCGGCAGCTGCGATCACGGCATTCGGATCTCCATGCTTGGAAGCTTTCTCCATCACGACGTATAGTGGCGATCCGATCTCCACCATCAGGAGAATTTTCGAGATTGCCATCCTAGCCTTTGCGCGATATTCCTTCCAAGCGGCGGCGAACTTTCCTCGAGCTAAACCATCTAGCAGTATGTCTCCGACCTTGAAGCCTTCGTCACGTAGTCCATGAATTTCCTCGAGGTGCTCTTCGTTCACTAGAATTGAGCTGCTCTTGAGCCTTCCGTAATGGAGTGCGTTAGGCTCGAGTCCGCCGTCGAACCTTGGTTTGTCTCCGTCTGTGCCCAAGTTTCCTTGAGCGGTGAGAATCGTCTTCACCGTAGTCACGAACTTTGGATATTCTCCCATCGAGATGCCTTTCAGCTGAGATTTCGCGGTTCCAACCGCTACCATGTTGAAGTCGGTAGGCGCAGAGGACATGGTGGTAACACGCGTGAACAGTTGCTGTAGGCACTAGTACTTGAGTTAAACTAAGCTAGGATAAATCCTGGAGGCTCAGTTAATTGTGAGCCTCCTGCTACTAATCAATACGTCTGCGTCGTGCAATGGGAATCCATTGGGAAACCACTCACGACCAATCACCACAGAACATTCTGATAAAGACATGAAACTGTACAAGTACAATATGTGTTGTCCCAAAATACACATTCATACCAAAACGTACAGTCCATTTATACGAGGGTGAACAACAGTTCTAACACTCCCCCTGGCCGAACACCCGACCATACACACTCAAAGTACACCACCCCGCCAAAGATCTGGTTATAATGGAAATTCACAAATGAACACACATCACCATAAAGGTTAAACGACATGCGACTTGGGTTAGGCTAGGCACCACCGATACGCCCGTCCAAGTAAAACCAAATATCAGCGCCACTCTCACAAAGACAACATGCAATGAGCGACGTGCGTCTGATACCCCCACCAATGGGCAACAACATTCCAGACCTTCAAAATCCCTCCCCCAACCAACGAGACCCATCGAGTCTTCCCAATACAGCCATCCTCACTTCAGGAGAAGATCCCTCAGTATCTCGAGGTGACACCAACTCGTAGGCTCCATCTGACATCGACATGAAAACTTCCCGCTTAAAATCCGTAGAGCCAAGATACTTAGTACCAATGTTCGCTAAATTGTATGGTGATTCGATATAGACCAAAACAATAGACCCATCCGCAATGTGATCGTGAATCCAGTGCATGTCTGCCTCCAAGTATTTGACGCTGGAATGCGACATTGGACGCGCCGTCATTTGTATGCACGCGTTGTTATCCTCGGAGATCTTCACTGGGAACTTGGGGTCGAAACCAATGAAGGTTTTCATCACGTGTTGAGATAGGGAGAGTGAGTTGAACACCTTCTTGAGATAAAGTATCTCCTGAATCCCGCGCTTCATCGCGTCCACGGCTCTTACTTCGGATTCCATAGTTCCCCCCACGCAGACCCTCTTGGTCTTGCCGACCTTCCAAGAAAAAGGAGCACCATTGATGGTAAACACATATGACCACGTCGACAACCGATCGTCCGGATCATTCAAATGATTAGCGTCCACAAAGCCGTGAAGCTCCAAAACACCACCATAGGAGAACTTGATCCCACGCAGCATAGTCGATTTTAGGTAGCCGGCTAACCACAGGAGAGCTTTGAAGTGCTGGTAACCTGGGTTCGACACGAAAGATGCAAGGCGATGAGTTGAGTACGAGATATCATATCGCACCGTCTGCTGAATCCATATGCACAGACCAACGGCCGATCGGTACATCGACTGCATATCGTCGGCTTGCGAGTCTTTCTCGTCCTCCGTCATCATCATATCCTTGGTGAGCGTCACCGCCACATTTCCGGGGGTCGTCCTTGCCTTGAGGTCTGCTCCCCCAGGCAACAGGTCTAATAATGCCTGAACACTCTTTGGAATGGTAAGATAAACATGATCATAAAATCTATTTGATGAAGAGGATGGAACCCAGTCTAACGTAATCCCTAGGATTAGTTTTGGTGTACCTAACTCCTTTATCTTGAACTTTTTCCTGAGTTCCTCCAAAATCCAAATTTCTCTTCGAGTGGAATCAGAACCAATCACAAAGTCGTCTACATAGACTGCGAATATCGCTGCTATGCGACCGCCTTCTATCAGAACGTATATACAGGGGTCCTCTAGGAGTGGCTGGAAACCCAGTGACTTGAGAAAAGCATCTAACAGGTGGTTCCAATTCTTTCCGGCCTGCGGTAAGCCATATAGAGATTTCAGAAGTTTAAAGACCTTTCCGGGTGGCAGAGGGTAACCCGGCATTTCGGTCACGTAGATGTCCTCATCTATTGGAGCGTGGAGATATGCCGTGTGGACATCCACTTGGCAGGGTTTAAGACCGAAGTGAATGATTAGTGCTATTACGAGGCGAAGAGAAGCTATTTTGCAGACAGGTGCGAAAGTTTCAAAATAATCAACTCCCTCAGTCGCCTCATTTCCCATCACCACGATCCGACATTTGTATAGGACGGCTTCTCCCTTGTCGTTTCGCTTCACTTTATATACCCATCTGAGTCTTAGAATCTTTCGGCCCGGGGGTACCTCTGAGCGATTGATGATTTTAAGACACTCTGCCTCATGCACTGACTCCCTTTCGCGTATCTCCCCCAGAATCCATTCCTCTCTCTTCGGATGTCTTTCGACTTCTGAATGAGAGGATGGTTCTTCATCTGCTGAAAGGGAAAAGATCTCAGGGGTTATGAGGTGAGGAGAGAGAGATGTGTTCTTTGATAATGACCAATCAATGATACGTTGGGCTTGCGCCTCATGAAATCTCTCTCTACTTAGGAGGTGTGCACGTGGAATATGCATGTCTCTAAGTCTCGAGGATCTCCGCCTCGGTTGTGCCGGATCGTCTCCACCGTTGGTAGACGCAGAGGCGGGTTCGCTTACTGAAGGCGCCCGTTTGGAAACCGTTTTCCGCCTTTTCGCATTTGGATCCTCGGAGAGACCACCATCTCTCGATCTTATGCCAGCCTGCGAGTCAGTTTTCCCAGGCAGCCCTTCTCTTGAAATGCTGTGGTTGGCAGTCACTTCCGGGCGTTGACCGCGTGCCTGTTTGGGGTTTGAGAGCGCTGGCGTCCCGGCGACCTCTCTTGCGTCTCCCCCAGGCATGGTAGGTAGTGCATCACCAAGGAGCGACCTCGATATGCGTCCTTCCATGTCTGTCGCATCCTTGAGCTGCATCCTGAGAACGTCTCGGAGATGCACCAGCTCGAGACGACTATCTTTGGTTTCAGGCCAAGGAAGTCTCTCCACCAGGGCCATGCCTTCCTTGGCGAACACCCTCTTGACGGTGTAGAATATCCCGTCTTCGTGGTCGATATGAATTTGACCAACCATCTTTCTATGATACTTGTCCACGTCGAACTCCTCACTCTCTAGGTCTGCCAAGAACGAAGGTGGCAGCAACATCTCTGGACCTCGATCAATATCTTCGAAAAATTTAACCTGGCCAGAGTGAATGAATCGGTTCTGGGACGGGACGAAAATTCGATATGCCCATCCTTGCTCGGTAATCTGGTCCTGTGCAAATCCGCAATAGATGCCTTGAAGCGAGCGGGGAACCAGATTCGAGGAGTCCTGGGCCTTATCGAATACGAAGGCTTTGCAGCCGAAAACTCGCAGTAGATGGAAAGGGAAAGGCTTTCGATGAAGTCTTGAATAGCTGTCGACCGTGAGTTCTCCGTTTCTCTTCCAGGGCACGATGTTGGTTAGAAGGGTGGCGTGTCGCGAGGCCTCCTCCCAGAAAGCTTCTGGTAGCCTCGCTGCCGCCAACATGGTACAAGCAGCCTCATCGATATACCGATTTGCCCTCTCCGCCATTCCGTTCTGTTCAGGGGTATAGGGGCAAGTGAAACGAGATACTATCCCCGCGGCGGCCAGTCGTTTCTGTACTGCCTTCGATGCCATCTCCCCATTGTCCGAGTTCATGTACACCAGGTGGACAGCATTGGACTTCGGCTTCCCTCTCGAAAATAAGGGCATTACACGAGAGATGAAGAAATCGACTCCTCGAACCGTCGCCGTGTTATCCTTGGTCGACTCGAACAAGGAGATCTTGAGCTGGGTCGACGCCTCGACATATATTGTCCGGTACTTCGACCCATTTACGAGGGAAGGTGTTCTCTGGCCTCCTCCTGCCACGTCCGTATACCATAGGACGCCTATCTCATTTGGCCTCTGCCTTGGCGGATGAAAGTGACTTTTGTTGAATTTTGCCCTTATGCATTCCTCACACTTGGGCGTCGACGTTCCGGGCTTGATGTTGAACCCGGCTCGCACATATTGAGGAAATTTCGTCATGGCATCCAGATAGTCGAAACCTCGGTGACCCAGACGAGCGTGCCAAAGCACAAGCGAGCATTCCTTCTCTCGAAGGACACATACCGAACTTGGGGATGGCCTCTGAATGTCCTTCTCTCGGAAATAAGCTCTTCCATCTGGGTCTATCGCCAGGTCGCACCAAGTCGTCGAGTTTGGTGGCTTCACAGACACCTTGCTCTTAGACTTCATTACTTCGAAACCTAATCTCGTGAGTACACCATCTGAAACGATATTGGTGTCGAGATGTTCCGATATGTACACCTTTACCATGACGCCTAGGAGGCAGATCGAACCCTTGGCATCCAACTTGACCTTCGACTCTGTCGGGGTACCGTGAACTCCTTCTACTGCGATAGACTGTCTAAGCTTCTCGGACCCGTACACTATGTCTTGGTCAGCACCTCCTATGGCACAAACATTTGCCCCACCATCTAGCATGATACGAAGACACGGAGGGCCCCCGCTTCCTCACTTACCCACGGTGAAAATGTCGATCGGTTCATCAGAGTCTTCGCTGCCACAGACCTCGTCGCCAGAGTGGCGATGCCATGCTTTCAACTGGGGTCGGTCGCCTGAGAAAGCTTCGATGCCGGAGAACATAGCCAGTTCTGCCCCGTAGGGTTCATCGAACTCAGCTCGATCCGAGTCGTCCGTGGCCAAAGGCACTGAAAAGGCATTGACTGTAGCTTTGGCTCCTTCGTGCTCGAACTTGCATTTTGACCCGTACCTACATTTGCCCTTATCACGCCAAGAGTAACAAGTCACCTTCGCCTTTTTCGAGTCTA
>ERZ807291.7820-NODE-7820-length-12189-cov-7.521675_pt1 | contig 12189 bp, 11 predicted proteins | sample MGYA00521257_ERZ807291 | MGnify/ENA primary metagenome ERZ807291 (study PRJEB31413, sample SAMN03169783) | marine metagenome | biome: Marine; feature: Water; material: Subsurface seawater | place: North Sea | collected 2011-04-28 | depth 1 m m ...
GTAGTTCCCTGCAATACCAACCGGCCCGAAAAAATGCGTCTGAATTACAACTTCTTAGGCGGTATGCGCGTTAACCATGCGTGAGCATCTCATCAGCGGGCAACAGTTGGAACCGGCGGACATTAAAACTCGCTCGCCGGCGAAGGTGCTCAGTCTCCGTGCATAAAGGCCCGTGCCGTCTTGGCGGTGATCCCGGGGCCCTTGATTAGCATGAGGACCAAGCGGTCGGTTTCCGTCGTCTCGACACCGTGCACAACCCCTGACGGGGTAAAAACGACGCTGCCGGGTTTGACGGGGATATCGTCGCGTTCTTCGAAGGTGATGACCCCTTTGCCCTCGACGACATAAAAAATCTCGTCCTGGACGGGATGCTTGTGGAACCCGGCGGCTTGCCCCGGCTCGAAACAGACAAAATCGCAGACGATTCCCTGAGACTGCATAACGGGTTTGCGCACAAAATCTTCGCTCGAATATTCGGCGAGATCGAGAATTTCGTGGTGTTCAACTCTATCGATCAGTTCCATGGTCCGGTCTTCGTCCTGTTGCGGTGATGAGGGGGCCTGTCAGCCAAGCAGCAACCTCGGACGATACTATCCAAGCAGCGACAGAATTTTCGCGAAAGTAACATAAAACCTGCCTGTGTAAACGGTAGCGCCAAGCCCGGCTTTCTATATTCGGACATGACTGTAGAATAGGGCTCATATACCAGATTGCGACTTGCCGGCTGTGGGTGCAGAGCGCTTTCAGCCTGTCCCGTCACGTTATCGTGGTGATCTGCAGTCGCGGCAACAACACTAATGACACAGGCACGTCTCGAAGGTCGGCTTGAAACAAGCAAGTCCGATCATGGCAAATCTGTATCGAAAGGAATTCTCATGATGTCCATGAAGTGGATGACGACAGCGACGACCGGAAAATGCGGCGCTCAGTCGGGAGGGGCGGTTTGATGCGCGCGGTATTATGCAAAGATTTCAAGGGCGCCGATGCCCTGGAAATCGATGATGCCGTTACACCTGAACCCGCCGATGATGAAGTCCTGGTCGATGTCAGGGCGGCATCCGTCAGCTTCATGGATAAACTGATGGCGGAAGGTGGCTACCAGCTCCGCCCCGACCTGCCATATTCGCCGGGAACAGAGGTCGCCGGCTTGGTGGTTTCCGTGGGCGCGGAGGTCACGCGTTTTAAAACGGGCGACCGGATCGCGGGGCAGCTTTGGTACGGTGGGTATGCGGAGCGCGCCGTTGTCAAACACTGGAAATGCGCCCTTATCCCGCCCGAGGTCGATTACGCCACGGCGTCCACCGTGCTGCACAACTATCTGACCGCCTATAGCGCTCTTATTGACCGATGTGCCCTCAAAGCGGGGGAGGCGCTCTTTGTGACCGGGGCGACGGGCGGCGTCGGATTGGCGGCGGTGGATATGGGCCGGATGCTCGGCGCCCGCGTTATTGCGGGTGTCGGCGACATGGCCAAAGGCCCGGCGGCGCGGGAAGCGGGGGCGTCGGACGTTGTGGATTACCGGAACGGTGATCTGCGTGCCCAGATCAAGGACCTGACGGCGGGGCGGGGCGTCGATGTCTGCTTCGAGATGATCGGCGGCGAGACATTCCTGGCCATGGCCCGCTTGATGGCCTGGGGCGGCAGGCTTTCCCCGATTGGATTTGTCGGTGGCGATATTCCGGCCCTGCCCATGAACCTGCCTCTGTTAAAAGGCTACTCGGTCGTGGGTGTCTTTTCCGGCGCCTGGGTGGAGCAGTTCCCGGCGGAGGCCGCAGCTGCGGCGGATGAGGTGATGAACTGGATAGCTGCCGGGAAACTCACCCCCCGCATCGACAGGGTATTGCCGCTGGAACAAGCGGCGGAGGCGATGCAGCTTCTTGCCCGGCGCGAAGTCTTGGGCCGCATTGTGCTGGAAACCGCACCGGGCGCGGGAGCGCAGACCGGGGGCTAGCGAGCAGAGAGCCAGCCCTGTTCCTGCACCATGGCGAGCGTGTCATCGAGGGCGTGCCGGAACCTGAGAATCAATTCCTCGATTTCCTGTTTGTCGATCACCAGCGGCGGGCAGAACGATATTGTGTCGCCGATGGCGCGCAGGATGACGCCATGTGCTTCGGCGCGATCCGCGCAATATGGACCGACCTGATATGCCGGATCGAATGCCTCGCCGGTCGATTTGTCGTGAACGAGCTCGACGCCCGCAAGCAGTCCCTTGCCGCGGACTTCGCCGACAAGCGGATGATCCAGAAGTTTCTTCAGGCCACCGAGGAAATGCGGCTCCATCGCGCGCACGTGCTCGACGATGTTTTCATCTTCATAGATACGCAGTGCTTCACGGGCGACGGCGGCTGATACCGGGTGTCCCGAATAGGTGAAGCTCAGGCCGAAGACGCCGACCCGGTCGCTTTCCTCGGAAATAACGTCAAAGACGCGCGCGTTCACCATCAACGCGGAAATCGGGAGATAGGCGCTCGACAGGCCTTTCGCACAGACCAGCATATCGGGGGTAAGGTCCATCGTGGTGGTGCCGAACATATTGCCGGTGCGGCCGAAGGCGGTGATCACCTCGTCCGCGATAAGCAGGATGTCGTGTTTGTCCAGAACAGCCTGTATTTTTTTAAAATAGGTCGGCGGCGGTACGATGACGCCGCCTGATCCCATGATTGGTTCTGCGAAAAACGCGCCCACCGTTTCCGGTCCCTCCGCGATAATCAGCGCGTCGAGTTCATCGGCGAGGCGGCTGGCGAAAGCCTCTTCGTCCTCGCCGGGATTTGCATATCGGTAATGATGCGGCGGGGTGACGTGCAGGAAGCCGTCCAGCGGCAGGCCGAACGAGGCATGGTTGTAGTACATGCCCGACATGCTGGCCGAGGCAATCGTGTTGCCGTGATAGGCCCGCTGATGGGCGATGATCTTGCGTTTCTCCGGTTGCCCCTTGGCATGCCAGTAGTACCAGACGATCCGGGCTGCACTGTCATTGCCTTCCGAGCCGGAATTGGCAAACCAGACCTTGGACATCGGGACGGGGGCGATCTCCAGCAGTTTTTCGGCGAGATCGATTGCCGGTTGATGGCTCTTGTGGTTCGTCAGGTGATAATAGGGCAGGCGCCGCATCTGCTTGGCGGCCGCTTCAACCAGTCTTTCCTGGCCATAGCCGAGCGACAGGCACCACAGGCCCGACATGCCTTCGATATATTTTTTGCCGTGGATGTCGGTGACCCAGACACCGTCGCCTTCCTCTATCACCAGCCCTCCCTTTTCCAGGTGGGTCTTCAGATTGGTCAGTGGATGGATCAGAGACGCGGAATCGCGTGCCTCGGGTGAATTCGGGTGGGATAAATTGTCCGTCATATTTTCTGAGACACGGCCTGTATTGGGGGAACTGTCTGCAGCCAGCCTAGAGCCGAACCCGGCAGGCATCAAATGGCGCTTCTTTGCTCGATATGTAATTCTTTATAGAGCATAGAAATACGCACCCGGACCGCCCTGGCGGCGCGCGACACGGCAACCTGTCTACAGTGAGAGGGACAAGGATGACTGCATCTTTAAACAAGACGACTAGCGGCTCGAAGATCAGCGTTGAACAGATCAACAGCTTTTTGGGCGCCGAGGTGACAGGGCTGAACCTTGCGGGCGGGATAGGCGATGCGGACGTCGCCACGCTGGAAGCGGCGCTCGCCGAACATGAGGTGCTGGTGTTTCGCGATCAGGCGCTGACCGGCGAGGAACTGATGGCGCTGGGGGAAAAGTTCGGTGCGCTCAGCGTGCATCCGTTTTCGCCGAATGATGAAAAAAGCCCGGCGCTGATTTTATTCAGGAATGACGAAAACACCCCTCCCTGGGGGACGGATGTCTGGCATTCGGATGAGACATTTCGAAAAGTGCCGCCACTGGCAACCATGCTGCATGCGCTCGATGTTCCCAGATTCGGCGGCGATACAATGTTTGCATCGATGACCGCGGCGTTCGAAGGGCTGAGCGACCGGATGCAGCATTTTCTGTCGGGGCTGGAGGCCGAGCATGATTTTGTCATCTTCAAGGCCCTGTTCGGAGAGACCGCCGAGGGCCGCGAGAAGCTGCTGAAATACGAGCAGGAATACCCGCCGGCCCTGCATCCGGTCGTCGCCGCGCACCCGGTCACAGGCCGGAAACTCATCTTTGTAAACCCGCAGTTTACAACCGGCATCAAGGGAATGGACGCGGCCGAAAGCCGTCAGCTCCTGACCCAGCTTTACGACCTGACCAAGGTGCCGGAATACCAGTACCGGCACCACTGGACGAACAATACGCTGGTCATGTGGGACAACCGGTCGACCCAGCACTATGCCGTCCACGATTACTTCCCCAAAAAACGATACATGCAGCGGGTAACGATCAGCGGACGGGAAGCGCCGCGGAATGCGTTTGCCGCCGCCGATGTCGAGCACGTGAAAAGCCGGAAGACCCGGATCCCGTCAGACCTGCTGGCACTAAAAGGCGGCCACGCGCCGACAAAGGGTAGCTAGGGTTTTCCGAGGTGTTGCCGCCGCCTCGGCGCCCGCAAACAGGCGAACAGATTTGTCGGTTTTTTTTGAAAATATGGTGGGCCCAACTGGAAAAGTTGGCACCGTTTTCCGGATATTCTGACGGAATAGAATGAGACGTTGTGTGAACCTGATGCCGGTTCTCCGCCCAGGCAGTCAGCCGTGTACAGGGTTTATGAATGCCCGTTATTGGGGCTATAGCAGCTTGTCGTTGACCCGATGCGTCTCCGCCAAGGCTGATGATCAGCGGTGAACGAATTCCCTGATAGCCTCAAACAACCGGTCCCATGTGGGTTCTTGTTTCAGAGGAGCGTGGTTGGCACTGTCCAGCAGAACGAATTCCGAATCCTTTATTCCCGCCGCGAGCTTTCTTCCTTCGTCAAGCGGTTGCACACCATCATTCTGGGCATGAATAACCAGCGTAGGCACCGACACTTTAGCCAACAATTCCGATACATCGAAATTGTCGACGGCGGTCCGTAGAGCCACCGCATTTTCGGGAGATACCGTTCGGGCCTGCAGATCCGCCAGAGAATCTATCTGTTCCTTGGTGCCGTCCGGGATATACATGGACGTAAACGCCTTGATGAACGGGCTTCCCTCTTTACCCCATCCGTGGCGCATCAGGGCAAGTATGGCTTCGCCCTGTTCACGCTCCGCTTCTGATGCACGAAGGGTCCGGCCTCTGACATATCCTCCATGCAGGATCAGGTGGCTGACCCGTTCGGGGTGACGCACGGCATAGGCAACGGCGATAGGGGCGCCCTGCGACGTCCCGTACAGGGTAAACCTATCGAGTTTCGCTGCATCCACGACGGCTTCGAGATCATCGACGAACGCATCCAGGGAGGTATTCCGGATCGCCCAGTCGGAAAGGCCATTGCCCCGCTGGTCATATCGGCTGACCTGAAACGTTTTGGTGAATTCATCCAACAGGGGCCGCCAGACCGGACTGTGCCAATCGTGTTCGAGATGGGTCAGCCAGTGTCCCGCCCTTACCAGGGGCGGCCCGGCCCCTATCGTGGCATAGGCGATCTGGGTCCCGTCGCCGGATTCGCAGAATCGTATTTTTTGATTCGAGAACGGTGAATTGGAGCGGGCGGTTTTCCCGGGATGCGCGTTTTCGATTTCCGTGACCTCCGCCATGAAACGGAAGCCGCGACTTCGGATGGTTTTTATGACTTCCTGCGCCGCTCCGCTATCGCCGACGGCCTGCCGGGCGGCACTGATGCGGCTGCTCAGTGTGGCCTCGGACACGATGCGTCCGTTCCAGACCGATGCGATCAGGTCGTCGCTGGAGACCACCTGCGCCCGGTTTTCGATCAGAAAAGCGAGAATGCTGAACACCTGGGGTTCGACCGGAACGAAGTCGTCGCCATGCCGCAACTCGAAGCCCGATGTATCGAGCGCATAGTCTCCGAACCGGTAAATCATGGGCAGTCCCGCCGTTAACGGCAAAAATCAGGGAAATCTCAGGGAAATCTGGAGCCAGTCTCCAAGCGGGCGCCATTTAAGCAGCTTATCGTTTGTTCGTCACTCAGATGAAGGAACAGACAATGACAGACCCCGCAATGACAGACACCCCGGAAATCCACCGCCGCCCGGATGGATCAATCGACACAAAGCACTATATGCAAATCGGTCGTCAACGCCGGTCCGAAGCTCTGTATTCCGGCGGCCACGCGATTGCATATTTTGGCGCGGTCGTGACCCAGGCGGTCAAACACATCTGGTCGCAGCCTGTCATCCAACGCCCCGGCAACACCTTCGCAAAAATCTGATCAAACCCAAACACCTCCCAAACGAGGCGATTGAATGCCGCCGGAAGACAAGGATCAAAATTGTACGAACCAGTCGAATTTTCAAGTGAAGGGGTCGACCTGCGCGGGAGGTTTTACGGGCAGTCTCCAGCGCATCGATCTCCCTGCATTATCATGGCGCATGGCACGACAGCAACGATCTCGATGGTCGCTGAAGATTATGCTGCGGCATTCCACCGGGCAGGCATGAGCGTTCTTTTATACGATCATATCAATTTCGGCAGCAGCGGCGGCCTGATGCGACAGGAAATCAATCCATGGGTACAGGCGCGTGGCTACCGCGACGCCGTTACCTTTATACGACAACGATCCGATATCGCCCCAGACAGGATAGCGATTTGGGGAGACAGCTTCTCCGCCATGGAGGTGCTGGTGGTCGGCGCCCTGATCGAGGGGCTGGCTGGAATTGTGGCCCAGATTCCTGTGTGCGGCATCGACCTTCCGAAGATCAACCCAAGCGCGGACGTTTTCGATCTTTTGAAGAATGTGTTTGAAAGCGGTGATGTAAGCGGCACAACGGAAACAACCGAGGGACCGATGCCGGTGGTTTCTTTCGATCAGGTCGGCTCACCATCAATTCTGAAGCCGATCCAGGCATTTAAATGGTTCATTGAGTATGGCGGACGCCATGACAGCGAATGGCTCAACACTGTTACCCGCGTCATGCCGCCCACAGAGGTCCCGTTCAGCCCCTATCTGACCGCCCCGTTCATCACGGCGCCGACGCTCATGATGACCGGCAGGAATGATGAAATGGTTCATTGCAACCCGGCGGTTCAACAAGCGGTTTTCGACAAAATCGTGGCACCGAAAGAGTTTTTCGAGATCCAGGGCGGTCATTTCGGTCTTCTCTATTCACCGAGCAAAATATTCGATGAAGCGGCCGCCCGGCAGGTTAAATTCCTGACCGGGATATTTGGAATTTAGCCGACGGAAAGCGCGCTATGCTGACGGCGACGTGATTCAGAAACGAATGCGAAACTTGTCCGCTTTGGACCGTGTCGCGGATGACAGCAATTCCAATACATGAAACTTCCGCCCACTGACAAATTCGACAGACTTTAAAACCACACTAACGAAACATCATCTCCAAAGACCCTTGAACTCATCCAGTCCGGCAATGAGGGAGAGGATTTCGGGGGTGATCGAAAGTGAATCGGTCTTGATACTCATACCCAATAATATCCAGATATATAAGTATTGGGCTTAGGTATCCTAATTTATATCCATAAATATCCGAAAAGATGCCCTGTCCAGGCCAAACCGGGATTGAGCCGAATTAAGTATTTAATTTCAGGTGCTTGTGCGTGCCGGATTTATTTCGGCCAGACTTCCGCCCAAACTATCCTAAAAATTCAATAAGATAGAAATGGTGGGCGCGACAGGGATTGAACCTGTGACCCCTGCCGTGTGAAGGCAGTGCTCTCCCGCTGAGCTACGCGCCCGTATTCCGTGTGGAACGGTCGGGGATATAATGCGGCGCGGCGGTTCTTGTCAACGTGGGCCGTGTAAGCCACATAAGCGCCATAATTCGGCTATACTCACATTTCGGGGAGCCATGATGAAATCAGTTCGAAACGTCGTCCTTGTGCCGCCGCTGGCGCTCGCGCTGGGGTTTGCCGTGCCGGCACTGCTGCCCGCGCGCGCTACCGCGTCCGACCAGGTCGCGGTGAGCGCTGCTGCCGATAAAAACGCCGTCGATCTTCGCTACAAGATTTATATCGGGGGGTTCCACGTCGCCGATATCAAGCTCGACCTCGACCTTGCCCCTGAAAACTACGATATTGCCGCCAAAATTCAGACATCGGGCATGATCGGGCGGATGTTTCCGTGGTGGATGAAAGCCTATTCCAGCGGCCAGATCGTCAACGCGGGCGTGATGCCGGTGAAGGCGGGGCAGCGTAATCGCTGGAAGGGCAAGGAACGCTTTATCGACATGACATTCGCCGACGGTGTCGCCCGGATAGAGCGGATCGCCCCGAAGCCGGAAGGCGACGACCGGGACAAGGTGCCGGAAGCCATGCGCACCGGGGTGGTCGATCTCGCCAGCGCGCTGGTGTCGATTATTCGTAAAATGGATGGTGATGATAGCTGTTCGGCCCACGTCCCCGTATTTGACGGAAGGCGGCGTTACGACCTGATCGCCCGGCCCGACGGCGTCGAGAAGCTGAGCCCCAACGGCTATACGCCCTATATCGGCGATACGGTAAATTGCGAACTGCGCATACACAAAAAGATCGGTTTCAAGAAAAAGGATGATTCCGGCTGGAATGACGGTGATCGCAGCGCCCGCGTCTGGATGGGCAAGGCCTTTGCCGATGTTCCCCCGGTGCCGATCCGCCTGACGCTCGATACGCCCTTCGGCGCCCTGATCGCCCATCTGAGTGCTGCATCGCACACCGTCGATGGAAAAAAAGTGAGACTTGGCCAGAAAGTGACCCCCGCCGCCAGATAAGTCGGGTCGGCTGATGTCCGGCAACCGAATGAAAGATTATCCGGTATACCTCATTCCGCTTGGCGTAATGGGGCTGTTTGTGGCAAGTTCCGGCGAACGGACTGGTAGGTGCGGGGCTCTCGTTCGCGTCCGTCGACAATTGAAACAGAACGGGATTTCGGGGCGATGACAACGGGCGCATGCGCTGCAATCGTACTTGCGGCTGGAATGGGAACACGGATGAAATCGGACCTGCCGAAGGTCCTGCATCGCGTGGCCAACCGGCCGATGATTTCTCACCTGCTGGACGCGCTGTCGGCGATTTCTTCGGAACGCACAGTGGTTGTGGTCGCACCTGGCATGACCCAGCTGGTCGATGCCGTTGCGCCGGCGGATACCGCCGTGCAGACCGAAGCGCTCGGCACCGGTCATGCGGTGCTCGCCGCCCGCGACCAGATGCAGGACTTCACCGGAGATGTGCTGGTGCTGTTCGGCGATACGCCGCTTCTGACGGCGGAAACAATGCAGGACATGCTGACGGCGCGCCGTGCCGCGGAAAACCCGGCGGTGGTGGTGCTCGGCTTCCGCCCCGACGATCCTGCGGAATACGGTCGCCTGGTCACGGCTGCCGATGGCGGGCTGGAAGCAATCGTCGAGTTCAAGGATGCAAGTGACGCCCAGCGCGAAATCGGGCTGTGTAATGCAGGCATCATGGCCATCGATGGCAATCATTTGTTCGCGCTGCTCGACGCTGTCGGAAACGATAACGCGAACGGTGAATATTACCTGACCGATATCGTGGAGCTGGCCCGGGATCGCGGGCTGCGCTGCGCCGTGGTCGAAGCCGCCGACCCGGTCGAGGTCATGGGCGTGAACAGCCGGGCCCAGCTTGCCGAGGCGGAGGCCGCCATGCAGGCGCGCCTGCGCGATCGCGCCATGGCAGGTGGTGTCACCATGACCGACCCGGAAACCGTCTGGCTGTCTGCGGATACCAAGATCGGCCGCGATGTCATCATCGGCCCCAACGTGTTTTTTGGCACCGGTGTCACAATCGCCGACAACGTAGAGATCAAGGCGTTCTGCCATATCGACGGAGCCGAGGTCGCTTCCGGTGTCTCGATCGGGCCGTTTGCCCGCCTGCGCCCCGGCGCAAAGCTGGAACGCAATGTGCATGTCGGGAATTTCGTCGAGATCAAACAGGCGCTGGTGGAGGAGGGGGCGAAGGTCAATCACCTCTCCTATGTCGGCGATGCGCGTATCGGGCCGCGGGCAAATGTCGGCGCCGGTACGATCACCTGCAATTATGACGGTTTCTTCAAGGAGCTGACGGATATCGGCGCGGATGCGTTTATCGGGTCTAACACCGCGCTCGTGGCCCCGGTCAAAGTCGGCGACGGCGCAACGGTCGGCGCGGGGTCGGTGATCACATCGGACGTTGAAGCCGATGCGCTCGCGGTGGCGCGCGGACGCCAGAAAAGCATAGCCGGGTGGGCAAGCGCCTTCCGGAAACGGCGCAAGGCAGAAAAAGACGCCGCCAAGGCGAAGAAGTAGTAAAAGCGTAAAAACCCTCAGCGCAGAACGGATCAGAATATGTGCGGCATTATCGGCATTATCGGCAAGGCGGACGCAGCGCCCCTGTTGCTCGACGGCCTGAAACGTCTTGAATACCGGGGATACGATTCCGCCGGCATCGCCACCCTCGTCGACGGGGCCATCGACCGGCGCCGGGCAGAGGGCAAGATCAACAACCTGAATGCGCTGATCGATGCGCAGCCGCTTCCCGGCACCATCGGCATCGGCCACACCCGCTGGGCAACCCACGGCCTGCCGACCGAGACCAATGCCCATCCCCATGCCGATGAACGCGTTGTGCTCGTGCATAACGGGATCATCGAAAATTTCCAGGAACTGCGCCAGGAACTGAGCGATGCGGGTCGGACGTTCCATTCCGAAACCGATACCGAGGCCGTCGTTCACCTGATCAGCAGCTATCTCGAACAGGGTAAAACCCCGGCCGAGGCCGTTTCCGCGGCGCTCAAGCGTCTTGAAGGCGCCTTTGCGCTTGCGATCCTGTTCGCCGGACATGACGGGCTGATGATCGCCGCCCGCCGCGGCAGCCCGCTCGCCATCGGCTATGGTGACGGCGAAATGTATATCGGGTCGGACGCGCTGGCGCTGGCACCGTTGACCCAGCAGATCTGCTATCTCGAAGAAGGCGACTGGGCCGAAATCTCATCGGGTGGCGCGGTCATCCATGACGAGACCGATGCCGTCGTTGAACGGAAAATCCAGCAGACATCAAGCTCCGGCGCGATGATCGGCAAGGGCAATTTCCCGCATTTCATGCTCAAGGAAATCTATGAACAGCCCGCTGTAATCGGTGACACGCTGCAGACGATCCTGAACCCGTGGAACGAGGTCATCACCCTGCCGGAGATGCCGTTCGACCTGACGACGATCCCGCGCATCACCATTGTTGCCTGCGGCACGTCGTTTCATGCCGGGCTGGTGGCGCGCTACTGGTTCGAGACCATCGCCGGTATTCCGACCGACATCGATATCGCGTCGGAATTCCGCTACCGGTCGATCGAAATGCAGCAGGGTGGGCTGTCGCTGTTTATTTCCCAATCGGGAGAAACAGCCGACACCCTCGCGGCGCTGCGTTATGCCAAGGCGCAGGGCCAGCATATTGTTTCTGTGGTCAACGTGACCGAAAGCTCCATGGCGCGGGAATCCGACGTCGTCCTGCGTACCCAGGCAGGCCCCGAAATCGGCGTTGCATCGACGAAAGCGTTTACCACGCAGCTCACCACGCTGGCCTGTTTTGCCATCGGTCTCGCCGCCGCGCGGGGCAAGATCGACCGCGAACGTGAAGCGGCTCTGTGTCACGCGCTGACCGAGGTCCCGTCGCGTGTGAACGAAGTGCTGAACCATGATGAAGCAATCGAGAAACTGGCTCATGAAGTGGTCGACGCGCGGGACGTTCTGTATCTCGGGCGCGGGACCGGCTATCCGATTGCGCTCGAAGGGGCGCTGAAGCTGAAGGAAATCTCCTATATCCATGCCGAGGGCTATGCCGCCGGCGAAATGAAGCACGGCCCGATCGCGTTGATCGACGAACATGTGCCGGTTATCGTGATCGCGCCGTCGGATGAATTGTTCGATAAAACGGCGTCGAACATGCAGGAAGTGATCGCGCGCGGCGGGCGGGTGATTTTCCTGTCGGACAAAGCGGGTATCGAAAAACTCGGCGACATGGCGGCGGCGACGATCGAACTGCCGACGGTAGACCCGTTCGTCGCGCCGATCCTGTACACGCTGCCGATTCAGTTGCTGGCCTATCACGTGGCGGTCCTCAAGGGGACGGACGTCGATCAGCCGCGGAACCTCGCGAAATCGGTGACCGTGGAGTAGT
>ERZ807291.7824-NODE-7824-length-12184-cov-5.385193_pt1 | contig 12184 bp, 9 predicted proteins | sample MGYA00521257_ERZ807291 | MGnify/ENA primary metagenome ERZ807291 (study PRJEB31413, sample SAMN03169783) | marine metagenome | biome: Marine; feature: Water; material: Subsurface seawater | place: North Sea | collected 2011-04-28 | depth 1 m m ...
AAACAGGGTGCGCACGACCCGGACACTGAATGATCTCAGCGCCACCGAGATAATTTGCGACTAACGAGGCGTTAAGCGTAGCCGACATAACGAGAATCTTGAGATCTTCGCGCAAGGCTTGCTGCACCTCTACCGTTAACATCAGGGCGAGGTCAGCCTGCAAAGAGCGCTCATGAAATTCATCGAAGATCACCAAACCAACGCCTGATAATTCTGGATCAGTTTGGAGACGCCGCGTTAAGACCCCTTCTGTAACGATTTCTAAACGGGTGTTCGCGCTCTGTTTACGATCGTTACGTACCTGGTAGCCTATGGTTTGGCCAACCTCCTCGCCTAACTGCCTCGCCAAATAATGGGCAATCGATCGAGCGGCGACACGCCGAGGTTCAAGCATAATGATGCGCTTTCCCCGCAAGAAGTCCTTATCAAGAAGACTAAGCGGCAGTAGGGTCGACTTACCCGCACCCGGCTCTGCTTGTAATACCACACCCTTATTCTTCTCAATGGAAGCATGGATATTAGGTAGTTGCGCGGCAATAGGTAGTGGATGATCAGACATAATGGAATTCTACGTTAGACTGACAGGCAATCCATGAGTAATTTACGATGTCGAACCATCGACACGCCACCCGTCAGGTTACTGGAGCAGAATGTTGATGGTAACCGTCCCAATGAGTAGAGAAGATTAGCTATGCACGATATAAGCTGCCCCAACTGCGGCAAGGCATTTAAGATTGATGAGACGGGCTATGCCGATATTCTCAAGCAAATACGCGACCATGCTTTTGAAGCGCAGCTAACGGAACGGCTAGCTCTCGCAGAGAAAGAAAAACACGATGCCCTTGAACTCGCGAAAAGTGAGATGTTGCGAGAAGCCCAAATTATCAATGCGGCCAAAGCGTCTGAACTCCAGTCGATGCAAGCCCAATTAGACGCAGCCGAAGCGGCAAAGACCGCCGCGGTCAACGCGGCTCTCAATAATGCTCAAAGAGAAAGAGATGCCGCTCTGCATGAGCTCGATACCGTAAGACGTGACAAAGACAATGCCCTGAAACTCGCGGAACTCAATCAAAGTCGCGCCCTTCAAGAAGCTAATGGACAAAAAGAACAAGAAATTCAGGCCTTAAAATCGGTGATTGATTCCCATGCCACTGAGAAACAATTGGCGGTTAGTCAAGCTATCAGCGAAGTCGAGAAGAAAAGCAGCGAGCTCAGCAATCAGCTCGAGAGGGCCACACTCGAGAAGCAGCTGTCTGAGCAAGCATTAAAGGACAAGTACGAAACTCAAATCAAAGATCGTGATGATGCCATCGATCGGCTAAAAGACATGAAGGCGCGCCTGTCTACTAAGATGCTGGGCGAGACCCTTGAGCAGCACTGTGAAACAGCCTTTAACCAGATTCGTGCCACGGCCTTTCCACGCGCCTACTTTGAGAAAGACAACGATGCACGATCGGGCAGTAAAGGCGACTACGTTTTCCGAGATACCGATGATGTAGGTACAGAAATTGTCTCGATCATGTTTGAGATGAAAAATGAATCGGACACTACGGCCACTAAGAAACGAAACGAAGACTTCTTTAAAGAGCTGGACCGAGACCGAAATGAGAAAAACTGTGAGTATGCGGTACTGGTGTCTATGCTCGAATCAGAGAGCGAGCTGTACAACACAGGCATTGTCGATGTGTCTCATCGCTATCCGAAAATGTATGTGATCAGACCACAGTTTTTCTTACCGCTCATCACCTTGCTACGTAACGCAGCAATGAATGCCCTCACCTATAAATCTGAACTCGCACTTGTCAAAGCACAGCACGTCGACATTACTAATTTTGAAGAAGACCTGGACAGCTTCAAGAGCGCCTTCGCGAAAAACTACGACCTTGCATCACGGAAATTTCAAACGGCCATCGATGAAATCGACAAGTCGATCGATCACTTACAGAAGACTAAAGATGCTTTGTTAGGTACCGACCGTAACCTGCGCCTCGCTAATAACAAAGCGCAGGACGTGACCATCAAGAAGCTAACGCGTAAAAACCCCACCATGGCCGAAAAGTTTAACAATCTCGATCAGTGAGGTAGCCCCACGAGCTGGCTCAGGCGCTCGCGCGTAAACTTGCCCCCTCTGCAAAGTCTCGCGCTATCGCGAGCTCAAGACGCTCTAAAAGAATCTGTCGTGAGCGAGCCTTTGTGGCGCGATGGGATGGCATATCTAACTTGGCAAACATCTCCGCCAGCTCAGCAACACGACCATGCATGGCCTCGGGCTCAACAACTTCATCGAGGAAGCCAGCATACTGTGCGTCATCGGGGCCATACAGACGGGCAAGTCCAAGCGCTTGATCCATGTGAGAGCGGTTAAGTCGCGCTCGGCAAAGCTCAACGCCAAACCAAGGCATCGTCATACCGATAGCCACTTCATTCAAGCCAAGCTTAAACCCACCACGCACCCCGATACGATGATCCGCAGCGAGGCATAGTAGACCTCCCATTGCGAGGGCATGGCCCGTCACGCCAAGAATAACTGGGCCGTTGAAAGCCAACAGCCGCATGGCTAGATCTGCGCCCTCACGCAACAGGCGCATGGACTCTGCATCAAAATGCTGCATGACGCTTAAATCAAAGCCCGCGCTGAACTTTCCCTCTCGCCCCATTAGCGCAACAACTCCGCCCCTTGACGCTGCATGGTCGAGACCACTATGCACCGCTTCAACCATCGCGAAGCTCAGTGCATTAGCCTTGCCGTCGTCCATATGGATTTCCGTGAAGGATGCGTGATCAGTGACAACAACGTGGGACATCGTAAAAATCTCCATAAAAACTATAAAAGTGGTACGGCACTATAGCGTCTCGCACCTCTCGGCAACAAATTTTGTAGTCATCTGGCAGAACACCTTTGCGCCACTATTTACCTCTGAATACTGCCAATGGAATGAATAATCCCCCACTCGTGGGCCGTCACAGGCTGGACGGAAAGACGCCCTTGGCGCAGTAATACCATCGATTCAAGATCACGCGTAGCTTTTAGCTGTGCGAGTGTTATGAGTTCATCGAAGCGGGCTGAAAACGCAATATCAACCCGATACCACCTCGGATTATCCAGCGTCGCTTTGGCATCGAAATAATTACTGTTGGTATCGAATTGATCGGGATCAGCGTAAGCCGCCTCAATCACCCGAGCTACACCCGCCAAACCAACGGCCGCGCAACTCGAATGATAAATCAGTACGCGGTCGCCCACGGCGACTTCATCTCGCAGAAAATTGCGCGCTTGGTAATTGCGAATACCATCCCATGGAGTACCCGTCGGTCCCGCATTGGCGAGATCATTAATGCTGTACTCGTCGGGCTCTGTTTTGAATAACCAATACTTCATGGCTTGATTAACTGACCAAAATTCGTTGTGAGGGCTTTTACGACTGAGTTTTAATATGAAACGATTTAGGCTGCGTCAGAGCCTCGTAACCCAGCGAAGATAACGTACACCCGCGGCCCGAATTCTTAATGCCAGTCCAAGCAAGTGCTGGATCTAAGTAATCGCAGCGGTTTATAAACAGCGTACCCGTTGCAACACGCTCCCCCAAGGCCACACCCGCTTCGATATCCTGCGTAAAAATCGCCGCTGTGAGGCCAAACTCACTGTCATTCATAAGCGCGACAGCTTCATCATCATTTTCTACACGTTGAATGCCTACAACAGGTCCGAAGGACTCTTCAGTCATAACGCGCATACTGTGATCGACATTGGTCAACACTTGGGGCGCAAGATAAGGGGTCCCCACCTGATCCATGGCAAATGTCGCAGGATCGATATGCGCGACAGCCCCTTGGGCGACGGCATCTGCGACCTGAGCACGGACAAACTCCGCAGCTGATGCTTTTACGACCGGGCCCAATGTTGTTTCAGGATCATCGGGACGACCCAGTGTGTATTGCTTAACCAGCGCAACCGCCTTCTCCACAAATGCATCATAAAGACTAGCGTGGACATAGATGCGCTCAATACCACAGCACGATTGGCCAGAGTTAAAAAAAGCGCCATCGATCGTTGTTTCTACTGCCTGATCAAGGTCGGCATCGTGTCTGACATAGGCGGGATCTTTGCCACCTAGCTCAAGACCCACGCCGATAAAACGACCGGCAGCGGCTCGCTCTACCATGGCGCCCGCGGGGACAGAGCCTGTAAAGGCAACGTAATCTATATGTGGGCTAGCAATAAGCGCTTCGGTATCTGCGTGATCGAGGTGTAAGTACTGAAAAACGCCATCGGGTAGCCCCGCGGCATCAAATGCCTGCTGGAAGCGCTCACAGCACAGTGGCACCTGCGCGGAGTGTTTCAACAGAACGGCATTACCCGCCATAATGGCTGGCATCACTGCATTGATTGCCGTCAAATAAGGATAGTTCCACGGCGCGATGACGAGCGCCACTCCTAAAGGCTCGCGTTTGATGTAGCGAATAAAACCGTCTTTCTGCGCCAGTTCGATATTAGCCAATGCGCTATCGGCAATAGCAATCATATGGTGTGCGCGCTCAGCTAAACCTGCGACTTCGCCCGCGGCATAGCGGATGGGCCGGCCCATCTGCCAACTGATTTCTTCGGCAATGGCTTCTTGGTTTGCAAGGAACACGTCAACGGCTTTGCGCCCGATTTCAGCACGCTCGGCTATCGAGGTCTTACGCCACTCAGCCTGAGCGGTCACGGCCTTCTCTAATGCGTGCTGAACATCAGCTGTCGTGACCAATGGTCGCTCAACGTAAACAGAGCCATCAACGGGAGATACCGTCGCACGTATTTTACTCATAACAGGTCCTTATTGGCTTCGCTTTGATAAGTTTGGCGTGCCTATGCACGTTGTGATCATGGTTGGGCTGCACTTTACCTATCACCCCTTTTCTATGCCAATAGTCTGAAGAAGTTTGACAGCATTTGCAGTTCGATATTTGATGGCGACCTGCCCTTACGAAACCGAGGTTTAGATCATGCGTCACTTATCCCGATTACTGTCCGTATTGCTCCTAGCATGCCCTACTAGCCTTGTGTCATTTGCCCAGATACCCATGCAAGAAAGCGTCTTGACGGCCGAAGAGCAAGCTATGATTGATTGGATTGATGCCAATGAGGGTAATGCCATAGCGCTACTCAAACAAACGGTCAATATTGGAAGCGGCACCATGAACCATGCGGGCGTTCGGGCAGTCGGTGACACGATGGCCGATGCCATGGCCGGCTTGGGACTCCGCACACAGTGGATCGATATGCCCGCAGAGATCGATAGAGCCGGCCATTTGTTTGCAACTAAAGAGGGGGCCAGCCCGCACTTTTTACTCATTGGTCACCTCGATACCGTCTTTGAAGCCGATGATGGCTTTCAGGCTTTTAGTCGGGAAGGGAATATCGCTCAGGGGCCTGGGATTAGTGACATGAAGTCGGGAAACGTCGTATTGGTTTACGCCTTAAAGGCGCTTCATGAGATCGGCGCACTCGATAATATAGGCGTTACAGTCGCTTTAACGGGCGATGAAGAGAAACCCGGCAAGCCTCTTAGCATATCCCGCAAAGACCTCATCAAGGCGGGCGAGTCGGCCGATATCTCCCTCGGATTTGAAAGTGCGATAACTACAGATGGGGCTGACTGGGCAACGATTGCACGCCGAAGTTCGAGTAGCTGGACGTTAACCATCACCGGCAAACAAGCACACTCCTCCGCAATTTTCAGTGACGATGTCGGTGCAGGTGCGATCAATGAAGCCGCTCGCATTTTGCATCGCTTTTATGAGGAGGTTCGGGGGGACTACGGCCTAACCTTTAATGCCGGCACCATTCAGGGAGGGACGACAGTCAACTACGATACATCGCAAAACCGAGGGACTACCTTTGGCAAAACTAACGTAGTACCGAGCAAAGCAGTCATTCACGGTGGTATTCGCGCTTTAAGTCCTGAACAGCTCGAACGCAGCAAAGCAGTAATGGCCGCCATCGTCGCCGCGCACCTACCACATACTAGAGCCACTATAGAATTTGAGGATAGCTATCCACCCATGGCTCCGAGTGAGGGCAATCGCGCCCTTGCCGAACAACTCTCCTTGGTCAACCAAGCGTTAGGGCGTAGTCCTATGAAAATCTGGGACCCTTTGCGCCGTGGCGCTGCCGACATTGCCTTTGTTGCGCCTTACACAGACGCGCTCGCGGGGCTTGGGGCATTAGGGGAGGGGGGGCACACACCCACAGAAAGCCTAGAACTAGACTCTATGAGCCTCGCGATAAAGCGCGCTGCGATCCTGATTTATCGACTTTCCGATCATCCCGCGTACAAGCGCCGATAGTTCCTTTCTATCTTGACTCAACAGATGTGAACGCGCACAGTGATATTTCTATGACACTGTCTGCTGCTCTCGGAGCGCTTTACATTTGAAGAAACGACTTTCTCACCTGAGCGCCCTGCACTCCTTATCTACCGAGGAAGCACTGGAGCTCCTCAATGCGCTCCCCGGCGCTTATTATCGTGCTGACCTCGACGGTAATGTCGTCGCAGCCAATGAGCGCATGGCCGAAATTTTTGGCTATGACAATATAGACGGCGTGCTGGGTGTCAACATCGGTGACCATTACGCTCACCCTCGCGGGCGGGCGCGCTTTTTAGAAGCGTTGGCTGATGGCGATGGTAAGGTCGATGACTTCGAAGCCGAAATGTTTGGACAACATGGTGCTATTTGGATCTCGACAAGTGCACATGTCCTCTATGACGACTATGGCAAGCCTTTGGGCGTCGAAGGTTTGTCACGCAACATAAGTAAGCAAAAGAAGATTTTTCACAAGTTAGGCAGCGACGCAGCATTGTTCGAGGCTTTTTCTCGAAGTGCAGACTTCGGCATATTAATTACCACTACCGCGGGCCATGAAGTGTTTTCGAACCCGATGGGTCGATCGCTTTTAAGAATTAACGATCAACAGCCCGACAATGTCTCGATTCTCGATAGGCTAAGCGGTGAAATTCGAGAGCTCGCACAACAACATTATCAAGAACTATTAAACGGTGAATCGGTCGCAAACAGAGAGCTGAGCATTACCACAGATGGCCAAACAGAGTGGCGGAGTTATTCATATTTTTTTCTCAAACCCGATAATTCAGATAAATCCTATGTCTGCTTAAGTATTCGCGACATCACCCAAAAGAAAATGGAAGACGCTAAGCTTATTCAGACCACCAAACTCGCCTCGCTCGGCGAGCTCGCCGCTGGCATCGCACATGAGATTAATCAGCCGCTAAACACCATAGCTCTTGTACTCGCTAATTTAACTAATCATCTCAAACGAACAGACGCCACTGATGAGAAAACCAAAGAATCGTTGGAAAAAATAAAAGCACAGGTGAGTCGCACCGGTAACATCGTCCGGCAGCTGTTACTGTTTGGGCGCGAGGCAGATGACAGCAATCAGCACTGCAGTCCGATAGAAGCCATTAACAACATAGTGCAAATGACAGAGCAAACGTTGAACGTCGACGGGATAGAGTTCGAACTGCAGTTCCCGAGCACTGAGGAGCAGGCTGACAGCACCAATAGCGACAAAAACAATACTGACAGAGAGGTAACGTGCAATCTAATCAAGCTTGAGCAGGTCTTGATGAATTTAATTGGGAACGCTAAAGACGCTATTAAAGAGCACCGCCGGAACATTGACTCACCACGCTACAATGGCAAATTGCTGCTCAGCCTTGCATATACGCCAACCCATGCGCAAATAAGCGTGCAAGACAATGGCGCAGGTATTGCGCCCTCTGTCAAAGACAAGATCATGGAACCTTTCGTCACCTCTAAGCCGATTGGCGCTGGTACAGGTCTAGGCTTATCGGTGAGCCACGGAATCATAAGCTCGGCTGGTGGATCGCTTGAACTCTTTAATTGTGAGCAAGGTGTGCGTGCTGACGTAGTCTTACCCTTGTACCAATAGTCAGTGTTTCTCTGTGGATTTGAACCGTCCTCATCTCCGGTGCATGGAATCAAAGAGACGCGCTCCGACGGCTAAAGTGGATCATGTGAGGCATTCACAGCCAGCAGTTGATGCTTGTTGAAACGTAATTAAAGATCACAGGGTCGTTACAAGATAGCTCACTAGCGAAGCAGCAAGCAGCCACATGACAATGCCGATCAGCGTGTCGAGTACCTGCCATGCTCTTGGTCTCGCAAACAGGGGAGCTAACCAAACTGCACCAAAACCCAGCAGAAAGAACCAAACAACGCTCGCGCTGCAAGCACCCAAAATAAACCAGCCGCGCAATGCGTCGGGCTGTTGGGCGCCGACACTGCCCACGAGCACGAGAGTATCGAGATAAACGTGAGGGTTTAGCAATGTGAACGCCGCGACCTGTGAGAGCGCCGTCATATGGCTTAGCGCCTGCCCGCCGTGAGAGGCCTCGAGCTGACCCGGAGACACTGCGCGACGAAATGCGCCCCAGCCATAAACCAGTAAAAATATTGCGCCAAAAGCGGCCAGCATGCGCATTACAACTAAGTTTCTGCCGACAATCTCGGCCATCCCTAAAACACCCGCTGTCATGAGCGCCGCGTCGACCGCTGCGCAAAAAAACACAATGCTCCCAACGTGCTCTCGCCGCAAACCCTGGCGCAAAACAAAGGCGTTCTGCGCACCAATCGCAACAATGAGACCAAAGCTTAGCGCGAAGCCTTTTACGACTATGTCAACAGGAATGGTAGACACGAATATTCGGGGGCAAGGTCAATTGTGAGACGCGCAATATGAACGAGCGCTCTGCCAATAAGCAACTAACTTTGGTCAGACGCTAGAAGACGAATACCCGCTTCCTCTAGCACGATGACACGGCGTTTGTACAAGGCACCTATCCCCTTCTTAAAAGCGGCCTTACTGATGCCAAGCTCTCTCTGGATGAGTGCAGGGTCCGACTTATCATTCAGGGTCGAGAAATTGTCGTGATCTCGCAGATACTTAAGAATGGTATCGACATTCTTATCCCGCACTGCGCCGGCTTCTTGGAGAGAAAGATCTAATCGGCCATCAGGGCGAACAAACTTAATAAAACCCGAGAGGCTCTGTCCAAAACTCAGTCGGGCATGCACTTCATTCTTATACAACACACCCCAGTGACTGTGGTCCACAATGGCTTTAAAGCCGAGCTCTGTACTGTTGGCAATAATCAACTGCACTGGCTGGCCAGCACGGAAGGTATGGGGTCGCTCATCACTTAAATACTTGTCGACCTTCGAGGAGGCGACAATGCGACCGTCAGCCTTACTGATGTAAATATAAACAAGATAAGATTTACCTTTGACCATTGGCCGATGCTGCTCGCCAAAGGGTACAAAGAGATCTTTATCCAACCCCCAATGGAGAAACGCGCCAAACTCTGAGTTTTCAACGACCTCTAAGTACGCAAACTGCCCCACTTCTGCTCTGGGCTTTTGGGTAGTGGCTATCGGTCTACCCTGGGCATCCAGATAAAGAAAAACGACGACACTGTCTGTCTGAATAGCAGGACAATATTTGCGGGGCAGCAGCACTTCCCCGTCGTCTTCAAGGTCCAAAATAAGTCCCATCGGTGCTTCACGTAATACTTTGGCACTGAAGGTATGTCCCAGGTTCTTCATTTACGGTTCTCGTCGCTGTGTCATAAGACACACGATACCACTGGATAAAAGTGGATACCCTCTAAAAAGAGTTAGGAGCTGGCCGGCAGACCTACGTCCATAAATTTTAAGGCCGGAGCACACTGGGTTCTTGCTGAGGGAAAGCTCGTTGAAGAAGTCACTCAGAGCACTTTCCAGAGCGAGTATCGGAATTTTGTAAAGGTTTTGTCTAACTTCATCATAATCAAGGGCCCCAAACGCGATGAGCGGTCCCGAGCCGCTGGTGTGCCTGATGAGGTTCTCTGCTATGTTTTGGCCTCATAAGTTACAACACATTTTTCTGGTTGTTAGGAGTACGAACGAAGATGCCGTCAATTCTAAAGCTTTTATTAATTACTTTCGCGACCTTCGCCGCTCACACTGGGGCCGTCGAAATCACCTGCGATGAAGATCTCGTTTTAGTCAGAGGCGCACGCATTGAAGTCAAGCCCACAGGGGCTGACGATACCGAAACTGTTCAATGCGCCTTGCAAGAGGCTGCCAGAGTTGGCGTGCAATCTGTCAGATTACTTGAGGGTGATTTTTCAATTTCAAAAGTAAATGTGTCTGATTTCAGAGGTCAGTTCGCAGGTTCAGGAAGATCTAACACCCAGCTAACAGTAGGCAGCCCCTGTCCAGAGTCTGATGACGAGAACACCATTTCAGCCGCCATCACGTTTGAGAACGGTAATGTCGAGGTCCGCAACATGGCGGTTACACGCAGCGACAGCTGCCCCGCTGCTTACGATGCACTGTTTTGGTTTACGGGAGACCCAAGCGACTGTAACGAGCGAACGGTTTTCGCCAATGTGGATCGAGTCGACGTAACAAGCGCCGCAAACGACGACAATACAGCAGTAATTAATTTACGCAGACCTGAAACCTGCTCTGAATCCAGTTCGGCGATGACGGGATCACTTCGAGTCAATCGCCTGAACTATGTTTCCGAAGGTGACAATGCCGGTATCTTCGCCTCCATGACCGACAATGCGAGCATCACCGTCACTAACTCGCAGATTACTAGCGATAACTGCTTTACCCTGTTCGGGAAATCGCGAGCGTCTATCGTCATGCGCGGCAACGAATGTTACTTCGCCGACTATGCGGTGGCCGCCACTACCGACACCAATGAGCAGTCGCAGTTTAGCCTTCAAGACAACACTTTCGAAGCGACCAGCGCCACTGACAGTACCTCGATTAACTTATCGGCCTCCAGTGGTTTACATACTGTAACCGGCAATAAATTGATCACAACTGCTAACACCGAAAGTACTGCACCGGATGGAGTAATGCGTCTGAGTGATGCAAGCCTCGCTCGAAATACTTTTAAAGGGAAAGCTGTCCACGCCGTCACTGCAGGCGACAACACTCTTATTGTAGACAATACTTTCGATTTAATTACTACCGATGGGGACATCAATAGCTACACGCCAGGTTGCCCCGAGGGTCTGATCATAGGATCACAGGAAGCCAGCTTTAGCGCAGATTTTTGCACAGAGGACGATGCCATCATTGGCGACCAAACAGCCTCACCTAGCACTAATCCACCCACTACAAATCCACCGCCTTCAAACAGCCCAGCGAGCTTCGCGTTTAGCGACGACTTTGAGGGGGCGGACGCCACTGATGGGGCGGCCATTACAGGCTGGACTTGGTACGTGAATGTCTTTAACGGAGACACCTATCAAGGTGGCTACGGTGGCTCCGCAAAGTCCAACTCGGAGCAAATTTCGAATATTTCCGATGAAACTGGACCGAATCAGGGCGCGCAGGTTCTCAACGTCTACTCGGATTACAGCAACCAAGACCATGCGAAAGGTTGGAATATTGAGGTAAATCTTTATCGAGAATTTACTATCAAGACATCCGATTCAGGTGAGTTTAGTTTTGAATTTGACGTAAAACGACCTAGCGATCCCGACGCTGCTGTGGCTGCCCCAAGTGTTGCTTCGGCCTTTGTTAAAGTCTTGGATCCCACAAAAGGCTTTCAGACAGTTTCACTTGTCACGTTTGATACGACCAATGCCAGCAGCGAAAGTTATAGCACTCAAACTATTAACTTCAGTGTCGACGGTGCCACGCAAGCGGGTCTTTTGATACAGTTCGGTTTCTCAAACACGGCCACCAACTATGGCTCTTCGGGCGTGCTTTACGATAACGTTTCTGTATCGTCAATCTGAGCACAGGTGCAAGTGAACAGCGACCCTTACGGGTCGTTTTTTTTGCTCGTAATAATCGCCGAAAATATCACGATCTAGACTTCAGTGGCTTACACTGGCGTTAGACATAGCAAACAGAGTTCGGATTGTGTCAAAAAATAAAAGCCATCTGCTGTTGGTAAAACTGCTCCTCACAGCGTCACTGCTGGTGCAAGCTCAGGTGCACGTTGCAAGTCCCATCAAATACTCAAAAGAGCTTCGCTTCCAATCCGAGGGAAGCTGGCTTCCCGCCCTCTACTACGGCGCGGCAGGCCCGGGACCACATCCGACGGTCATACTGCTACATGGCTATCCCGGCAATGAAAAAAACCTCGATA
>ERZ807291.7825-NODE-7825-length-12183-cov-8.610818_pt1 | contig 12183 bp, 12 predicted proteins | sample MGYA00521257_ERZ807291 | MGnify/ENA primary metagenome ERZ807291 (study PRJEB31413, sample SAMN03169783) | marine metagenome | biome: Marine; feature: Water; material: Subsurface seawater | place: North Sea | collected 2011-04-28 | depth 1 m m ...
AATCGTTGATAACAACGATTTCAATATCCTGACGCGGGGACGCAGCAAAGGCGCGCACAATATTACGGCCAATACGACCAAACCCGTTTATGCCAACCTTAATGCTCACAGTGAAACTCCAGATGTAATGTTAATAGGCCTATCAAAATTTAATCTCTTTAAATTCAAATCAATGACTATGTTCCTTTCTTTTGAAGTCTTTGTCTAGTTCAAATGAACATTTTTTTATTCAAATGAACATTAACAGGATAAAAAATGCTTCAAGTTGTTTATTTTTTATTAAAAACTTAAAATAATCTTGACATAACATTCAAATGAATATCACCATCGCGTCATGAATATTACACAGAGACAAGCAGAAATATCAGAGCTTCTTAGACAAGAAGCTTTTTTAACAATCGAGATGTTGGCCGAAAGGTTTGGGGTTACAACCCAAACTGTTAGACGGGATGTAAATGTTTTGTGTGATTTAGGATTTGCTAGGCGCAGGCATGGAGGTATAGCGCCGCTTACGACTGAAGGTAATCTGGCATATGCTTCTCGCCAATTACTTAACCGTAGTGGAAAAATTTATCTTGCCCAAGAGGTTGCAAGACATATTCCAAATAATAGTACCCTTTCTATTGGAATTGGAACTACCCCAGAAGTCGTGGCGAGTGCTCTGCTGGAACACAAGGGATTGCGGATTTACACTAACAGTTTGAGTATTGCCAACATTTGCAGTGTTAAAACTGACTTTGAAATTAATATCGCGGGCGGTCGTTTGCGTCATGAGGAGCACGATGTTCTTGGGAATTCCGTTGAGAGGTTTTTCGAGTCTTACAAAACAGATTACGGAATTTTTGGTGTAGCTGGTGTAGAGCTTGACGGCAGCCTTCTTGATTTTCATGAAGAAGAAGTGCGGGTTCGAGAGCAAATTTCAAATAATTGTCGAGAGAGCTTCCTTGTGCTGGATTATCAAAAATTCGGTCGAAGTGCCCATATTAGAGGCGGTGATATCAGAGATGTCTCAAAAGTGTTTTGTGACATGTCCCCACCAAATGAAATTGTTACTTTACTAAAAGAAAGCACCTCAGATCTGATTGTCTCAAATAAGGAAATTGCGGCATGAGTGGGATCGAAATAAAAAACCTTACAAAAGATTTTGGAGGGTCCATTGCCGTTAATGATGTGTCTTTTAGGGTTCCGGAAAAATCTTTTACAGTTCTTTTAGGACCTTCAGGCTGTGGTAAATCTACGCTGCTCCGAATGATTTGTGGGTTGGAAGCTTCTACATCAGGAAAAATATTTATTAACAGTAAAGACGTTACATCTTTAGAGGCTGCTAAGCGCGGTGTATCAATGGTATTCCAGTCCTATGCTTTGTTTCCACATTTGAGTGTAAAAGAAAATATTCAATTTGGCCTAAAAGTAAGGAAAGTTCCAAAGGCGGAGCGAGTTCTGAGAACTAAAGAAGCTGCAGATGTAGTTGGTTTGTCAGGCCTTTTAGATCGAAAACCAGCAAATCTTTCAGGAGGGCAGCGGCAAAGGGTTGCTCTTGCAAGAACCATTGTTTCTGAACAATCTGTTTGTTTAATGGACGAGCCCCTCTCAAATTTAGATGCAAAATTGAGAGCTGAAATGCGGGATGAAATTCGTAATCTTCAGCAACGTCTCGGTTTGACTGTAGTTTATGTGACGCACGACCAAGTAGAAGCCATGTCTATGGCTGACCAAATTGTACTTTTAGACCAGGGAGCGATTGTACAAATTGGTTCTCCTGCCGAAATATATACAAAGCCTAAAAGTGTTTTTTCAGCGCGCTTTGTTGGGGTGCCACCAATGAATATTTTGGATATGAATAAAGTTAGTGGGGTGGATTTTTCGATTAAGTCTCTAGAAAAACCAAATGTAAAATCTGAGGTTCAGTATATTGGTGTCCGACCAGAGCACATTTCGATCTCAAAGAGGGGTTTGCCAGTCACAGTTTTTGGGATGGATTATTTTGGAGGGGAAACAGTAGTTAGAGTGCATTACCACGACAATATAATTTATATGCGATGCGCTAACCAACCAGATATTAAAACTGGCGATGAATTAAAGGTCGCTTGGCCTGATACACAAGTTCATATTTTTGACAAAAACAAAGTCAGAATACCATCGGGTTGAAAACCGTATGTCTCATACTTCGAGCTATACGAAACATAACAAAGGGAGAAAAAAATGAAAAAACAACTACGAAAAGTATCTTTGGGCGTTGCTGCCGCGTTAGGGATGGCTTTGTCCTCATCTTTAGCTTGGGCTGCAACCGAATTAAACATGTATTATCCAGTCGCCGTTGGCGGCCCATTAACAAAAGTTGTTGATGGGATGGTTTCTAATTTCATGGCAGAAAACCCAGATATTAAAGTAAATGCAATTTATGCTGGTAACTATAACGATGCCCGCATTAAAGCCTTAGCTGCTCTTGAAAGTGGTCAGCCGGCTCAACTGTCTGTTATGTTCTCAATTGACTTAAACGAACTTCGTGAACTTGATGCGATTGTGCCGTTTGATGAAGTTGTAAGTACAGATGAAGAGCGTGCTTGGTTGAAATCATTTTATCCTTCATTGATGGAAAATGGTACCTCAGTAGGTAAGACTTGGGGCATCCCCTTCCAACGGTCAACTATCGTAATGTATTATAACAAAGATGCATTTAAAGCTGCTGGTCTTGATCCAGAAAGCCCACCACAAAGCTGGAATGAGCTTGTAGAAAAAGGCAAAAAACTTACCAAGGCTGATGGATCTCAATGGGGTATGATGATTCCATCAACAGGTTATCCATATTGGATGTTTGGAGCACTTGCTATGCAAAATGGCGAAGTGTTGATGAACGGATCAGGTGATACTACGTACTTCAACAAGCCTGGTGTGGCGCAAGCGTTAAACTTTTGGAAGGACCTAGGAAGCAAACACAAAGTAATGCCAGAGGGAACAATAGAATGGGGAACATTGCGTAAGAATTTCCTTGAAGAAAAAACTGCTATCATGTGGCATTCAACTGGCAATCTTACAGCGGTTAAAAAAGGTGCAAAATTTGATTTTGGTGTTGCTATGCTTCCAGCAGGAAAGCGCCGCGGCACTCCAACTGGAGGAGGCAACTTCTATATTTTCAAGAAGGCATCTGACAATGAACGAGCAGCTTCTCTAAAGCTAATTCGTTTCATGACTGATCCTGAACGTTCAGCAAGTTGGTCTGTTGCTACTGGATATATGGGTATTAGCCCAGCTTCTTATGAGACTGATAAGCTGAAGTCCTACGTAAAAGAGTTTCCTCCTGCTGCTGTAGCTCGTGACCAACTGGAATTTGCAACGGCAGAACTGGCTACTTATCAGGCAGGTCGGATTCGCAAATCACTAGATGATGCAATTCAAGCAACTTTGATTGGTTCAAAAACTGCTGAAGAGGCTTTAGGCGAAGCTCAGGCTACTGCTGAGAAAATTCTTAAGAGCTACCGATAAATTACTCTAGACTAATTGGTAAACTTACAATTTTGAGGCGGCTTTAAAAAGTCGCCTCAAATATAACTAATTAATGGATAGTGTGATGTTAACAATAAATCAAAAAAGGAATTTACAGGGCTGGGCTTTATTTGCTCCAGCAGCTTTTTTACTTATCGCTTTCACTCATTACCCAACTGTTGCAACATTTTTTAAAAGCCTTTTTTCAAATAATTCCATAATTAGGCCATCACGTTTCACAGGTTTTGAATCATATCAAAATCTTCTAAATGACCCGGTTTTTTGGAAAGTATTCACCAATAATATGTGGCTTGCTTTAGGTACGATTCCTACCTCCATTGGACTTGCTATAGTAATGGCACTCATTGTTAACAAAGCAATTCCAGGCCGTAGCTTTCTTAGGATAGCTTATTTTACGCCTACAATGCTGCCAATGATCGCAGTAGCAAATATTTGGCTATTTTTTTACGCACCTGGAATTGGGCTGCTTGATCAAATCGCAGAAATTTTTGGGATTGAATCTCATAATTGGCTAGGTAGTACCAGCACTGTTCTTCCTGCAATCATGGTTATGACAGTCTGGAAAGAAGCAGGCTTTTTTATGATATTTTATTTAGCGGGGTTGCAAACAATCTCACCAGAGCTTGGTGAAGCAGCAGAGTTAGAGGGGTCGTCACGCTGGAATTACTTCTGGCGCGTTCAATTCCCATTATTATTGCCAACAACACTATTCGTTCTGATCAATGCATTTTTGAATTCATTTAAACTAGTCGACCATCTGTTTGTTTTAACAAAAGGTGGTCCTGATAATGCTAGCAATTTGATTTTATATTATATCTACGAAACAGCATTCTCATTCTTAGATATCTCTTATGCGTCTGCTCTAACAGTGTTTCTATTGTTTCTCCTTGCTATAACGGCATTAGCTCAATTTTATTTTGTTGATAAGCGAGTACATTATAGATGAGCCCTAACCTACCGAAAAAAGTGACTTTTACATATAGCCTTGAATTGATAGGTGCTTATTTTTTGGCAGCTTTTTGGATATTGCCATTAATTTATGCATTTTGGGCTGCATTCCATACAGGTGAATATGCTACGCGTTTTGATATATTTGCACCGCTGACATTAGCAAATTTTAGAGAGGCATTAGACCAGGCACCATTTCTGCAGTACGCAATAAACACATTTTCTGTCATTGCATTCTTGCTACCACTTCAATTATTAGTTTCAACTTTAGCGGCTTATGCATTTGCTCGTTTCAGCTTTGTTGGGTCCAATGTTGCGTTTAGTCTAGTGTTAGTGCAACTGATGATAACGCCTGAGATACTGATAGTTCAAAACTATGGCACTTTGGCAAAAATAGGTATGATTGATACTATTGCGGGTATTGGCCTACCGTATATCGCAAGTGCATTTTGTATTTTTTTGTTGCGGCAGACTTTTAAATCTATCCCCAAAGAATTAGAGGACGCAGCCCAATTAGAAGGATGCTCCCTTATGGGAATTTTATGGCGAGTGTATGTGCCACTTGCTATGCCGACCTATATTGCTTTTTCCCTTGTGTCTGTAAGTCACCATTGGAATAATTTTCTCTGGCCATTAATTGTTACTAACTCAGTTGAAACACGTCCACTAACTGTAGGTCTTGGTGTTTTTGGTGCTCCAGAATCAGGAGTAGACTGGTCAATTGTTTCTGCGGCTACCCTTATGTCTGTGGCACCTTTGTTAATCGCTTTTCTTTTGTTTCAAAGGCAATTTGTTCAATCATTTATGCAGGCTGGAATTAAATGACCAAAATTGTGAGTTGGAATATTCAAAACGGTCTTGGAGTAGATGAAAAGTTATCGATAAGTCGGACTGTAGAAACTATTAAGGAGTTAGGCGATGCGGACATAATTTGTCTGCAAGAAGTGTCAAATAATATACTTCTTCCTGACGGTAGTTTTACAGACCAGGTGTCGCAATTATCTGAGCAATTTAGTGAATATGTACCTGTGTTTGGAGCAGCATTAGACGTTCATTATTTGAACGAAAACCGGCGTGGGCAGTATGGAAACTTAATTCTCTCTCGCCATACTCCAAAGTCCATTTTTTTTCACCAATTGCCACAGCCAGCTGATGGCGCGAAGAAACAAATGCCTCGACAGATGATAGAAGCAACCCTTGAGGGACCATCTGGTCTTTTGCGGGTGATGACAACACATCTTGAATTTCATTCTCAACTTCAGCGATTAGCTCAACTAAAACGAATTATGGATATTGAATTTGATGTTTATAATTTGAAACAAACTCCGCCGATTTTCTCTGAAGCTGGACCATATGCACAATATGAAAGATCACAGAAAACCATATTATGCGGTGACTTTAATTGTCTTCCAAAATCGGAGGAATACGAATTGGTTGTAAACCCTTCTACTGGGAAAGTTGGTTTAAAAGACGCTTGGACAACTGTAAAGCCTAATCAAGTTCATGCGCCAACTTGTGGAATATATGACCATAAGCAATGGGAGGAGGGGGCTCATTGCCGTGATTTCTTTTTCGTCTGTGAAGAGTTAATAGAGCGTGTTAAAGATATTTCTGTGGATACAGAAACAAGAGCGTCAGACCACCAGCCAATAGTACTTACTTTAGACGCCTAAAGCCCTTGTGGACATATGAGCTAAAGTAAGCATTTAATTCATAATCGAAAAATCAAGATAATAGGGGGTAGGCGCTTTGCGCTCGAATTAAGATGCATAAAATGTGAAACTGATAACGTGAAGGTTGCTAATCTTGGTTTGGGTAGAATAAATATGGACCATCAAACTCTCCAACTGGAATTGTATGAGTAAAAATTCCATTACGATTTTCATGCATCAAAAAAGCACCTGGTTCCATCGTCAGACAATTTGGAGCTCCGTCTCGCTGGTCCATGGAAACTGCATGCGATACTCCTGGGGAAATGTGACAGATGATAGACCCGAAAGGGGCAACAATACTGCGATGCATGTGCCCACAAACCAGCCGCACTTCACCAGGATGATGTGATAAAATTGTTTCAAATCTCTCACTTTCTCGAAGATTTTGAATATCCATCTTTTCAATACCCGTGATAATAGGTGGGTGGTGAGTGGCAACGATAACCGGCTTAGATACAAATTTAGCTAATTGGTTTTCCAAATAATCAAGGGATACGGTACTTAAATGTCCGTGCGCCTTGCCAGTGACTTTTGTATCCATCCCAATCAAAACTAAATCGTCAAATTCAGCAGTCCAATTTATAGGGCCAGATTTTGGCATCCAGTTATGTTCGGAAAATGCGAGGCGCATTTTTTCTACATCATCATGGTTGCCAGGTATCGCACGATACGGAATGTGAAGCGGCTCCATTATAGTTTGGAATAGCTCATATTCTTCTGGTGTTCCAAAGTCTGTTAGATCACCAGCAACAAATGCCATATCTATAGTGCCAAGCTGAGGTAATGCGCGATTGATGGTTTCAACGCAATTGGCCAAGGCCGCCGCGGTATCTACCCTGCCATAAGCAAGCTGACCGTAAGGCACTATATGAGGATCAGAAATCTGAATAATTTTTGTCACTCTAGGTCAGCTCCGTTGGGTAGAATAAGAAGTGCTTGCGGATTTATTGAGACTTTTACGGTATCGCCAATGTTTGGCGCTGTTTGACCAGCCAATATTGAGGTAATAACTCCTGATGCAATACCGCTAATTCCGATGCGGTAATGGGTTCCAAGAAAGGTAGTCGTTTGCACTTTTCCTGTTAAAGAGCCCTTTTTACTAATATGAACATCTTCGGCTCTCACAAAAACTGATTCATCTGTGGCATTTTTAGGCAAATCTTGCACACCTCCAGCCAGCGTTAATTTCTTTCCTTTACAGCTACCATCAAGAAACATTGCAGAACCCACAAATTTTGCAACAAACTCTGATTGGGGATTGCGATATAACTCTTCTGGCGTTCCGCTTTGAACAATGACACCGTGGTCCATCACGGCCACACGGTCCGCAATTGCCATTGCTTCATCCTGATCGTGGGTCACGAAAATTGCTGTGATATTGAATTTGCGTAATAGCACAGCTAGCTCGTCACGTAGAACCTCTCGTAACGACGCATCAAGTGCAGAAAGAGGTTCGTCTAATAAGAGAATTCTCGGGCGAGGGGCAATGGCTCGTGCTAACGCAACACGCTGACGTTGCCCGCCAGACAACGCTGTGATGGCGCGTGATGCCAGTTTTTCAAGTTGACACATTTCAAGGACTTCAGTGATGCGGGCGTTAACTTCGTCGAAGGGAAGTTTCTGCATCTTAAGGCCATAGCCGATATTTGCCCGCACTGACATATTGGGGAAAAGGGCATATGATTGAAAGACCATTCCAACCTTACGATCTTCAACCTGTTGAAGCGTTACATCATCATTATCAAAGAATATCTGACTGCCAGAATCGGGTGTTTCAAGTCCAGCAATAATTCTAAGCAAGGTCGTCTTCCCACATCCTGATGGCCCAAGAAGTGATACAATTTCACCAGTCTCGACAGTCAATTCAGTCGGTAATAAAGCACGTGTACCATCCGAAAAAGTTTTAGCAGTATTTGTTAGATGAAGGGTCAATTTGCAATCCTTTGAGCGCGTGAAGAGGCCCATTGCATGGCCATCAAAAGTGGTACAATCATAATAAAAAAGATTAGCGTATATGCTGATGCAATTTCCAATCGCATTGATGCATAGCTATCAGCAAGACCAACGGGCAAAGTTTTAAGATAGGGTGTGTGTAACATCCACGTTAAGTTGAACTCACCAATCGACAACGTCACAACTGTCAATGCCCCTGCAAGAATGCCAGGCATTGCGTTTGGTACAACTATATTAAAGAATCTTTTTGCCGGTGATGCACCCAGAGATGCCGCTGCTTCCTCCAAAGTCTTTAGGTCCATTGCCGCCAAGACAGCCAAAATTGATCTGACCATAAAAGGTAGCGTATATAATACATGGCCGACTAATATGAAAGTCCAGGACGTCCGAAATCCCTTCATTGTGCCGTATAACTGTAACAATGCCAGTGCCAGCGCAAGGCCCGGAACAGCAAGAGGCAGAGAGATAAATTCTTCTAATATTCGCGAAAACCAGCCAGGATGTCGGGCAAGACCATAAGCCGCAGGCAACCCAATTATCAAGGTTACAACAAGACAGGCAAGAGCTAGCCAGAGTGAGAGGAAAATACTATCCGCATAGAGCTCCCAAACTTGGAATACCCACTTGAGGGTTACGCCAGATGATATCCCCTTGAAGTAGTTTGCTGTAACCCCTGCCATGACTGACATAACAGTCGGAATGAACAAAAAAGCACAGGCAGTTAGTGTAACAGTAAGCTGTAATAGCTTAGTTTTTGACTTAATCAAACTAACCTCCTGCCGCAACAGTTGTGCCAGACAAGCTACGGGCGACAAGTAGCAATACCCATGTAACAAGGCCAAGAGAAATGGATAACGCTGCGGCCATCGCTATGTTCGCCGACAGGGTGAACTCTGTATATATTACCATTGGCAGAACATCGATATTAGTTGCGAGCGTAAAAGCAGTGCCAAATGCCCCCATTGCAGTCGCAAATGCTATCGCTCCTGCCGCAATTAATGATGGCATTAATCCGGGTAAAATGACGTCTTTTACTACACGGTAAGGTGATGCGCCCAATGTGCGAGCGGCCTCTTCAAGAGACGGGTCAAGTTTTTCTGCTGCGGCCATAACGGTTAATAAAACTCTTGGAATTGAAAAGTACAAATAGCCAAGGAATAACCCTAAAATTGAGTAGGCAAAAACAACATGGCCAGGTGTTATTTGATTTATGAGCCCCTGACGTCCCCCTAAAAGAATGATCAGAAACCCAATCACGACCCCAGGGAAGGCAAGAGGAAGTGTTAAGATTGATAACAATACGCCTCTGCCTTTAAATTGGTTGCGCGCCAAGAACATCCCAGCTGTTGTCGAAACGCCAAGCGCTGCAAAGGTCGTTGCCAGGGATACTAACACAGTCAGTATTAATGTGTTGAGATAGCGGGGCTTGCGCAGAATATCTAAATAGATTGACCAGCCAGCAGCACTTTCGCCTGAAGCTAAAAATAGGCGTATAAGTGGTAAAGCCAGAAAAGCTATCGAGAAAATAAAAAGCGGCACTAAGCACAGCACTACAAATGTACGATTTGTCATGTGGTTGAATTAGAGGCCAGACGCAAGCCTGGCCCCTCCTATGATGAATGATACGGTTATTTTACTTCAGAAAGGTAGCGTTCACCAAATCCGGCTTGGGCTTTTTCCATCACTGCATAGTCTACCGCTACTGCCCGCTCATAATCACTGGCAGGTAGAAACTTTGCTGCAACTTCTTTTGGAAGTTCAACAGGACGCGCTGGCTGTAAATAAGCATTTGTCCAGATCGCCTGACCTTTATCAGATAAAATAAAATCTAGAACGCGTTTTCCAAGTTCTGGGTTAGGGCCGTTTTTAACAAGGCTCATAACGTAAGGCACACGCACTGTACCTTCACAAGGCAATACAAATTCAAAATTCCCATCTTCTTCATATTTACCGCGGTAAGCATTGAAGTCATAATCAAAAAGAATTGGAATTTCCCCTGATACAACGCGTGCATAAGATGTTTGCTTAGGAACGATAGGAGAGTTTTTTCCGAGGTCATTAAAATATTTAATTGCTGGGTCAAAATTACTCAAATCTCCGCCAAAAGCCATATTTGCAGCCACAGCTCCAGCATAGCCAACAAAAGCAGAGGACGGGTCGAGATAACCAACCATACCTTTATATTCTGGCTTTGTCAGGTCAGCAAAACACTGGGGGACAGCAGCGCCACCGAGGGCATCAACATTTACAAAAAACCCCAGTGAACCGTAATGTATGGCAAACCATTTCCCATTGGGGTCTTTTAGGCCATCAGGAATTTCATCAAAACCAGTTGGCTTATAAGCAGTTGCTACGCCCTTGTTGCCAGCCTTAATTCCAGTTGTTACGCCATAATAAGCCACATCGGCAATCGGACTGTCTTTTTCTGCTAGAAGTTGGGAAAGTGTCTGCCCAGAATTTTTGTTGTCATGTGGCATTTGAACGTCGATTTCTTTGTCAATTGCCTTAAGCATTGATGCCCAATCAGCCCATTGTGGTGGACAGTTATAGCATACTGCATCCTCAGCGGATGCTTGTGTTGCGAATGTCATTGCGAAAACAGCCGCAGCAAGCAAACGTTTCATGTTAAATTCTCCTATGATTGGTTAGCCATTTATGCGGCCAGTTAATGTTAGGTTGGAAAAGCGGTGACGTCGTCATCACCTAGGTTTTCTGCAACATGAGGAGCAAGGCTGCCTCCATTACGGAAACTGAAAGAAAGCGTTAAATCGGGTTGTTCGGGGAGCGGTAAATCATTAATAAATGATAGAACAGTCTGCGCGGCGCCTTGGCCGAGCATCCGTGGCTCAGTCGCTATTGTTGCCAAGCTTGGTTCAACCATTTCGCCAACTCGAATGCCATCAAAACCAACTACTGATATGTCTTTGGGTACTTGTAATTGGAGAGTGCGGAGGCTTCGAATTGTTGCAAGCGCTAAAATATCATTAGACGCAAATATTCCGGTGATTGACGGGTTTTCCCTCAAAAAATTGGTCAATAGAACATCTAGATTTTCTGTATCTTCTGCAATTTCTAACAATGCTGGACGTTCTAGCTTGTTAGTAAAACACCCTTCAATAAATCCTTTATAGCGCTGACGAGCTCGGTCAGACGTTTTGAATTTCAGCGCTAAAAAACCAAGATGAACATGTCCCATAGAGACAAACTCATCGACCACCTTCAACGCAGCGGAGTAATCATCGACTGCCCAACTTTGCGCATCTGCAGGGGCTCTATTAAATAAAAGGCAATGAGGAATTTCTCGGTTTTGGATTGACCTTAAGCCCTGGCTAGACAAGGCGTCGCTTACGGTGAGAACAAACCCGTCCACTTGTTTCGCCATTAACGTGCGAATAGCTTGAGTTTCCACTTCTGTGTCATAGTTAGTGCACACAAGTAAGGTTTGATAGCCAGCTTTATGAAAGGTCTCTTGAACGCCCTGCACAGCATCGGCATAAACAGGGTTTGCCAATGACGGTATCACACAGCCAATTGTGCGCGTCGTGTTACTTTGTAAAGAGCGCCCAACTTCACTAAATTCAAATTGTAATGTTTCAACAGCATCAAGAACACGTTCTCTTGTTTCTGCACTTGCTGGCCCTGTATTATTTAAAACACGACTAACAGTTGCAACGCCGCATTGTGCAAGTTTTGCTACATCTTTAATTGTCGAAGGCTGCTTCAAAAATACACTTCTTATGGAAACGTTTCCATCGTAAATACCCGAAAAGAACTTAAGCAAGCAAATTCGAAATTATTTTTTATTATGTTTTTAAACAGGACGTTAGCATTTCAATAAAAATTCGATATGCTTAAATCCAAAGCAAGCTTTAATGATAATATACGAGTCTGAGGTTTGCGCTCTGCCAGGCTATTTCCATCGTGGCCCAACAAACCAGGCAACAAGTGAGCGTCTTATGCCTGACGTTACAGGCAGAACGCGGTGGCGCAAGTAAGAGGGAAAGACTAACACAGTTCCTTTTGATCTGAAGTCGGCAGTTGTTTTCACTTCATCAAATTCAAAATC
>ERZ807291.7832-NODE-7832-length-12174-cov-16.079379_pt1 | contig 12174 bp, 9 predicted proteins | sample MGYA00521257_ERZ807291 | MGnify/ENA primary metagenome ERZ807291 (study PRJEB31413, sample SAMN03169783) | marine metagenome | biome: Marine; feature: Water; material: Subsurface seawater | place: North Sea | collected 2011-04-28 | depth 1 m m ...
CTATTTCGTTGATTTCTATTTCGTTGATTTCTATTTCGTTGTTATTTAACTTATGATATTTATTTGTAAAATTGTGTTTGTTATTATTCATTAATTAAACTAGTAATATAATTTTATATTGTTATTATATAAATGAGATTACAAACAAATAAATATAATAAAAAAAAGGAAAGTTTTATAGGAGATGTTGTTAAAGAAGAGCAAGATAATTTAAAAAAAGATTCCAATAAATCAGATATAACTTTATTAGGAAAAGACTTTAATTATGCTGGAAAGATAAAAACACCAGGTGAATTAGGAGTTAGTTCTGCTGCGACTATGGAAGCATTAACAGATGATATAGCAGGTCTTATAGAATACACAAATGTTCTTGTATCCGGACAAGGCAGAGCAGTTAAAGGTAAATTGGGAAATCAATATTTCTTAAAAACATTAGCTAAATGTAAATTAGATGGGAGAGATGTTGATAGATATCTTTACATTAATAATGTGCCAACCGGTAATGTTTCATTTGGGGGGACTTCTTTAACAGGTGGTAAAAGTTCGTTAAAAGGACTAGTGCCTGGTATGATGGAAGGAATCGGTAAAATAGATCCACTTGCAATGTTTAATGCGTTTTCAGAAGGAACTCCTCAATGTATTAAATGCCCTACATCTATTTGCCCTGTTACAGAAGGCCAACCTAATAAACCTATTTCAAAAAGTGAATATGAAAAAATAAAAAAAATGCGAGAATCGTTTGAAAATATTGACGCATTTAAAAAAATAAATCAAAGTGAAGATAGTATAACTAAATATATAATGAATAATAAAATGGATCTATCTTATACAGTTTCTATATCACTATTGGCTGCTTATGTCGCGTATCGTCTCATTAGCAAATAACATATCGCTGCGATGTATTAATATAACTGCAGATACATAAAATGTAGTTCCTATAATTAAATGAAAATAAACATCGGGTTTATAATCAATCTTTAAAAAGTCTAATAACAATTGATGCGGTGAATGCTTACTTACAGGTATTAATCCCCAAAATATGGCATTTAATATTAAAATAGATGCCACCACAATAATTAACATGTATTATTTTAATAGTACATGTTAATTTGATTATTTAAACGATGTGTGCGTGATTGCGAGTATGCGTTCGTATTATCATGGCATAATTAGAATATTATACACTTTTATGAAGTTGCAATGCTACTAATCCACCAGCTACTTGTGCAATAATATATGGCATTAAATCTTCTTGTGATAGTTTTCCCATTAAATACATTGCAAATGATACTGCAGGGTTTACATGTCCACCCGATATACCGCCAATAACCATAATAATAAGAGCAAGAGCAAGACCGATTGCGATTGGTTGACCTGTTGCTAAAATAACAAACACTAAACTAAGAGTTCCTAGAAATTCTGCAATAAATTTATTCATATATATAATATCAATATATTTATTATATATTATCTGTTATCTGGTATCTGGTATCTGTTAATCGTGACTATTTATTATATCTGTTTGTTGTATTTATTTCTGTTTTACAGACAAACCGCTAAATGTCATATTGAAATAAGTGCGTTGACTACTGTCACCACTGTTGGAACCAACATTTTGAATATTGCTACCCGTCTTGTGTCCAAATAAAGTGGCAGTTTTACTTTCTGCATCTACATATTGTCCGATTCTTCGCTGAACATGTTTCATCATTGCTACTCGACTAGAACCGTCGTTAGTTGGTCCTTTAGTTGTATACGAATTAATTACCTTGCTAAGTTGACTCATTATATACTATAATAATATATAAAAAAGAATCAGAATAAGAAATGAGAAAAAGAATGAGAATACACGCAATAAATAGAATAATTATAATGTAGCTATGTTAATCGTTTTTGTCTAAATTATCCAAATGTAGATTCACCACAATATTTTATATATAAAAATCCATCTACATCTTTTGATTGACTATATACTTGTCCGATAGTTAAACTACTTGGAACCAAATCGCCATCTCCCACAAATAAATAAATGGATTTATCTGGACTAAGTTGTATTCTTTTTCTAATTATATACATAAATTCAGCCATCGTCAAATCGTCAGGCACTAAATACTTAGTTCTGTCTATATCGGGGACATCTTTTTGGTATTTTTTCTTTTCTACTATAACCGGTTTTTTTGTTTTATATTTACTCATAATTCGATGCGATTCTTCGAATCTTTTATTAAATGAATGTCTATCTTTAAAATAATTTCGTTGCATATCTAATAAATAGAAATAAAAAAATTCTAAATAGGTTATACTGTTGATTAAAAATAGAAATTTGTTATTTTATAGTTTGTTTGTTATTTTATAGTTTGTTTGTTATTTTATAGTTTGTTTGTTATTTTATAGTTTGTTTGTTATTTTATAGTGTATTACTTATTCAGCAATAAGTCTTGGTGCGATGTTCATTGATATCAACTCTTGAAACAACAATTTACAAGAATATGGCAACAACACCTTTTTAAAATCTACTTTGTTTTCACAAGTATTACAATTAAAGATGTTTTTCTCTTTATTAAACACTGCAATCAATCCACACTTGTTGCAAATATGAACTTGAAACTTATCACTCGCATTATATATTCTATCTCTTGTAAAAGCAGAAGCACCATGACTAATCATACAATCTCGCTCCATTTCACCGAATCTTAACCCACCATCTCTGGCTCTACCTTCCGCTGGCTGACGCGTCAATACTACCATAGGACCTATACTTCTACTATGATTTTTATCATTTACCATATGCTTTAATCTTTGATAAAATACCGGACCAATAAAGATACTGGTTTCTAACTGTTCACCCGTCATGCCATTATATAATATTTCATTACCGTGTCTTTCATAATTCAACTGTTGTAATTCTTTACATATATCCACGACATCGTGTTCGTTAAAACTGGTCCCATCACCAAACAAACCCAACTGTAATAACACCTTACCCATGACTGTTTCTTTTAATTGTCCGATCGTCATACGAGATGGAATACAGTGCGGGTTAATTATTATATCTGGTGTCAAGCCATTTGCTGTTGTTGGCATCGATTCAGGCGGCAAAATCAAGCCAATGGTACCTTTTTGTCCGTGGCGACTACTAAATTTGTCACCTATGGTAGGAATACGATATGTTCTTGTTCTTATCTTCGCAAATGTATATCCATCTCCATTTCGATTTATATAATTTTTATCCACATATGTGCTTTCTTTTGTTCTAAATACTTTGCTTTGATCTCTATACTTTATTAACTTTGTATGGTCATTTCTGTTTTCTTTAATAGGAACAACCTTTCCAATAATAATATCTCTATTTTCCAACAAAGTATTTTCTGGAACCACTCCTTGATTGTTTAGTTTGTCATAATTAGCAAACTTCATGCCTTTTGTTTTTGTTTTATCTGCCTTGCATCGTATTTCTTCATCCCCTTGTATTTTCTTGTCTTCATCTTTTTCAGTATGATACAAGGTCGCTGAAAACAACCCTCTGTCTAAACTACTTTTATTAAATATGATACTATCCTCCTGATTATACCCACCATATACACCAATCGCGACTATAATCATACACCCAGAAGGAATTTTATGCAAATTCATAATATTCATGATACGAGTATCTACCAATGGACGCGTCGTATATGTTTGAACATATGCGGTTTTATCCATTCGGGTTTGAAAATTAGATACATACATTCCCATGGCTTGTTTTCCTTGAGCACATTGATATGTATTTCTGGGTGATTGATTATGTTCTGGAAAAGGGATGCAACTTGCCAATAATCCAAATATACTACTGCTGTGTATCTCACAGTGTGTATGAGTTTCCGAACTAGATAATTTGTTTTGATTTGTTGCTAAATAACTAGCATTTTGTTCATCGGGATCAATATATTCAATAATCGATTCACCATGTTCGCCATTTACAAGCATGTCATTCCAATCAATGGTTTTGTTTTTAATGTTTTTATATAACTCATCGGTGATTAATGTTTCTCCATTTCGTGTTTTATACACCGGGCGAGTTAATCGACCAGCATCATTGCAGATGATGATTTCCTTGTCTTTATAATTAAACACAACACTAGTAAATATGTTTATTTTACCACTGTATTTACACTGTTTTAAATACTCGTATGTATTTAATACTTTGTCGTGCTCAATTATACCAATCCAATTACCGTTTACAATCAGTTTAACTTGTCCATATAAATCACCAGGTGATAATGTTTCAATAGGCACATATTTATCCGTTAATATATTATAGATTGTATCAATATTGGAACGAGTGGTAATATGCGTCATATAACCCATGTTTTTCACAACCCCTACACCAGCACCTTCTGGACTTTCTGCTAAACAAATAAACCCCCATTGTGTATTGTGTAATTTTCTAGGAGGAATCAATTTACCACTTTTGTCGATGGGAGTATTAACTCTGCGCAAATGACTTAGTGATGATATATATGTCAGCCTACTTAATACTTGCGCAACACCACTCTTATTGGAATTTGTATTTTTGATACCAAAATCACCAGTCGCCAATGCTCTTTTAATACCGTTTTCAATTGTAGTTGATTTGATTATCTTATACACATTTGTGCTGTTGATTATGTTAGTATAATTAAATGTAGATTTCCAAGAACCATTGTTTATTTCGCGAATGACTTGCTTTGTCATGTCTTTCACCAATTTATTGAAATAGTTTCTAAATAAATTGTTTAATAGCACACCAGGCAAATCAAGACGCTTGTTTTGATATGAGTCTCTGTCACTAGGCAATCGCCAACCTAACGAAGTCTGTAGCAACTTATTGGCCATATATCCCAGAAAACACACTTTTTGTTTATAAGTATCACAGTGAGGAAATAAATCGTTCTCCAAAACATTTATCGTGAAATCATACTTCATTTTATATCCTTGCTCTTTTTCCATATTGATAGGAGTAAACATCGCATAGTTTACAATATATTTAATACAAACTTCTTTTGACATAAATGTGATTGCTTCCATAACCGATGCTTTTAAGGCATATATTATGTTGCTTTTATGACCTTCTTCAATATTTAATAGTATATACTTACATATTTCCTTATCCGAAGAGATGCCAAGTGCCCTAAACAATATAAACAACGGAATAGGCTGTTTGATTCTGGGTATTTGTATATAGATTGTATGACCATTACCATTACTTTTTGAACTGATCATCATATTGATTTGTTTGGGGGAAATACATTTATCTTTTGGTATTGATTTTATTTCAGCCACCCAGGACCATTTATTATTATTTTTCTTGGTATTGAAGCACATTACCTTATTTTCACAAGCACGCTCTTGCGCTAAAACCGTTTTTTCGGAACCACTTATGATAAAGTAACCACCTGGGTCGAAACGACATTCACCAAGTTGATCGGTATGTAAATGTTTATATTGATTTAATACGCATATTTTAGATTTCAACATGATGGGCATCTTTCCAATGTGGATTTTTGGCAACCTTTTAAAATGCGTCTCCAATTGTTGCAAATTTTCACCATACCTTACCTTAATTTCAATATTTAAATCCAAAGTTAAGGTAGACGCATATGTGAAATTTCGCAGCCTTGCTTCTTGTGGAAACATGATTTTTGTAGCCCCATTATTTTCATGTATTTCCGGTCGATACATTTGAAAATTCGTAAAATTAACAGTAATCTCCAATTTATACAACCCAGTTGAAATATCTTTGTCGTTTTCCGAACGAATCACAACAGGGTTAAACATATTAATTGTATTCACCAAGTCTTCATCTATAAAATGATTATATGATTCTAACTGATGTCTTACCAGCTTTCCCAAATGATCGTTTTTAAAATAACTACCAATTACATTCCAATTCATTTCGTTGACTTCATCCATATCTTTAAATTTCATACTCATGTTGTGTAATGTATTTGTATTTGTATTTACTTTACTAATATTTGTATCTAGACTCATTTATCATACCAAACATAATGAATAATTACAAATCAATTTTATTTTAATTAATTTTTCTGGATTGATTATTCTATATCGATATATATATGAATCCAGCAAATAGAAAACCATCAAATAAATCACATATAAATACAGTAAATAGTAATATTAATAAAGAAATTTTAGACCTATCTAACAATTTTCACAATATTTTTGATAATTCAAATAATATTTTTGATAATTCAAATAATGTTTTTAATTTTAAAACCAATCATTTACATACTCCCGTTGAAAAAACGATCGATCAATTAATAGATGACTTATGCTGTGAGTTTGATGAAATATTAAAATTCGCATCTACAAAATCATTAAATATCGATCAATCTTATAATCGTCTTATGTTAAAAGACAAAGACCCCATTGTTTATGATTATAGTTTTAACCAGTTAAAAGATAATAAAAATAAATATAGTAAACCAATTATGAATAACAAAAATTTATATCGTAAAAAACATTTTTCGGATTATTTAAATACAAACAACCGTTCTAATAAATTTCATTATAAAAAAGCGAAAAATATTTCCCGCACTATATTGGATATTGACCAATCATATGATAATCTTTTATTTAAAAAGCATATTTACAAAAACACTAACTCACCATCCGGTTTACTAACTGACACTCCAGCCGAACTATTAAATACACCGATTCCTAAGCAAATTTACATTGAAAAAAAGAAAGTAAACATTGATGTAACATTAAATAACATTGGAGATTTGATACAATTAACTGAAAAGTACCCAATGTCACCCGAAATAGAATACAATATTGATATGGAAGTTATACATTTAATTAAATCTGATTTGGTGTGTTTAAATGATATGATAGGAATGCATGCGTTAAAAGAAAACATTTTAGACCAAATCATATATTTTATACAAAAACTACATGTGCGTGAAAATCAAAATGTAAACAACGAATTTATGCATACAGTGATATATGGACCACCAGGAACCGGTAAAACCGAAACAGCACATATTATTGGCGCTATTTATTCTAAGTTGGGTATATTGAAAAATAATGTATTTAAAAAAGTAACAAGAGCCGATTTAATTGCGGGATATTTAGGGCAAACTGCGTTGAAAACTAAAGAAATGATAAAAAGTGCGATTGGAGGGGTTTTGTTTATCGATGAAGCATATGCTCTGGGTAATAAAGAGCAAAAAGACTCGTTTGCCAAAGAATGTATAGATACTCTGTGTGAAGCATTAAGCAATCATAAACATGAATTAATGGTGATTATTGCTGGATATGAAGAAGATTTAAATAAATGTTTTTTTTCTTATAATCAAGGATTGGATTCGCGATTTATATGGCGCTTTAAGATTGATGATTATAATTCAAAAGAGTTGCAGCTTATTTTCAATAAAAAAGTAAAAGATTGTGGATGGGAAATAAACAAAATTTCATCATCATGGTTTGAGAAAAACAAAACTTATTTTAAATATTTTGGGAGAGATATGGAAACTTTGTTGTCAAAGGTGAAAATATCACATAGCAGACGAGTATTTTGTTTACCAGAAACAGACAAAAGAAAGATAACTATTAAAGACATGGAAAATGGATTTAAACTATATTTAAAAAATGGAGAAGTGAAGTCGCGTGGAGAAGATTCAAGACATTTTATGGAAAACATGTATATTTAATGATATTTACCGCTTGTTAATAAGTAGTATATAAATATTTGAATTGTTTGTTTTGCGTATATTAGTTTATATTTAATTATTATTTTGTTATAATAATTAAATAATACTTTAATGGCTACTAAAAAAATATCAGTGAACCCGGCTTTTTTAAAGATTAATGGATCAAAAACATTAAAGAAAAGGGAGAGAAAAGAACGAAGAATTAGAGACGATTTGCATAAAAAGCAAAACAATGAATTAAAGAAAGGATTGCTTGAAAAAATTAAAACACATAAAAAAAGAAAAAAAGAAGAAATAAAACAACAGCAACAAGAAATGAAACAGATGGGTGGGGTAGATGCCAATGAATTAGATAAAAGTTTAGATTATTTACATCAATTATCTAATACGCATAAGTCAAAAAAGCAGAAAAAAAGGGAATTGAAATTGGCAAGAAAAATAGAAAGGCAATCTAGAATAGAACAATCTATTTCACAAACAAATCAAACTCCTTTAATTTCAAATCCATATACTTCCACACAACCACCCGCAATTAAACCTTCCGCGTCATTACAACCGCCATTAATAAACATTAACACGCGTCCGTCCCCATCTACTGATGCAAGTATTTCAAAACCAACACCAGCTGCTTATATTTTACCCGACAATCCACCACAATTACAACCAGTTTCTATACAACCAACCACAATATCTCCAACCTCAATACAACAACATATTATGCAGCAAAAACCTGATCCGCCTTATGGTATTTTAAAAAACGGCAAAAAAACGCTGTTTTCAATATACAATAAAACATTAAAAAAACCAATGGACGCTCATGTCCGCACCACTATACAATCAACGCCCCCTATCATAATGGACGATAATATTAAAATACATACGGATACATTTGCCGAAAGAAAGGAAAAATTAAATCAATTAAAACAACAAGTTGCGGGCGATCTTATACCCCAACAAGGGGGGTTTAACCCAAAAGGAGGTAAAACGCTTAAAAAAATGAAACAAACTTCAACCACCACCAAGCGATTTATACATCTTGGTAAAAAAAATGGAAAGGTTGGTGTTTTAATTAAAAATCAAAAAACACGCAAAAAAATATTAAAAGATTCAAATACATTGAAAAAGCGACCATTAAGTAAAATCAAAGATTACTTAAGAAAACACAATTTAATTAAAATAGGATCTACAGCCCCCGAAACAATTATTAGAAGTATATATGAAAATTCATTTCTAGCAGGAGACATCTACAATAAAAATGTAGACACCTTGCTGCATAACTATTTGGACAAATAATTCAAATCAACCCATTTAAAGGTTTCATACAAATAAATATATTACAACACATGTCAAACTCGATGGTGAAAGCAACCGCGAAAACAACATCTAATTCAGACGAAGATAATTCTTCAATGATGGGTGAATATTTTCAAAAGTATAAAGAATATAAAAATAAATTTGGAGAGAAAATGTTTTTACTATGGCAATGTGGTAGTTTTTTTGAAGTATATGGTATTAAAAAAGATGGTATTACAGCAAATCAATTGCTTGAATATTCGCGCATATTAGAATGTCGAGTTGTTAAAAAAGGAAAATACAACAATCAACCACTTGAAATGACGGGGTTTACTACTTGTAAGCCGCTGCAGAAATATGTGCCTAAATTATTAGATGAAGGATACACTGTAGTGGTATGGGAAGAGTATGGTGAAGAAATAGTAAAAAAACGCAAGGTTAGGTTGCGTAGAGAAAGGGGGATTTTCTCTCCCAGTACAAATATCGATTCTAGTAATCGTAGAATATCTAATTATTGTTGTGTGGTTTGGATTGAAAAATATGATAAAGACGCATTTAATAAATTTCCATATTTCCATTGCGGTGTAGCATTGATTGATAATTTCACTGGAAAATCGAAACTATTTGAATTTCGATATGAAAACAATAACATTCATAATTCTACTGCTTTTGACGAATTGGATAGAATAATTTCCATTTACAATCCAAGCGAAACCGTATTTATTCACAATTATGAAAAACAACATAAAATAGACGATATAGTCCATTTCATTGATTTAAATTCCGATAAAATCCATATGATTTCTCTTTTAGAACAAGGCGAATTAAACAAACAAGCAAGAAATTGTGAAAACGAACCGTTTCAAAAAGCGATATTTGAAAATGTATTTAATATTCCTGATTACAACTTTTTTATGAAAAATACTCAAATGGATGTCTTTATCCACAGCACCTATGCATACTGTTTTTTACTTAATTTTATAACACAGCATAATAAACAATTGCTAAAATGTATTAGTGAACCAGTATATGAAAAATCAACCGATAGCGTGTATTTGGCTACTCATTGTTTAAAGCAATTAAATATAATTAATACGGAACAATCTACTAACAATAAGTATTCATCGATATTAAATATGATGAATCGATGTAAAACTGCGATGGGTCGACGAAAAATGAAAGACATTATACTTCATCCATCTACAAACATCGCATGCTTAAATAATGAATATCAAATAGTAGAACATATTATCGATTTAAACAACATCTCTCCCAATTTTATTGATAACACTAGGAAGGGATTAATCAATATTCATGACATTGAAAAAATATACCGTAAAATCATTTTAAATATTATGAAACCCAGTGAATTAGTTTTGATTTATTATTCCATAGTATCATTTCGTAAAATATGTGATCAGTTATTAAAAGATGAAGATATTTATAATTATATCACCAACAAAACAGATAGCGAAGATATCATTACTTCTATAGATACGCTAATATCATTGTTTAAAGAAACATTAATTATTGACAATTGCAATGAAGACCCGAAAACGGTGGTCAATATATTTAATAAAGGTTTGTATGAAGATTTGGACCTTTGTGAAAAAAAATACATAGAACATAAACAACAGCTAGATACTATACAACAGTTTTTAACTGGTTTAATAAAAGATCCAGTGCGCACTCATTCTACCGAAAAATATGAAATATATATGCAGTTAACATCAAAACGGTGTGAAAAATTAAAGAGTGTGATTGAAGAGTATTTACTGAAATACGCACCGAAAGGCAAGGAAAAAAACTTGTTGCTGTCTTTTAATTCGGATTATGATGGAAAAAAGGTAACATTTGAATTGGATTTACATAATTTTAAATACTCGACTGGAACATCTGGAAACAAAAAAATAACCAGCCCTTTGCTAAATCAATTATATATTTATATGATGCAGGATGTCAGTAATTTAAAAGACTTAATGAAAATTTATTTTAACAGGTTTAACAACACACTGAAAACTTACTATGCTGAATTTACAAACATAATTACAAATGTTTCTAATGTAGATATTGTATTTACAAAATCATATTTAGCAGACAAAAATAATTATTGCCGACCAGTAATTGAAAATCAGTATGAAGATGTGTCATACTTTAAAGCAAAAAATATACGACACGCGCTAATTGAGCATATTAATAAAGAAGAAGCGTATGTTCCCAATGATGTTTCGTTGACAACTGGTAAAAATGGTATTTTGTTGTATGGAACCAATGCGGTTGGTAAGTCTAGTTTAATTAAATCAATAGGAATATCTATTATTTTAGCTCAAGCGGGTATGTTTGTCCCTTGTAGCGAACTTACTTACTACCCATATACTTCTATATTTACTAGAATACTAGGCAATGATAACATTTTTAAAGGGTTAAGCACATTTGCGGTAGAAATGTGTGAATTAAGAACCATTTTATCGAATTGTTGTGAAAATAGTTTGGTATTGGGTGATGAATTATGTTCCGGAACAGAAATCGACTCAGCGGTGTCGTTGTTTGCCAGTGGTGTTAATTACTTATGTAATAAAAAATCTTCTTTTATTTTTGCCACTCATTTTCATGAATTAATAAAAATCCCTATAATTCAAGACTTGTTAAGTAGAAATTTAATTATGTATCATATGTCAGTTCAATATGATAAATCAAATGATGTGTTGGTTTATAAAAGAAAATTAGAAAAGGGTTCAGGTGAAGGCATGTATGGATTGGAAGTATGTAAATCTTTAAATATGCCCGATGATTTTATAGATTTAGCATATACTATACGCATATCAAACAAAAACAATAATATTTTAACAAAAAATATAAGCAAATACAACTCTAATATCATAAAAAATCAATGTGGTATGATGGATTGTGAAAATATGGCAGATGATATACATCATTTAAATCCACAGGAATATGCAAATAAAAAAGGGCGATTCAAGGATAAATGGTTTCATAAAAACCACTCATCTAACTTAATACCAATATGTAAATCGTGTCATAATAACATTACAAAAAACAAGATAGTTCATAGAAAAACAAAAACAAGTAAAGGCATGGCTTTAATCAAGGAATAACTGTAATAAAAATGTGATATTATCATATATGGCAAACATTTTAGGAGAAATTATTAATTCAATAAAAGCAAAAT